>ERZ894183.503-NODE-503-length-31501-cov-293.755931_pt1 | contig 31501 bp, 43 predicted proteins | sample MGYA00380279_ERZ894183 | MGnify/ENA primary metagenome ERZ894183 (study PRJEB32331, sample SAMN06328422) | human gut metagenome | biome: human gut microbiome; feature: stool | host: Homo sapiens | collected 2013-06-26 ... | reverse complement strand
TAATAAAAAATGCGGGATACGGGCTGGCTCGGTCTGATGTACTCCATATCCATTCATCTCCTGTAGTACAAATTATTCTGCCGTTACCAATAATTTTTACGTTCGCGGCTGGCGTAATGTTTGGGTCACAAAGATAGTCGTGACTTAGTAAAACGGTTGCCCCTTCAATAGACATGACAGCCTGAACGGCGTTGGTATCATTAGCTATACCATTACCGATAGCCCCACGCATTTCTGGCGTTTTAAATCCAAGCCCACCAATAAGACTTGCGCCGTCGCTTGAACCCAGGTTTTGGCGAAGCGTGTCACCATCCATCAGAACAAAGTGAGTAATGTCGTTCGCAAAGCTGGTCGCATCGGTTCCGGTGGTCGTAAAGCCGACGTCAGTAGCAGCATTCAGGCGGTAATACTGGTTGTCGTAACGAATGTACTGGTTACGGGCGCTGAACTGAAAAGGACCATCCTCATAGTCGCCAAGAAAAACGTAGCCGGAGGACAGAAGGAATTGCTCAAACCGATTAGCTCTGTCCAGCTGCGCGGCATCGAACTGATTATTTCTTCCGGTGTTCGTCAGGCGCTTTACACCAAGACGATCGGTATAAAATTCACCGGTGCCAGTAACTTCTTCGTCAAGCTTCGCGCCTGCAAATACCGCATTACGTATATCGGTACTAGGCACCGGAGCCTGCGTCGGTGTCGGGAGTGGAACTTCTGCCATTGTGCTTGTCGCCCTATAAATGGCGCACGAAACCCTCAGAAGAAAATCCGAAGGAGTGCGCAAAGGTTAATATTGCTGCTGTGCGTTACGGGTAAATTGAGTTTGAATATTCGATCAGTGATAACGTCTGGGTGTCATCACCGTTGGGTTTGGCGCTATCGACGCGCCAGATTGTGGAGTTCAGTTCCGAGTCGGTAGCGATGAAATACCGGCTGGGGTTTTGCGCCGTGTTGCGGTCATAAATGTTCAGATCGAAGGTATCGGCTGCAGCCTGAAATGCTTTCGACTTGCCGCTTACCGGATAGGCCCGCCAGCGCCCGCGGTAATTCCCGAGGCTATCGGTCATAACCACCCACATATCGCCGAGGGAAAAGTCGATACGCTCTGAGGTCGAGAACACATCCCCGGAGCGCCCGGTGATGTATCCGGTCTGCTGCGCGTTGTCGTACATGTCAGGACACTGAACAACCGTACCGCGCACCACCTGCGTCGACTCCAGCACTTTCACCGTCATGGTCAGGCGTGAATAAAGGATTTTTCTCGCCTCAAGCCAGGCCCGATCGGTTGCCTGAATGGCGTTGCGGCAGCCGTCCAGGCTGATCTGCATCGCATTAACCGTGGCGTCCTCAACCTCAGTGATGCCGCTGCTGTCGATCTGCAGGTAGATGTACGCCTTCTTGTTCGTCAGCGGGTCGACGTAATCCAGCGCCACGCCGTCGTAACCACCAGGGAGAGACATTTGCCAGGCGACCTTGTACTCGTCCCAGAACATGTTTGAGCGCGCAAAAACCGCATCCGGATTTGTCACTTTCTCATCGCGCCAGAACGTCAGCACATCGCCGATATTATTGCCGTCAACGCGGGCCACATTGGCGATCGTCGCTATGCGCTCACCCAGCGGCTGCTTCTCATCAGAAAAGGTGTAATCGAAATACCCAAGCTGAGCATCAGGCAGCGAATCGGCAATGGCATAAAGAGTTGCGACGTCAATACTGGCCACGTCCTGCTTACCCACAACCACCCATTCGTGAAGGATGGCGTCGGCAAACGAGCGACTTGGTCGCAGCGTGTAATCAACCGCGCCGGTTGTCCGGTCGTAGCTGATGGTATGCCGCTGCGCCAGCATGTTGTACTTCTGCTCACGGTTGCTGTTGCTGTCATTCGAGCCCTTGATCGTAATGCGGGCAATCGTGTCTTCCGGATAAACGACGTTTTCCCGCACGTTCACCGCGTGGATCGCCATCAGAGTCACGACGTTGGCGTCATTGCTGTTGTCGAGGCGCTCGATAGTGACCGCATAGCGTCCCGCCCCTGCTGCCGGGACGAACTTATGCGTTGTGCGGAAATACCGGGTTGTCACCTGGAAGTCGTTATCGAAGAAATAATCGTGCTGCTCGGATGTCCCCGGCACCTGATTGTTGTCGTCATCGACCTGCCAGAACTTGATCCGGTATTGCGTTGTGCCGGCCGTCGCGCCGAGCTGAACCAACACATGCACCCAGACCTGAGTGGACACGATCGGCGACACTGACGGCCCGATAACAAGTGGGGTCTGGTCGTTCAGCGTGAACAGAGTCGCGTTGATAACCGCGTTGCCCGGCAGCGACGTAATTTCACCCGACAGTTCGCCGATATAAAACGTCGTGTACGAAAGCGTATCGTCGCCGATAAAGCTCTCCGAGGAGATGATATTCCCGGCGCCGGTGACATTCCGTGTGACACTTGTCCCGCCTTCGCTCCAGGTAGCATTAATGACGAATGACACGGGATGAGGTACCGCCAGCGCGGCGAAGTATGCAAAGTTGTCATCGTTCGACAGCACAACAGCCTTGAGCTGATTACTCTCGATCGCCACCGATGTCGGCGCCGTCGTGGTAGCGGTTTGGGCCGGGAAGTCCTGGCTTTCGTTCAGTCCGGGGACAGTTTCGTTATCGACATCATCGAACTGATAGCCGACTTCAATCGTGCCGATCACGTCACCAGGGTTATAAATAGCGGAACTGGCGCCAGCCAGGCTGCCGAGGTTCGATTCCGAGTAGCGGATCGACGATATGGTGTACCGGCCGTAACCCACCTCGAACCATTCAGTAAGCTGTTTGTTATTGTCGACGAACTCAAACAGTGCTTCCTGAATCAGGTCAGGAAAGACGCGGCACTGGCCGTAAATGTTAGGGCGCCCCTTGTAGAGTCGCGCGCGGTTCGTCTGGCCGGTCAGGTCGTTATTGGGGGATTCGCCTGTCGCCACCGATACTGACGCGCTGGGCTTATTTGACAGGCCGAACACCTTCAGCGCTCCGGAGAGGATTTTCGTGACCGGACGCAATATCGTGGTGACCAGTTTTCCGACTCCGCCCTCCGGCTGGTCGAACACAGCCACCACGTCGCCAGATTGCAGTGGCCGGCTGATGTCGTAATCGTCAGGCAGAGCTCGGCCATTCAGCTTCACGATAACATCGCGGTGCAACTGAAGAGAATCCAGCAAGCTCATCAGTGTGGTGCCGGCATCTACCGTTCCCCGCTGCAGCGGCGCGCCTGGCAGCCTCTGTAACTCATATCGAACCATGCACCATGTACTCCACTTTGCTGTAAACCTTCAGTAATGCCAGCGGGCTATCGCAGCGCACGAAACCGAATTCGCCGCGGGCATGCAGGCACTTAACCGGGCTGATCATCACACCGATATGCGCCGGCACTTCGCCGCGGTAAAAAACGGCGATGCAGCCGGTTGCCGCCACCGGCACACGCCGCCAGTGGGCGTGTTCCTGTTCGTAGCAGGTAATGAAATCCGCGCCCGATTCGTAGCCAGCGATGTGATGCAGCTCCAGGCCGAGTACATGCCGGTAATAGAGAACCACCAGTCCCCAGCAGTCCATCTGCTCAAAACTACAGGCGCGGTTAGCCCATGGCTTGCCGTTAACAAGCCCGATAAAGTCGCTCTGTGTCATACGGTTATTAGCCCTGGATAGTCTTTCGTGGTGAAAATGATGGAGTTGGCCAGCGTCAGCGGATTGGTCTTGCCGGCGGTCACAGTGACGTTGCTGGCATCGGCTGAAATGTCGTTCACGTAAAGCGTCCAGTCTTTCAGGGATGATGCATCACCGATCGCATCCCACTGCTGATACAGGCATTTTATCGGCGTCATTCGCGCCGCCCCGCGCCAGCTTTTCAGTGTCTGCCGGACATGCTCCGTCGCGGCGACAAAAGTGATCGTCATGGATATCACTGCCGTTCCGTCCTGCGCCGGCTCGGTCACGCTGAACCGCGCAGGCTCGAACGAGTTGCCGCCAAACGTCGCCGGGCGGAACAGATTATTTACTACCCGGTAATAACCGAAAGCCGGATGGTAAAACTCCACTGTCCGTTTGATATCACTGGCTGGCCGCTGCTCTTTCCATTCTCTCAAAGTCGGCATTAGTCAGCCCTCGGCATCACTTCGGTTATCAGGTAATCCAGCCAGTATCCATAGCCGGGCTGGGCCTCAACAATCCAGTCGTCATAGTCCTCGGTTATGTCCTCGATACCGTTGCTGATAACCGTTGCGGTCCAGGTGACAATGTTGCCGTTTTTGCTGGTCTGCACCGGCATATCGACGAAATGCAGCGTCTGCTGCTGAACGCCCTGCGTATCACCCAGGTCGATCGGCATCTGGAACCAGTTACGCCCGCGATCGCAGTAAGTCGGCGAGCGAAGCCACGACTTAAACCGCTCGGCCTGGGCAAGCGTGAATATCCACTGCAGCGTCCAGGTTGCTTTCAGGTCAGTGGTGATCGGCGTGATTATCAATGGACCGACTGCCGTCTGCGTCGTCTGCCAGGCTGTATCCTGCGTCATGTTCTAATCGGCGCGCTGGGGAAGCGGCAGGAACGGAGGGTATTGAACTGTTGCCACGTTTCCTCCGGGCATAAAAAAACCCGCCGGAGCGGGTTTGGTTTAGTTATTCAATTGCCTGCGGAGACTTAGGAGTATCTTCGATTATAATGTCGAATTTTTTGATATCCCCATCCTGAGGCGTAATCTTAAATTCAGAGTTAGCCGGGATAATCCCCTCCACAACACTCCCGTTAACCATTTCCAGACGGAATTTTACCGGTCTGTTTTGGCGGAAAATGGTAGTCTTGCCTATCTCCATACCCCTACTAAAACTTTCTCCAGGCCCATAGATATTATCTTTCCCCATCAAAACGCTCCATTTGCTTTACGAGATAACCCAAGCGTCGATTGTAGCGTGCTGATGTAAGGCCCATTGCGTTCCGCATCAGAAATCAGGAATTCCAGCACATAATTACCGTCATTCTGAGTGGCCCCCATGTATTGCGGCTCAGCATTGGACGCTTGATTGTTGATGACTACCTGAACATTCAACCCGCCGCCGCCCTGCATATCCTTATTGCTGATGACCTTCCCGTTATCGCCGGGGATCATGTACTGCTTTCCGGTACTGGCCTGGTAAATCTCTGGTTTGCCTTTCTCGCCGACTTGGTACAGGCCGCCGGCTGATACCGGTCCGCCGTTGTAGCGAGCGCCGGCTATTGAAAGGGCCTGCGCCATGCCAACTGTTGAAGCTATTCCTGCCTGAGCGGGGATAGCGTTAGCGCCAGCCGTGGCAAGGGAGGTCATTGCAGCAGCCGGAGCCATGGATGCGGCTATTAGTTGCCCTTGCGCAATAGCCATTCCAGAAGCGGCGGTCATTCCAGCCTGCCCCATAATTACAGACTTCAACCACTCAACTCCCATCTGGACAAAGGAGTTGATAACGCTGTTTAGGACAGTTGATCCGAGTGAGCTCATGGCTTCGCTGACAGACATACTGCCAGTGAGTATGCCAGTGAGGGCATTAGAGGCGTTTCCTGCAAATGAATCAAATGCCGCAGCAGCTACCTCATATCCTGCGTTTTGTTGCCTCCATATCTCCCACTGCGCCGCTATGCGCTGTTGTTCGTACTGAGTGTTGGCGGCATTCATCAGTTCAAGCCCGCGTAGGGTTATCTGCCCCTTCTGCGTTTCGAACTGCTGGATGAGAGCCAACTCCTGAGCATGCTGATTAGCCAGCTGTTGGACAGGGTCAATCTGCCCCCGAGCTTCCTGCATGGGGCTTACAGTTTGCTGAGCGCGTATCTTAGCCAGATTAACCTGGTGCTGAGCCTCCAGTTGCTCACTGGTCTGATTGTACTGCTGCTGAGTGATTTTTTTGGCGGCCAGTGCAGTTTGCAGATCTTTAACATCCTGCTGGTAAGACGCATTCTCTCTGGCTTCAGGGAGCAGTTTTTCTGCCGCAGCCTGGGCTTTGAGGGCATTAGCCGTATCCCATATTTCTCCACGGTATTTACCGGCAAGAGCAATTTGCTCTTGGGTGGCTCCCTTGCCTAGTGATTGCTGAGCCTGTAATACTGCCTGCTCCCGGCTTAACTCCTGCGTTGAGCCAGCAGCGAGCTCTGATTGCTGGCGCAGATTTTCAAGTTTTTGGTTTACCGATTCCTGCTGGTTAGCAAGTTTCTTAGCCTCAGATTCCGCTTCCTTGGTGGCCTTTTTGTTATTTTGCTGCGCTTGTTGAGCATCGAATTCAGCTGCTGCTCTGTCACGAGCAAGGTTAACATCCGCCTCTGATCCACCGAGTTTCCTAATGTCCTGCTCAGCCCTTAATTGCGCTCGCTTCCTGTCATTAAGCTCGCTCTGAAGTGTTACCTGATCCTGTAGCTTATCCAGATACTCCTGAACATCTTTCGGGCGTTCAACCATGAGGCTGCTGGAGTTGAATTTGTCTTTTGCCTTGGCCGCAAAATTAATCATATCTCCCAACTTGCTCATCATGCCGGCAGCAATTCCCGCTTCCTGCCCATCCCTGCGCAGCAAATCGATTCCTTGCTTCATCGTTCCGTTTAGCGTAGCGCGGCCAATGTTAATGGCGTTTTGGGTCTGACTCAGTCTGTTCTGGGCCTTCTCCAGCTCAAGGGTAGCTATAGCTAGGTTATCCTGTGCGCCGCTAAGCGCCTCGGCAGCCTGCCGCCCTCTCGTTGTATTCGTACCCCAGTTTGCAATTTCTCGCTGCTGTCGCTGGACAGCCGATGTCGCGTCATTGAATTCCTTTTGTGCGTCTGATACCGCGTCACTTAATTCAGGCAGGCTTTGGCTTAGCTTTCCTATCGTTGCCGCCAGCTCTGTATGCGACATCGTCTGGAATTTTGAGCTCAGATCGTTAACGCTATCTGCAAGGGCATTAGCGTCATTCCTGGCCTCTTTTGCGCGCTGTGAAAAGTAAAGGATTGCACTAGCAGCAAGCATTGCCGCTCCGGCAGGCCCACCAATTAACCCGAGAGCCCTGCTAGCCAGGCTGGCACCAGATGAGAGAGCCATTTGAGCAGCCCTGTTTGCCGCCAGTGCTCGATTATAATTATCAACCGCACCGGCTGCCGCAATTCTGGCAACTGACAAGCGCTGCTCAGCTGCTGCGGCGTTGGTTTCGCTGATAGCAGTTAGTCGCATCATTTCTGCGAGCCTTATCTCATCTAAGGCCCGTTCTTTTGCGACCGCCGCAGCCCTGAGGTCTGCCGCTGCTTTATTCGCGGCAGCTTGAGCTGCTAGTGATTCTTCTGCTGAAAGCGTACGAGATGCGGCAGCTGCTTTAATTTTGGCCGCAGTGGCCATAGTTAAGGCGCCGACATATCGACTCCCAAGAATCGCAGCGACACCTGTCAGTAAAGCGCTCAATCCTCCGATATTTTCACTGATGGTGACGACTGCATCACTGAAAATTGCCGCGCCTGTTTTAACCGTAGAATTTTCGCCGAAGAACTTCGTGATGTTATTGCCAGCAACCTGAAGGGCCTGGCTGATAGTCGTAGTGGTATTGGCAAATTCAGCACCGATTACACTCCCCTGGGAAAGCAGACCTTTAACCACAACATCTGTCGTTAGCTTGCCCTGTGCCGCCATGTTGCGCATCTGGCCGATACTGACCCCCATAGAGTCAGCAAGGGCTACGATAAGGCGGTTACCCTGCTCGTTTACAGAGTTGAATTCCTCGCCGCGTAACGCGCCAGAGGCCAAGCCCTGAGATAGCTGAATAATGGCATTTTCAGCCTCTTGTGCCGTTGCGCCTGAAACCACAAATCCCTGATTGATAATCGTGGTTAATTTTGCCAGATCCCCAGCGCTGGTTCCGTATTGCCGGGTGGCCCTCTCTAAACGCGCATATAGGGATGCTGTTGCATCCAGGCTGCTTCGGGTTTGCTGCGTGATGTTGAAAACACGCTCAGTTACATCAGCAAGTTGTTCAGACGGGCGAAGAGAGTTGGATAATTTGTTATTAACCGTGGCCCATGCGTCAGCATATTCAGCCACCTGCTGGACAGAAAGAGCTGCTGTCAGTGCAACCGCAACACGGGACAAGCTCGACATCGAACGCTCTGTGGTATCAATGGAGCGTGATGTTTTATCAAATCCCCGCTCCATCAGATCAAGGCGCTGGTTAACGCGCTGCTGAGCGGTAAGTAGCCCGCGCACATCCATTTCAATGTCGTAATAAATACCGCCAGCGTTCTCAGCCATTTCCTTTTCTCCGGGCAATAAAAAACCTCGCCGAAGCGAGGTTTTGGGATTGAGTTTTGTTATATTAGCCCAGCTTTTCTTCGGGCCTCTTCGAGATACTCATCATCTGTTTTTTCGGGACCGAGATCTAAAGGCTGCTGCCTTTGCCACTCTTTTAATTTGCCGCTAAGTGCATAAATGATTTTGTCGAAGTTTTTCTGATGCCTGTGTGCACCTGTCACGTTAACGCCTAACTTCAGGGCAGAGTCTATACCGACGACGCATGAGTTTTCGCCGTCGGAATTCACCACAATAGACACATTTTCACCCCATGAGAAAAGTGAAATTCCAGCACTTACGGAAACTCGGCGAAGTGTGTCATCTTTCTGTTTAATCGTCATCCCGACTTCTGGAATAGCCTCTAAAAGTTTTTCAAAGGCAACGTCAGCCGGAAATGGAAAAATTTGCTGCGTAGATTGACTGGCAAAGCTCATATCCCTATCCCCATCAGTAAATGATGCGGCAATCGTAGCAGAGGGGAAGCGATACGACAAAACCCGCAGTTAAGCGGGTTTGAGAATGACCTACAAAATTTTTGTAGGTGGTTAACTAATCACATATTCAGCTTTACCACCGCGAAACGAGATGGTTTTATTACCTGCGCGGCGGCAAGCGTCAGCGATAGCCTTCATGCTGTATTCGACGCAGCCAAGATGTTTTCGCATCGCCACAATTTCAGCCTTCGGCGCTGATACATCAAATCCAGCATCTTCGAGAATGTTAATCAGGCGAATGGCCGCAGATGTAGAGTTGTCTCCGCAAAGCATATCCATCGTCACATCAAAGGCCGGGGCAGTTAGCGACTTCCCAAATGACAGGTTGCCACTGCAAACCAACGGGTTGTTATCGATCCACCATTGAAGCGGAATGTTTACATCAAACTTAGGTGCTGGTAGCGTTTCCTGCTTGCCAAGGAATTCACCCTCAAGAGGCACACGCGCAGCGATAGAAAGCCTTCATGGGATACCCGAAGAAGCGAAAATCGCCATTTACAACGTGCTTTCGCAAGAACTTGAAGCAATTACGAGCGCCAAAAACGAAGAAATCGCAAAGATTAATGCTGAAACTGAAAGGTTGAATGCTACTGTCGCTCAAAAAGAAATGGACCTTGCAAATATTGGCTCTGTCATAGGTGCCATAGTCGTCGTTTTGGTCTTGTTTGTTTTGTTCATCAACTTGAAATAGAAAACCCACCGTTCGGTGGGCTTCTTCTCTGTCGTTTCGGGGTGTATCTGACTATCTGTCAAACTCTTTACCACCAGTCGACTTTAAGTATATAGACTTAATGTATGGCATTTTAAAGAGCACAGCCCTATCATCCATAGCTGTTCTAAGCATCATACTACGACACATAAGGCTTACCCCGCCGGTTACTTTGATGCATAATCCATCAGGGCTTTCGAATGTACTCATTTTCCCCTTCTTCCACATTATAAACGTTGCACCTTCAGGGATCGCGCCAATTGGCTGCACAGCAAAAAACGAAATGCTTGTGTATACAAAAATTGAAAAAGCGATAAGGATAACAACGATCACAGATATTGTTTTTTTCCACATAGCAACCTCAGCAACCAATAGTTTCGCCTGAATTTGTTATTGTGCACGTATTTCCATCACTGTCGGAACTATGGCAGCCTGAGGAATCACACCAACTTTTCACTGAATACTGATTCCCATCAGAGTCACTAGAAAACACCTCCGTCGAACCATCAGAATGATTCCTTGTTCCAGATGTTACAGAGTAATTATTACCTTCAGTATCGTAAGATGAGATGGTTGTGTCCCCGTTAGCTGCCTCGCTAGTACTCGTGCAAACACTGTAACCATCTGATCCAACGCACTCATCTGCATATGCGTAGCTAAAGAATCCGCTTAATAGAAACAACAATACAATCTTCCTCATATCCCTATCCCCACTGGTTAGTTTTGGACAGATTAGCAGGGATATGAGGGAGTAAAAAGCCCACCGTGGTTGGCTCATTTCTTCTTCTCTTCACGTTTGCGTCGTCGCTCTTCCCGCAACTCCTCTCGGCGTAAATCATCAAACACCTTTACGATCGCTTTCATCATCATGAAATTGACGAAGTGGTGATTAACGCAGCCGTGAATGCGTAACTGCTCGGTGAACTCTTCAGCCGATCGCAGCGCCTCCATCATGTTCTTCTCGCCTTTCATGAACTCCGAGAAGTCGCGCCCCGCTCTGGAGGCGCATTCAACAATACGGTTATTCATGGTCACACCGCCGCATACAGCAACTTCATTTGTCCCTTAACGGGGAACGCAGCCATGCAGCGGGCTTCGAAGTCCTTCTGGTCAATGCTGCAACTGGCAATGTTGGTAACGGCGATCAGTTGCTGCTCGACCTTCTCCAGTGCATCAGGCTTAAGATGTTGGTGAATCTTCTCCTTGCTGTCCCCGGCGGCTTGTTTGGCTGCCTGATAGACATAATCAGGAAGTGCTACACCGTACACCCAGCGAGAGGTGATCTGCCCGAACAGAGCCGGGCAACCGCCGACATGACCAAAGTAAGGAAGGCCGGACATTTTCGACAGTGCTTGATAGAACGGGTCTTTAAAGCGCTTCTCCCAGGACGTTGGTTGCTGGCACACCATCAGGCCGACAATCTGATCCTCGGTGAGCTGGAAGTTTTTACTCAGCAGAAGATTTTTAATGTGTCGGTCACAGGCGCGGGCGAATTTTACTGACAACCAGCGGGCGAATTCCACCGCCAACTCCGGATGAAGCCAGGTCCCGCCGTTTCGCCCTTTTTCCACTCTGACTAAAAGGGGAGAAAAATCCTCTTTTACGCCAGAGCTAGCAATTCCAAGCTCCTCAGCCAGTTCGGCGATATAAATTTTTGTCGCCTCAGTCTTTAGCCAGTCCTTTGGAAGCTTGCCGTGATGCTTTGCAGCAACTGTGGCATTGAACCAGCAATCTGCTGTAAAAGGGAATGAACGGTCATCGTAATTCATAGGGATGATATTAGACATATCGGTAATTACCTTTTAGTGATGAACCTTGTCTCACAGGAATCCGGCCCACAGAAAGGCACCGACAGCCAGCCGGTATCCTCAAGGGTCATCCTGAAAGGTTCTGTGTGAAATGCGCGTGAGATGCGCGGTGAAATTTGGGTATAAAAAAGCCCCGGACTATATCGAGGCTGGTTTATTTGGTTTTACGGGCTTGTTCCTGCTCCATCATCGCCTGCCAGCGCTGATCGTCTTCATCCATAACCGCATCGTACTCGTCCCTGGTAAAGCCTTTCTGGTTCGGGTATTTGGCGTTGAGCAGTAATGCAAACTCCGTCATGGTGAGGTTTTCGGCCTCATCCCTGCTTATGCCGAAGTGATTGCGTGCCGCCATGATGTAGTCAGTGGCGCGGAATTCAGAGGTGGTTTCGTTCGTCTCATAGCGCTGCAGCTTGCGCACCTTGGCCTTGCCGACGATACCGTGCATCATCAGGTTTTGCGCGACGATGACCATGTTCTCAGGCGGTATGCTGCCCGGACGCCAGACGAAACCACGCTTACGGGTTTTACCCGGTTTCATCCAACCAACTAAATCACCGATATCATCATCGCAGCAGGCGGTTAATACCGTATGCGCTGCCATGATAGCTTTGCGGCTAAGCAGACCACTCTGGATATATCGCAGCACGCAATCCGGAAGCCGGCTGTACTCGTCGCGGATATAGGCCTGAGCAGCACGCTGAATCAACGGAGTAGCCTCGTCATTGCACAGGTCATAAAACGCCTGAACGATTTCAGCAGGCTCGCCGATGCGCGCCATAGCCCTGAATGACGGACGGAAAAAGAATTCCTGGTCATCGGTACCGATAACGCATTCGCCTAATTCTTTAATGGGGGTCATAGTTGCTCCATAGTCAGAATCAAGGGCAGTCGAAACCACCCTTTGGTCTGCTTACGGTGCAGTAACCGTGATTGCGCTGGTAGCGGTCTTGCTGCCGTCGCCGGTTGTGGCGGTGATGGTTGCAGTGCCGGCGCCGATAGCAGTTACCAGACCGTTAGCGTTAACCGTCGCAACATCTTCATCAGACGACGTCCAGGTAATTGCCTGATTGGTTGCATTGGACGGTGCGATAGTCGCATTCAGTTGCTGGGTGCTGCCTTCTACAAGGCTGGCGGTAGTCGGCGCCACGGTAACGCCAGTGACGGCAATTGGATCGGCAATTTCAAAAACTACGGTGTCAGCATCGAAGACCTTCCATTCGCCCGAGAAGGTGGAAATGTCGTTGGTGCCCATATCCGTAGACCATGACGTGGTATTGAAATAACCCACGATATAGGTACCAGCATCTTCACCAACGAAATCAAGACGAACCCAAAGCGTCGGCTGGCGACCGGCTCGCACTTCTTCGAAGATATATTTCGAAAGACGCCACGCACCGATTTCATTAGGCTTATCTGATTTGCGAAGTTCGCCCTCACCGGAAATGGTCAGATCCATATTGTTGACCAGGTTCTCGACGATACCCTTCGCATCGTCAGCCTCGGAGCTGACGGTGTTCATTGAATAGTCGATACCTTTGGTCGTCATTGCACCCAGTCGCATAAACGCACTGAGCGCAGGCATCGTATCAGCACAGCCCATAGCCATGCGTAGCACGGCCACCTTACCAATCAGCTTGCCGGTATCATTAGCACAACCTTGCATGTGTACCTCTCAAATAAAAAAGGCCGCCATATGGCAGCCTGATGGGTGATTCTGGCGGGTTAAGCCGCTCTGGCCTCAATCCGCAAAGCGTCGGATGAAAGCTCTCTGCGATGTGCTGCATTAGCAGTGTCTTTTTCCGCCATTGCGAGTATTCGGTCGTGAGCAATAAGCCCTGCTGTTCTTGCAGCGAGCCTTTCTCTCTTGCGAGCAATAACATCCGCATATTCGTAATGAATTCTCAGCACTTTCTGTGCATAGGATGCATCGAAGGGATAAATCATGTTTACTCCCCGTAAGTGCAGGAGACGAGTAGCCGGGTTACTAATCTGCCCTCTTCGGTGGGGATCGGAGCCGGGACATTGCCGACAAGCCGCAGCGCGCCAACGCAATCATCGGCGCCAGATTGAGCGCTGATGTACTCGACAATGGCGTTTACCGCGGCGTCCGCAGCATCGGGATTCGCCTTCGAGGAGATCACATCAACCATCACATACCAGTCGCCGCCGAGGTCAAAGGTGATATCGGTACCGCCGGAAGGCCTGAACACAATGAACTGGTCCGTGTCTTTCCCGGTATCGCGCCATTGCCGCCACTGGACCTTAAACCCCTCGGCAAGCCCCTCATCCACAAACAGGTCTTTGAGGCGCATATACATCGGAGGGGTCATAGCGAAAGCTCCTTCTTCACCACCGCGTCAATCTGGCTGCGGGTATCCTCGAAGCCCTTCGTTAAGAACTCCTTGCGGGCCGTTGCTCGCCGGAAGTCCTGTTTCACTGCCGGGTCGTGAACATACACCGCATAGTTGGCGGAGTAACCAACGCGCCCGGTTACCCTGGTGCCGTTAGTCATGATTTCGCGGAACTGGCTGTTGATGAGCGTCGACGTATCGATCGGGGTGTAAAGTGCTGCCTGCGCGCTGCCGATAAGCATCGCAGACTGGATTGCCCGCACGACTTTACGCCCCTGGACGTCTTTGATGATGCGATCGAGGTTGGCCTTGGCCTGGCGGATGCCGCGAACTTTAGCGCCCATAATCAGACTCCCGTAATCAGTGCGAAATCGTCCGCCAGTCGCTCGAACGTATCTGCGAACTGGACGATCTGCCGAATCTCATCGGCCTCATCCGGCGGTGCTGCATCGGTCGAAGCGCCAATCAGGATGTAATCTCCCTCCCGCACCGTTGCGTACTCGGTCCATATCGTGTTTTTAACAACGAGCTCCCGGCCAAGGTCACCGATTTTTGCAGAGAGACCCCCCTGGTAGTCGCAGAGGATAGCGATCGGCGCTTCCCACCCGTACGGCTGACCTCCGCCGTCGGTATCGCTACCTTCAGCATCGCGTATGCGCCGCCAGATTGTCGCTGTTGCGGTATATGACCACGAAGCTATCGAGCTCAAAGTGAGAACCTCTCTATCTTTCGTGAAATCGCGCTTATCAATCCCGGAATTTGCTCACATCGCCCTGAAGGACCAGTGATTTTCTCTCGGTCATAATTGATAAGGTGCTCTTTCGCTTCTTCGTAGGTTTTGAGGCTAACGCCCATGAACTTCAGTCCATAGTCATTTATCCAGATGAACAGATAATTAAACCCGCCATTGTCAGTTAGCTCAAAAGCGTGAACGTCAATCAGTTCGCGAACTTCCATATGAAGCCGCCCAGCCATGCTGACTTCAATATCGTAATGAATGGCACCAACGTGAATTGTTTCTGACTTATCACCGGCATCGCCATACGTGGCATCGTCGTCGATTTTCCCACCGCTGGTTTTGTCTGACATACCCTATTCCCTCCATCGCAGCACAGCGGCGCCTGTGGCGCGTATACGGCCGCAGTTGATGAACCACTCACCGTCGCTTTTCACATACGCCGTAGTTTGTTGGCCGGTGTCGGTGATCACCCACACCCGGGTAAACGTCCGCGGAAGCCGTTGCTGAACTGAAACCCACGCCATCAGCAGCCCCCAACCACCATAAACAGGCCCACACTGTTCCCGGCGCTGATCGGAAGTTCACCAGTGCAGCCGCTGGTATCCAGTTTCGCCAGGGAGTCACGCAGCCAGGCAATCCCGTCTTCGCCGTAATCGAACGAGCGCGACGCTCCTGATGGCGCCCCCTGCGATTTTATTCGCCGGGCACCGGAAGACGTCGCCATGAGCGCAGCGGCATACATCAGGATGAGCTTTGCCGTGCAGTCGTCATATCCCGCCATATCAAGGCACGGGATAATCTTGTTCACCACGCAGAGAATCGGATCGAGCAGCGCTCCGGGAATGGCGTAACCCAACTCACCGAGGAACGCCTGCACGTCTGCCGCTGTGATTGGGTCAGCCATGGTTATTTCGCCTTCTTCGATTTGCTGGCAGATTCTTCCTGCTGCTCTGCCTGCTCTGCCTGCTCTGCCTGCTCTGCCTGCTCTGCCTGCTCTGCGGCATCATTGCCCGGTGTAGCCACTTCCAGCGTCTGCTCGTCATCACTAATGATTTCAACCAGACCGGCGGCCACCCAGCGCTTAGCGACATCGCCGCTTACCGAAACCTGAGCACCAACCTCCAGTTTCTGGAGATTGGCACCGGAAAGCAGGTTATCGCGAACCACTTTTACCAGTGCCATAGTTACCCCTTAGCTGTGCGCGTAAATAACAGATTTGCGATTGTTGATGTCGGTCTTAACCATCAAGCCCATCGCACCCCAGGTGCGCCAGACGTAGTCACTGTTATAGAACTGACGAGGGTCAGCAACGGTGCCGACCGCCTGGCCGACAATCGGAGCGATAACGCCGGCGGTAAGCGGAACAATGAGGATCTGGTTACCAGATAACTGCGCATCTTCTTTGATGGCTGCAATGCCTGAAAGCTTCAGCAGCTCCTGCAGGATGGTGTCAGACTGGTAGTTGTCGCTGAAGTAGCGTTCCAGGTTTGAGGTGATCTCGCCTGAAACATACCAGGTCTGCTGTGCATACTGCAGGTTGGTCAGCTTCATCACGTCGCGCAGAGCAATGGCTGCATTGCGGATTTGCTCAGCCGTTGCGCTTGAGCTGGTGAAGTCGATATTCAGGCCGGAAGCACTGAGATCGACAATCTGCACCCGCTCATCGGCTTTCACCCCCTTCCAGGTCTTGCCATCAAAAGCGATATAGTTGCCAGCAGAGTCACGGAAACCGTTGAAGACGTAATCAACGTACTGACGACGAACATCATCAACAGAGCCGCGCTGAGCATCGGCCAGAGAAGCCAGAGCGGAGCCTTTGTTGAAAATCGGGTCACGCCACTGGAATTTGAAGCCAGAGTCGTGGATCGGAACCATAGTACCGTCGAAGGTGTACGCGCGCGCATCAAGCGCCGCACCAATCTGGCCGGACATGGAGGTATGCGCCCAGCCGCGGCCACCGGTGCGAGCATACTCGTACACGGACTCTTCAAGACGGACAGAGCGGGACAACGGGATCAGGTCGTTAAGCAGAGTGAATTCAGTAGTCGGTTCGAATTCAGCCAGCACAGTCTGATCATAAGCTCGATACAGGCGGCGGATATCGTCGACAGCATTCGTCGCGTCCAGCACCGGAGTGTTTGCCGCATCACCACGCCAGCGGGTGCGGGATACGAAATCAGCAACGGCCTGAGCACTCATATTGCGAGCCAGTTGCAGCTCATTGAACTGCGCCTGGTTCGCTTCGAGGTTGCCCGTCTCAGTCGCACGTCGGGTGGAAAATACAAACATTCAGCCTCTCCTTACTTGAACACGACGCGAACCAGATCGCCTGCTGCGGCGGTCAGGGACTTGTCTTCTTCGACATAGGCAAAGATGGTTTCACCCTCTGCCAGTGCTTTAATTTGGCCATTGGCCACAGAAACCGGCTGGCCCTTGGTGTAGGTACCAGCGGCAGCGCGAACGTTGAGGAAGACGCCCGGCGTTGGCTGGATGTTTACCACCCAGTCACCGATCGCATAGGCATCGTCAACCGTTTTGCAGCGCAAATAGTCGTAGTTAGCAACGTAAAGAATCGCGTCTTCAGCGCCATCAACAGACGGTGTAGGCTTGGCTGCACTGAAAAAGATAACGGTACCCGGCAGAAAAGCTGCAGCCGCAGAACCTTCACGATTAAGTTGCGGGTTTGGAAAAATTCCGCCCGCGTGAATTACGTGTTTTCCGTCTTTAGCCATTTTTTACTCCGGCATTTCGCTGAATGATTGGGTGTTGGTAGCCTGGCGGAAAGCGCCATTCAGGCCGGTTGAAGTCTGGCATTGAGCAAACAGTTCTTTCAGAGGCTCGCCGTCCAGCGCGTTGACAGCGATATCGGTCATGCCAAATTTGGCCTTTACCGCTTCGCGCATGTTGCTCTTCTCGCTTTCCGAGTTCGCGTTGATCTTGCTGTTAAGCGCCAAAACCTGATCGGTCAGAGCTCTTGCCCAAGCGGGCATCTCTTCATTGTTGGCGGCCTGTTCCGTCTTCTTGGGTGCGCCGGTAGCCGGGTCAATTTCTTCATCGCCCTTTTTCTTGGCGGTGACCTCTTCGGCCTTCATCTGGTTGTAAGCGTCCATCAGTTCGGCATCGGACTTGCCTTCAGTCGGCTTACCCGCGGCTTGCAGCGCATTGATAATCAGTTCTTTCATCGGATCGTTCTCTCCGTTGGTTTTAATCTCGTACTCAATGGGTTTGCGCACGACTTCTACAGGTTCGCCGACGAACACGGCTTTGCCGTCATCATCGATGAGGTACTTCTGCTTTAGGTATCTGGTGTCATCGCGGTAGATGAAGCTGTCTGGCCACACTGTTTCTGGCCATAGCCACTTATCTTCTGTGTCACCCTCACGCAGCTTGTCGCTGATAGCGCGTGAAATGTCGTCAAAAGAGAAGTTGGAGGCGTTGGTGAAGAAGAATTTGGTCTTGTTGAGCAGACCTTCGCGGGTGCAGTCGATACCATCAGCAAGGCGAGCAACTTCGATCTGCTGCTCATGACCTTCTGAGTTGACGAAGATGCCCACGCCTTCTTCCGGAGTTCCGGCGCCAGGCTCATCGAGCAGCACCGCCACATGGTCAAACATCATGTTGGTGGCGATCTCGTTGTACTTCTTGCCCTTTGACTCGCCATTAGCGGCAATGCCGGAATACAGGAGTCCGGTAGAGATATGGATGGGTTCTGAGTTGGTACCGGCGATCATCTCATCAAGGCGGTTTATCAGGCGCTTGCCCTTCTCGCTTGACTCGGCGTATTGGCGGTTAACGTACATATCGCCCGTCACTTTCCCGTCTTTGTGGCTGACGTTCTGCAACCATGCGCCGACGTGATATTCATTCACCGCCCGGACATCGCGAGCAGACACATGCTTGCCATCCACTTTCGGGTGGCCCAGCGGCATCGGGTTACGCTCAAGCGTGTTGTAGGCCTTTTCGATTTCTGCTGCCGGGTACAACTTCCGGTTCATCACGATATCGTCCACGACAGGCGTGATGCCGCGAACCACGATATGTGGCTTGCCGTCGATGGTTTCAGTGGTGATGTTTGAAGCGGAGTTGACGACGGTCAGCACGTTAACGCGATTGCGTTTCATGCTGGGTCCTCATTGGTGGATTTCAGGCAATAAAAAAGGCCGCCGTGGCGACCTTTTAGTGATGTTTAAAGTCTACTATCTTTACCGAGGGAGAATCCGCAGACTTTTTCTATTGGAATCCTGACGATTGATCCTTGGACGGAGACCCACCCTCCATCACCTTTCATATATGATGGATTTCGGATGTGAAGGTAATTAAGTGGAATTGAATGCCCTTCTTCACTTCGGTATTCATGAGCCATATTGTCGAAGAATGAAGCCATTTCTTCTTTTATCTCATCACTGTGATTAGTTGTTCTCAAATTTCCAGCCATGGTTTCAGCATATTTTTTACCTGATACCAATTGACCTGCAACAACCTGCCCACCGATGATGAGAGTAACGTCAACTGCTACATCCAAGTTTGCACAAATCACAAGATGCGCCAATGCGCTGTCTTTCATATCTCTTGAGTATGCTATAACTTCTTGCAACTGATTTTCTTGTTCCATAGCCTTCCTCCAGGATTAACTCAAGAAGATTGCCATCCTTTTCTTTCTTTCGCCAGCCTATCCTCAAGCCCTTTATTGAAAATGCTACCGTCGTCATTGAGTAGCACCGGAATCTGGCTGCAGTAGCAGTTGTACCGGTTGCCGTTCTCGGCGTAGAAATCCCGCACCTCTTCGGTGGTGTAGACCTTGCCGTGACGACTGGCGTGCCAGCTGCGCGTCGTCGGTTTGAGCGCAGATAGCCACAGCAGGCCGGTATTCAGGCCAAGCCGATCCGCCGCCCAGTCCGTTTCGTTCCATTGCGCCTGGCGCAACGCGCCGACCTGCTCAGTCTGAGCGATGGTCTTGGCCTTCGACATCGACACATCGAGGCGCTTGCTGATAACGCTGGCCGTCTCGCGAGGATTAACCCCGCGCGCTACCGCATCGGTGATGATATTGGTCAGATCTCCGCGGGCGGTGTCGCTGATTACCTTCCAGTCGCTAAAAGTAGTCAGCCTGGCCGCCGCTATCTGGTTCAGATAACCGGGGCTGTTTAAAAGCTGCTGAAGCGTCGTCTGGCTGGCGTACACCTGCGACTGCTGCGAGAGGTTGTTGAAGGCCTCCAGCGTTCCGCGCTGCGCCTCAGCGGCGACGTAATCCATCGCCCACAGGTTTTGTTCGCCGCCTTCCAGCAGGTAATCGTCGAGAATAACCTGTACCGCTTCGAGCAGGTCGGCCAGTTCCTGCGCTGACATGTCGTAGATGAACTTGCCAGCGTTGACCTGGTAGAGCGTTGGCTCTGCACCGTTAACGTGACACAGGAAGTGCCAGCTGTGGCTGTTAACCTCTCGCTCTCTCCCGGTCAGGCGCTGGTCAAACAGCTCTTTCAGCCGGCGCTTGATATCCAGATACCGGGCTTCGATATCCTGAAACATCTTGCTAACCGGCCTTGCTGATTGCGTGGGGTCGACTTTGCTGCGGGGGATGATTGGCGTACCGACTTTACTCTTTTGCTCCTGGTTCATCGGAAAGAGGATCATCGGTTGTCACCTTGTCGTCGGGGTTGGGCGGAGTGATCTCTTTACGGGGTTCAAGCTCACCGACTGCCCTTACTTCGTTCTCATCGACCGCTGGGGTGCCGTAGGCTTGCTGAGTTTTCTGTGCCACATCAGCCATAGTCGCCATGTTTGCGAGCTTTTCTTTCTCGCTCGGAGCCAGTAAGTCAGACCATGCCAGAGTGACCTCACCAGACTTCGGCGGGTCGATAATGCCGATAGTCCAAAATCGCTCTATCACACGCGTGATTACGTCGGACATAAAACCCCAGCGACGCGCGTTGCATCGGTTAGCCCAAGCCGTTTTATCTTCCTCTGATGCGAGGTTACCGGTCTGCTTGCCAAACAGGATGTTAAACGGGCACTGAATCGTCGAAGCGAATGAGTTTGCCGATACTGTCCAGGTTGGGGTTGGGTCAGCTGCAGCGACAGAGAGAACGCTAGCTTTCCCTGCCTGCATAGCTATTGCCGCATCCGTACCGCGGTTAAGCTTATTCACTTTGTCATTCATCGCATCACCGAGGCTGTCATATCCAGCATCCTTGGCTTGCTTGATGAGCGTGTCAATTTGGGTGGCGGCGTCGAACTCCATCGCCAGTTGACGGCTGGCGTTCTTCAGGAACCCCTCAGCACTACCGCCTTTCGTCTTCTCAATATCGAGGAGGTCATTGTAGCCGGCCTCAAGAAGCGGGATGCCCGACAGGATATTCTCATCCTCTGAGCCTTCACAGAGCAGAATGATACGGTCAGGATGCACCTGAACCGAACGAGGGCTGCTATACGTGCCCTCGTCGCCTATCGGTTGTTCATTGAACTGATAGCTGACGGGCTGCCCGTAGGTTTCCGACCAGGTATCAATATCAAGGTTGCCAGGTTTGACTTGCGGCTCCCATGCCGGGATCAGTTTAACCAGTGCAGCACTACCTAGCCTCTGGACCAGTGCCACATCAACAGGCTCACTCCAGTCTCGATTATCTTTCACCTGAATCAGAAGTGCTGAGTAACGCCCAACCATATTGCGGCGGTCAGCGTCTTTAATTTTCGCCCAGTGCTTTTTCATCAGTTTGGTAACTGACTTTTCCCATGGCGTAGTTTTGGTCGACTCCCTGTCTTCATCTCCATCGATGATTGTCGGCCTGTCCATCCAGCAGGAATCCAGCAATTTATGGACAGCTGCAAAACCGGTTGAGCCGCGGCGATACTGGCGATAGAAGTTGTCGAAAGTGAGCGTGTCCGGGTAACCGAACTCATCCCATAACTTGGTCCGTTTGACGTTGCCATTACGCCCTGCGTAGAGCATGCGCTGGCGCCCAATTGCATCAGCAAGGGCATTAACGAGGAACTGCTCCCCGGCGCTTAATTCACTCACTGATGAGCTCCTTAGAAGAAGACTGCGCCAACCTTTTTCGGTGAGTGCAGTACGCGGTAACGAGTACCATCCCAGTCATGATCTTCCTGCTGGGTGTCTACGTCGTCAGGGTTTTTATCGTCACGAACGAGCACCGGGATTCGGCTTATCCAGCCACGGCAGTAGTCGAAAACGTAGAATGCCGGCTTCTCAGGCACGCCTGATTCAAGCTTTTTACCTTCGATAACAGCTTCCAGCATGTCAGCGAATAACGATGCGCCATTGATGCGGGAGCCGGGCTTTTTGTCAGCAGGCAACCATGTAACTCCCTGCGTTTCCATCTTCTGCGCGATCGATAACTCGTTATCACCAGTGTTGAATATCGCGCCGTCAGCCGGTCCAGGAATAACATCGCTGCAGATGCCAGGCATAATGTGAAGCTGGCCCCGGGTGACACCGTCGATTTGAATCTCTTCCGGCTCGTCGACGTCTTCGCCCGCCAGCCGCTTGTCAATCCACGCCACGCCTTTCGCGACGTTGGTGGATGACATATTCAGGCCTTTGTTGAGCTCGTCAGGCGGGCATCCGTACCATTCACCGATCAGGATAAGGGAACCGGCAGGCGGGCAGAACTGTCGACCATCAGGTAGCTCGGCGGCTGTTCCATCGGTCTGAGCCCACCAGAGGTTAGAGAACGGCTTCGACTCACCCCAGTCATGAGAGCGATCGACGGTCCAGCTATCCGGGATGCGGAACGGCTTAATGACGTGCAGTGCTTCATTCCACAGATGGTCAAATCTCCCGCCACTGGTCACATCCCAGGAGCCCACCACCCACGCTTTGCGGCGGTTCGGGTCTTTGATGGCCATCAGGGTCGCGATGTACTGCGGGTCAAGGTACGGGTTCTCTTTAAACGATCCGTGGATAGCTACGCGGGTAAGCGTGATTTCCTCTTCTCGTTCTGTCTGAGGGTTGAACACCATTTGCCGGTCTCGCTGCACGGTTCCGCGCGGCGCTGGCTCAATGAAGCGTTTCTTCACCCAGGTATGCCCGATGCCAAACGGGTTGGTCGTGCTGAACGTCTCCAGCGGGATTGGCCTCAGTAATTTGCCATTCTCCAGCGGGTAGTTTTCCGGCCTGAACGATGAGCGTCGGCAGGAGAACATCATTTCGTAGAATTCAGGGGACTGCTGTTTCGTCAGTTCGTTAAAGCCAATGAACGGGAATTCCTGCCCGTGAAAATCCCAGTAGTCGTCTGCCTCTTTGCCGAAGCGGAATAGAAGCTCCTCGCCTGTTGGCCATACCCATCGCAATTCGCTCGCAGATGACAGATATCGAGCGCCATCGTTGAACAGACGAAACATACGCTTCGACTGCGTGATGATGTCGGCAAGGTTTTTATATTCGGTATCGAAGATGACGCCACGCCAGAACGAGCCATAGCCCACGCCAACATTGCGCCGGAACCTGGCCAACTGGGCAGCAGTTTTACCGGGTCCGCGAGTACCTTCGAAAAGTATTTCGTTACACGGGCAACTCAGAGCCAGAGACTGTGATCCAGGCAGTGGCTTCCATACAGCTTTGTAATTCATCCACCGAGCACCTCACCCTGTTGTTTCTGCGCCGCCGCCTCCCAGTCATCCACGTTATCGCTGGTTGGTACAAGCATGACGTTATGCGTGACCTCTTTCGTTTCAGCCTTATTCTCAATGCTGTATGCCTCTCGTTCGAGGCCGATAAGCGTTTTCAGGCTGTCGCTCAGGTCTTTCATGGATTTAACGCGGGAAGGAAGACTGATTATTTTGTGGTAGAGATCGTTGAGCTTATCCATGCCTTTGTCATCAGGCGATCGCATCATCTCACCCAGGTCTTCAAGCGCGGCCACGTTGCCACACTCTCCGGCCAATTCATCGAATAGCGTGTTGGTCAGTTCGCGAGCCCGCCGGATGTCTCCCCGGTGCTCCATGCGTACCGTTGCGATAACCTCGGCTGTCGCCTCTATCAGTACGCGCTCGGTCAAAGTGCTTTCGTTGCGTACCGTCCTGCGTACCTCCCGCTTGCGTACCAAGTCGTCAGCCTTTTGCTGAATTTTCGCATTCAGGTCGCGCGACCAGTCGTCACGCTTTGCTCGCTTACGGATAGCACCTTCGCTGATACCGTGCTGCGATGCAATTTCACGGAGGGACATCACCCCGGCCCGGTATGCCGATTCGATGGCCTCCCAGTCGGGCTTGCTCATTCTCACTCCAAGATTTATAAACCAAATGCCATTATTTTTTGATTTTCAACCATAAATGTCTGATATAAATACATGACATGCAAACACATACAAGGATAAAAAATGAATAATGACTCCGGATTTGGCTCTTTTGTAGATACGATTTCTTCTCATAAGGACGTCATGGCCGATATCGCTGATGCCGGATTAGAGGCCGCTGAGGAAATCCCACTTTTTGGCTGGGCAGTTAAGGCATGGAATATAAAAAATACATTTCAAGAAAAGAAACTTGCACGCAACATAAGGGAATTCCTAAGATGTTCCTCTGTAGACGACGCGAAAAATTTCATCTCAAAGTTTAGCTCTGAAGAGGAAAAAGAGGAGCTTTGCGATAGCCTAATTCAAGTGCTAATTGATTCTGAAAAGCCCTTAAAGGCAACGCTGACATCAAAGATAGTTAACGCCATCAACGAAGAACGCCTTACTGTGTCTGAGGCTCATCAGTTACTTTTGATAATTTTAAATGCCTCCATTCCAGCGCTAGAGGCCATTGATAAATTTTATCAAAATAATCCGAGTGGCAGCATAAACACCATGGATGAGGATGCAACAACATATGGCGCATTGTTGATGTCGATTGGAGTGATCCATGTCCATGGCAATATGACCCGAGTTACTAAACTTGGCAAAAGTTTATACGAATGCGCATTCGTATAAAAAACAATATAATTACTTCAGGCACTGTGTGCGGATGTAGTCCTGCTACTGGCTGATTGCCCGGTAGTAGGCCTGCCAGCGGTACTTATCCAACCGCAGTTGGCGCAGACATTGAGAGGTTTCGACGTCCGATTGCAGGTCTTCGTCGGTGTCCTTCCCTGCGTCACTTGCTTTGCACGGAGGGCTCATCAAATCCGGGGATGGCGTTGGCAGCGTCGATAGCTCGCTGGCGCAGCTGCACAGCATCATCGTCAAACCGGCACACAGTACGAATCGGAGACTGGACATATTTCACCACGTCGCGGGTTATGGTTCGGTAGATGACCTTGCCCCCTTCTGTAGCGGCAGCGGCCTTTTGCTCAACTGGCTGGATAGTCTTTTCAGCTTTCTCTTTCTTCTTCGCCGCAAGGGTATTGATATGGTCAGCGTGAGAATTCCAGCCAGAACGCCATGAGAAAACACAGCAAAGCAGCAGGATAACCACTGCGCTGATAATGGCGGTTAACCGGCTCATTTTTGACTCCAGAGACAAACTTCGCGCTCAATCTCGCGGCGAGTTACCAGGCCTTTCCACTGCTTACCCTTGGCATAAGTCCAGCGGCGCAGCTGATCACATGCACCTTTCTGGTCGCCCTGGTTGATTTTGCGCAGCAGCGTGGAGGTCTGGAAATTGCCAGCGCCGACGTTATAGGCGAACGAGTACAGAGCCCCGCGCATTGTCTCGGGTATCGGCTTTTGGATGTATGGGTCAATCTGGCGAGCGACGGTGTTCAGGTCTTTACTGAGAAGGGAACGGCATTCGGCCTCGGTGTACTTCTTGCCGAGCATGATGTCTTTGCCAGTGTGGCCATAGCAGACAGTCCAGACGCCTACCACATCCTGATAAGGGTTGTATCGCACACCCTCAAGACCATCGTTACCAGTTGGACCAGTGATGAGCGCAGAAGCAATGGCTATGGCTCCGCCACCGCCGGCGATCACGCCAATCAGTTTATTCCTCATTGATGGCGTCATGCTCACCCCTGTGTATCACTTGCGATCCGCTTCAAGGCCTCGGTTACCACTTCGGCTGAAGCCGGGCGGTCACTTCCAGGCTTAGCGGAGACATCAGCCAGATAACTGGCCAACAGTTGCGTGCGTTTTTTCTCTTCATCCAGTCGCTCTCGCTCTTCCTTGCGCTTTGCGTAATACGTCTTGATTGTGAAGAAGGCAGAGATCAGGGCGCCAATGATGAAGACATAATCCTGCAGACTCAGGACGGAAAAGATACCAAGCAAGGCTGACCACCAGTAAGGCAGATTGTGACCATCGGTTGGGTTCATACGTTGCATCTCTCACCTCCGATAATGTTCGGGGTGCTATCTGTAGTCAGTAAAAGGTTCAGGGCCGTCGGGCTGATTTACCAACAAAGCGTCGAGGGTGATTCCCGCGACCCTGAAAATAAAAAAGCCCGCGAAAAATCGGGCAATAAGCATGAGGGTAATAGCAATGTCGGTGATGACCGAAAATACCCTGGCTGGGTCTGGCGGCCTGCGACGCTGTTGCAGCAGCGCCCCTGATGGATTGGATTATGAGCCCGTCATCAGGTCAGGCCATTATCTGGCGCACCATTCAGGACTCGAACCTGAAACCGATAGCTTAGAAGGCTATTGCTCTCTCCGGTTGAGCTAATGGCGCTGAATTGGTGCTCGCATCAGGGATCGAACCTGAAATCATCCGATTATGAGTCGGGTGCTTTAACCTTGTTAAGCTATGCGAACAATCTGGTTCAGGGCTCTTGCGCGGCGGGTGTCGACGTGTCGTGCGGCGCGTCTCTACCCAAGAGCCCTGACCGGATTGCAGGCATAAAAAAGCCCAAGGCGTTAACCTCGGGCTTGAATTCTTTGTGTGTCGACAATCGAAGCTATGGCGACGATATCAGATTTACATAAAATATATGCCTTTCAGTTCGGTTTTGCAAGACTTACATCTAAATTTGTCGCCTTTTGTTGTGAACGTGATCGCGTTACCGATATGAGAGCATTGCTGTCAAGCTTAACAAAACTGCTGCGCAACGCCAGCCAATGAGGAAGGTAGGTTTCTGTCAACGTGGACTTTGCTACACCAACCAGTTCCGCCAGCGCCTGGTATTCATAAGTCTCCCGGCCTGCCAGTTCTGCTTTGACATCCTGCGCCGCCAACCATGTCAGTTTCTTCAGGCGCTCCATCGTCTTGCCGGCCACTTTCTTAGCGCCGAGTTGACCACGGAACTCCGCCCACGCCCACTGGGTGATCGCCACCTGGTGCTCAAAGCGGATATTTTCGCTGTAGTTCCACAGCAGCCACGATTTCTGATGCTCTTCCAGCGACAGCAGAGCCCGGCGCCAGCTTGCCGTCGAATACTCAACGGGCAGAACGAGAGCGACCGATGAACCCTTAGCGCGTGACTGATTGCCGCTCATCGGCGGCCCATCCGGGTTAACCATGCGTTGTTTGACCTCGCTATAAACTTTCTTCCTTCCCCGGCTGCGCGCCGTAGCGGTGAATTGCGCGTTTTCTGCAAAGGCTACAAGTTGCCCTTTCGTCGCGCCGCTCAGATCGGCGGTGGCCACTATCAGCTGCTGACGAACAAATTCTAAGTATTGAGCTGTCATGATGTTTCCCCCAGGGTCTGATAGATACGGACGAAATTTCTCAGTATGCGGTAGTCAACCAGTACAGTGCCGCGGCCACGCAAGAGGCGGAGCTTTTGCCAGCGGTCGCGGATGCGTTCGATAACGTCGTGGTTCATGCGGCCTCCCGCTGTTTCAGTGCTTTGAGCTTGGCGCGGTACTCATCGCGGATACGAATAAAGTCTTCCCGGCGGTAGTTGGTCATTTCGTGGGGTCCGTTAAGCCAGTCGACATACTCCTGTCCGTAACGAGCGATCAGGCCAGCTTCGTATTGCTGAGCAACCGTCGACTCTTTGGCGGTGTACTTACCGGCCCCGGCATTGCACGATTTGCACTGTTTATGAGCGTTGCGCTCTTCAAAACGCAACTCAGGGTAAGCGCCGACCGTTTTGAAGTGGCCGCAGTCCCACTGGCCGCCATGCAGATCAGGCGGGTTGGTCTCTCCGCAACTGATGCATGGCAAACCAGCATCACGTGCGCGGATGTAGGAGTTGAATGCCTGCTGAGCCTGGGCTTTGTAGTAACCGTTAGGTCTGAGTTCAGCCAATCTTGCTTTACGGCGCTGACGCCCCTCTTTCTCGGATTCGCGCTGGCGCTTCACCGCCCTGGCTTTCGCCGCTTCCCGGGCTTTTGCTGTCTGTTTTTTGCCGATCGCGCTGGCGCATTCAAAACTGCACACCACCTGCCCTTCCCGGGCAGGATGGAACCATTCGCGGCAGTGGGCGCATTTACGACGTGCAGGTTTACGCATGCGCACCACCCTGGATCTGTACCAAGGTCAGGCGGCCGCAGAATACAGCACCGGTGTCGATATACATCTGATTGGCGTACTGGCTTGGCTGATGTGCCGGGGTATGACCAAAAATAAACAGGTCTGCACCGGATATTTCATTCACTATCCCATCCTGAGCTGCGCTCACTCGCTCACGATTCCAGATAACCTGTTCTGCATTGACGGGCTTGTCATACGCATATTCGTTATGAGGGTAGTCAGCATGGCAGACCACCACCCTCTCACCCTCGGTCATTACCTCGATGATGAGTGGCAAACCAGCAACCAAATGGGACAACGCGATAGCCAGGCGTTCTTTGTCGTAGTCAAGGTTAAAGAACCATCCGCCACCGTTGGCGAGCCAGTGATTCACGTTCCCGGAGGAGGATAGTCCGTCGAGCATCATCTGCTCATGGTTTCCGCGAACAGCCATGAACCAGGGCATTGTGATTAGCTCAAGGCATTCGACGTTTTCCGCACCGCGGTCGATGAGGTCGCCAACCGAAACCAGCAGATCCTGTGCTGAGTCGAACCCGACAGCGTCCAGCCGGTTCATCAGGTTGGTGTAGCAGCCGTGCAGGTCGCCAACAACCCAGATATTGCGCCAGTCAGCGCCGTTAATGCGTTGATAAATGCTCATGCAATTTTCCTTCTGGCAGCGCGGCGCAGCCAGCGGACATCTGCCAGGTGAGCCGTATAGTGAAAAGTGGGGATATCTGACGGTTTAACTTCGACCTTGCGCTTGCGGCGCGCCGGCACGCGGAAGATGCCGCGATCCATGACCTTAGCGAGCAGACTGTGCATGCGAAGCCCTCCATTCCTGGGCCCATGCAATCCGACTGCTGGACTTCTCGCTGAACTTCACATTGTGCTCGGTGCCGAACCAGTAGATCGCCTCGATTACCTCGACCATGTAGCGCTTGCTGGATTTAGAGGTGCGAACGCCAAAGTAGACGCGGCCGCCGTTGATGCCCGGGGCTGATTTCTGCTCACGCTCCGGGTTTTGCATCTGGCTGACCAGTACGGTGATGAGGTCTTTCCACTCCGCAGGCTCCAGCTTTTCGCCGTACCAAATCACCTGATCACTCAGGTCTTTCAAAAGTGGCCACATAAGGCGATTCTGTTTGTCGGTGCGGCTCTCTTCGCGCGCCTCGATAATCAGCGGCGATCGGTGGTCGACGGGCAGAGACTGGATGAAGTTGACGACGTTACGCTTAACGTTGTCGTTGATAAGGCAGAATTGTTGCTTCACGCTTCACCTCCGCAGAGGTCAAACGCTAAATGCAGAAAATCGCCGGTGACTTTCGCCATCGGTGACAGGAATTGCTGTAAGGTTTTATGCGCCATGTGTCCCCACTTGGCGCCGGATAATCGTGTCAGTTGCTCAGGCTGACGAGGTAATTATCGCCCTTCCCGGGGATAAAAGCAAAATGAGCATATACGAGAAAATCGCTATTTCTTGGCGTTCTGCTCAGCCATTTCCAGATAGCGCGGATCGGATGCCTTGGGGAGCTGGACGCTTTGCTCGCGGTAGTAGCGGACGCGCTCCATGAAATACTCGCGCAGGTGTTCAGGCTGCTCTCTGGCTACCTGCTCCGCTATCACGGGCTGATTCAGTCGCTCTTTGTAGGCGATGCCGGACGCTGCGAGGTCTACGTTGACCTTGTCGCGCTCTTCCTGGCTTTTGGCTGCAATGTTCCACTGTGACATAAAAATCCCCTCTACTGTGGAGGGGATTATATAGCATCAACTGGATGGGTGCGCGGATTTGCGTTCTGCTGGTGATTTAGGCATCAGTCCTCCCTCACAATAAGTTTGTAAGCAATGGTTGCAATGATCTTTGGCCACAATACAATGAAGCACAACAAGCACAGAATATTATTCTTAATGCCAGTGGTTTCATCTGCCCTTGTTATTTGAGCCAAAATCCACAAAACAAGACCGATACATAAATACCATTCCATCACTTAACCTCCTGCGGCGCTGCTGGCAGCGGCATCCAGTGAGTTGGTGTCCATGACGCGCCGGGGATCAACCAGCCGCTACTCTGCGCATCAGGGTGGCCAGGGATATACGTTGCCCATTTGCAACACCACCGCGGCTTCTCTCCCCACCAACGCCCGACCAAAACCTCATGACGACTTGGCGGCATCTGCTCGCTTACCTGAATCCATCCCTGGCTTTGCGCTGGAGTGTCGCCGTTTTGCTCCGGAGAAACGTGGTTTTGCGCCGGGCAGCAATCGGATTGCGCCGGAGATTTGGTGTGCAGCACCTGCACACTTTCGTCACTCCTGCAGATCGCTTCAGTTCCTGCACTTTTTTTTAATTCCTGCAGCATGGCGGCGCGGCGGTTTACAACCTCGATTAACGCTTCTTCGGCATCACACAGGCAATCAGCGATGCCACGGCGATCGCCGTCGAAGTCATTCAGGTCGAGGTGTATACGAGCAACCTTCTGCAATGCATCCAGCACATCATCAGGCACTACCGGCGCCGCTTCCATCCGACACTCATCGCTTGTTACTATCTGATATGGCTCAATGTGTGCACCAAGAAAAGTAACTGGACCTTCATCACCGATGAATATTTGTGCTTTCTTTTCTGATTTCATCAGACCTAGTGCGATTATTGGATAATCTCGGCCATTAGCTTCTGTATAAGTACCGATAACTTTACTATTATCTGCTGAAACTTCTGGTTGCTGCGATAAGTATAAATCTACATGAGCCTTTATCAATAGTGGATCATTAGATACAGCAGCCCATCCCCATGGTGATGTCTGGTCAGGCATAGGTACTTGAGTTGCGTAAAATTCACTCTCGGTGATTCCACTTCGAATGCAATATCCTTTAACAAATTCCGATGCTGAAATAATCATTTTTCGTCACCTATGATTGAAGTTATATAACCGTCGTATCCTAAAGCAAAAAGTTTATCGTTATTGCAATCAGTCAAAAGTAAACATCCCACCAACCAATCTCGTCTATTTAGCCAGATAGCTTCAACTATCTCACCATTATTTCTCATGAAATTAACCTTTTGTCCTTCCTTTAGCTTATATATTTCTGAATCTGGTAGTTTTGACATTTCACACCCCTTTGATAAATGATAATGGTCTAGAAACCCACTTCCTGCCGAGGGCGTCAACAGCGCCATGTTTGTGTGCTGGATCTTCCGTATCCTCAACAATGAACCCTTCTGAATAAGCGCCTCCGGGCCATACTCGCCATGCGACAATTTCAACCGCAGGAATTACCGGCGTTGGCTGCGCGTGGCGATAGAGCGGCGCTATGTTGCGCTCGAGGTCGGTGATGACGCTCCATATTGGGACTGACTCAACACCTTGATTCGCCATATCGCGATAACTGTCGGCATACGCCAGCACAGGATTGCGTTTATGCTCGCTGGCCATTGCGGCCAGCGCCATTCTGGCTAGATAAGATGCCTCACCGCACTGCACATGATCGGTTTCAATAATTTCGAGTAACTGCTCTCTGGTTATGGTTGATTTGGTCATTGCCGTTCCACCTTAATTTTTCTCAGCGACTCAAAATACTTACGCATGGTTTCCTGCACCTCTGGATGCTGCCAGTTGGTATGGATTCCGCCGTCTTCGTCGATGGTGAATTTACCGGCGTTTTCTTTGAGAACGCGCTTCAGGCGCTGCTCGGGGCTTTCGATTATGAACATCACTCAGCCTTGTATCTTAAAGATCGGTTAAAATAGCATCGGAATGATTTGGCAAG
>ERZ894183.475-NODE-475-length-32946-cov-12.751969_pt1 | contig 32946 bp, 56 predicted proteins | sample MGYA00380279_ERZ894183 | MGnify/ENA primary metagenome ERZ894183 (study PRJEB32331, sample SAMN06328422) | human gut metagenome | biome: human gut microbiome; feature: stool | host: Homo sapiens | collected 2013-06-26 ... | reverse complement strand
ATAATCTCTTTAATACGGACGTTGTACCTGTCCATTCGTTGGTGATCCGTTTGTCAGACACCTCATTAAGCCCTAATTTTAGCGTTCTCTCTGCGTCAAACACGGCAAGGTACTCTTCAAAGCTCATTGCTTTTCCAGCTTTGTATTCCCCTGCATCCTCGTTGATTAGCTCAAAAGATAACGACCATGCCGTAGCCGTGATTGTCTGTTCTGTTTGCTCCGTATTTACGATATTTAAGTAATAGGATTTGCCCTTGCACTTAAACGCCACCTTATTCCCGACCGTGATATGCTGTGCGTCCGTGTGTTTGGCATTGACCGTAAAAGTGTAAGTATTTGCCGCACCCTGCAGGTATTCGTGTAATTCGTCTTTCCAGTAGTGCATGGATTTTTTATGTGCATTATCCATAAATGCTACTGGTGTGTTATTTGCGCTTAAAATCGCAATTCTAATGCTGTCCATTACAAGTAAACCTCCCGTATTTTCGCTGTAATCTGGGGCGGCGGAGAAGAAAAGGAAGAGTAGCAGAACTGCACTTCTGTAATCCCTGGCGGCACTTTAAAATAATCCGTCCCTGTAATCTCATCTCCCTTAGCCACCATACCATTAACGTAGACCTTCGTGCTCTCCCCGTATATAGACACCACATCCCCAGCGCGATACCGGTTCGGCACATCCCGATATTTTTCCACGTTGTCCTTGCGAAACCAGATGCTTTTTAAATAGTTGTGCGTAACGTACTGGTTCGACAGATTTCGGTCCCCCCACTGTCCAATCCAGATCTGGATTTTCTCGCATTCCATATCTTTGATCTCTGGGATAGTAAAGTGGTAATACTTCCCGTACCAGAAAATACGCAACTTGTCACCCTCTTTTAAAAAGTCATTGTGCCCGCCGCCCATTTTTAAATTAAACGGGTTATCCTCGTAGGATGTCGGCTGGAAATCCAGTGTCTTAATTTTCTTGTTTTGAGGGGCAAACCAGTCCACATGCGCCGTATTACCAACCGTATCACTCTTGTTAATAGACATGGCGCAGATTACTTTATTATCGCCTGTCAGAAACGCAATGGTCTGCGCTCCTGTCTGCCCCATCAAGCCTGTCTCGAACCAGTGCTGCGTGTAGCAATAAAAGTTCTTCGCCCCACGCCTACCCTCGCTGTCAACCGGGATAGTAAGTGTTCTCATTCCGCCGTTCCAGTACCCGGATGTTGCCTGTCCACCTTTTAATGCCATCACGTTATATCCGGCAACATTCTTAACTTCGAGTGTTCCCTGTGTGGTGTTTTCCGGATTCTGATAAGAGGTTCCATGATCATCTTGAAACAAGCCGTAACCGTTAAACAGTTCTTCGGACGCTTCGTAGTTCTCTCCGTCCGCCTCTTCCTGTTTTCCGAGCTGGATCACTCCATACTGGCTCACAAGTCCGATAAATCCGTTTTCGTGTTGGTGCGTGATCTCGTAGTCCACGTCTGCCCATTCGGTACCGTTGTTTTGGATGGTAATGGTCTGGTATCCGTTATTCTGGACGCCATAGAAGTCGAATTCTGCGGTGGAGTATGCTACACCGTCAGGGATTAGCCATGTGATCGTGCCGGTGCTGTACATATCATCCTCTCCCAGTACCGGTTCCCCATCCACGATTGCTTCATAGTAAATGCTTGGTTCGTCAGAAAAAATCAGTCTCTTTGGTTCTTTACTATACAGAATTTCTGACATTTTTCTGCGGAACTCACTGAGTTCCCTTGCCGTAGAGTTTGAAATACGAAACTCCATTACAATCTGTTTTGGAGAGTACGTGGAATGCGTAAACTCTCCTCCATTTACATTTTCAATGCTCCTTGTATTATTTGTGATGGAAGGTGATAAGTTCCGGTCAAGTCTTGTAATCTTAACCGGAATATCCACGCCTCCATAGGTTGCTTTAAGCAAGCCCAACTCTCTCACCTCCTAATAGTTTCTCGAAATCATCCATCTTTTTTATCATCGGTCTTGCATATCCAACCGTCTGCTGTGCGACAACTCTTCCGTCCAGCGTCGTTGTCAGATTGATATTTAGATTAATATCCTTTTCGCCCATAATCTCCAAGATTGATTCCTTAATATAACCTTTTAGCGATCGCAGCGGTGTGATTGCTTCTGCTTCTCTTTCCGCAGCACCACCGATTCCTCCGGACGGCATCTGGAATAATGCTGGCTTCGTAAGGATTCCACCATCTTTAAACCATTTCACGTCCAACATCGGCAGACTCGGTAATAGATCGGACAAATTGATATCTCCAATGCCATTCTCGTACCCAACTCCACGATAAGCTGCTGCAAGGCTTCCGTACGTAGACACTGCGTACCGGATGGATGCAAGCATATTGGACAGCGGATCGTAGATATTTTTATCGTATCCCGGCATTGCATAGGCTCTAAATGTCGGGTCAATGACCTGCATAAGTCCCTTGGATGGCGTCCCATTAATCGCATTGATATCCCAGTTGTTAATCGCATTCGGATTTCCACCGGATTCTGTCTGCATCTGGTATAACAGGCGTTCCAAATTAGCTTCGGAATACTGCCCAGTCATCTGTAATGCCCTTGTGGCCAGTGCTCTCCACTGTTCTACCCCTGCACTTGGATTGTAGTTTACATGTGACTGAGTATCAAATATCCCTTTTACAAAACCAACAACGCTATCAAATACTGTATTGACAGCACCTTTTGCAACGGATATCCACGGTTCAAACGCTCCCGTTAAATCCGTAAATTTATCAATCGCAATTTGCACAATTTTACTTGGGTGCGTGATGTAATCCCATGCATTTCCTGTAAAGTCTTTAACCGTATCCCAGACACCGCCAAAAAACTCACCGATTCCACTTGCAAAATGCGGAAGTTCTTCCAGAAAACTCTTTGTTTGGTTGGCTGGCATGATTTTCGTTCCTTTTTCCAGTGGCAGAACTACATCTCTTCCTTCTGGAATAAATGGTTTTCCATGTGGTGGAACGATCATTTCTTTGTATGTAGAGCCTTTCTGGTCGTTTACGATACCTAGCGTGTCTTTTGGAATGCCACCAGTTCCTCTTGCAAACTTCGGGACTTCCCACAATGCAAATTGCTTGTCTGACCCAACTTTGTCGAGCACCCAGTTCACGCCGTTAATCACGCCGTTTACCGCTCCGCCAATCGGATTTACGATTGCCTGTGCAATTCCTTTTACAATTCCACCAAGCGTGTCCTTTAGTCTGTTAAAACCGTCTTTTATAAATTCCCAAACGGATGAAAAAGCGTCCATAGCTTTCTCTTTGATCGAATCCCATATTCCACCGAGCGTGCCCTTAATGCTGTTCCAGATTCCGGTTGCAGTATCCTTGATTCCATTCCAGATGCCGGAAAAGAAATTAGCTACTGGAACGAAAACAGCACTTGCAGTATCACTGATCCATTTCCACGCCTTTTCAAGCGCGAACTTGATCACTTCCCACACTGTGTAAATAACGGCGTATATTGCATACATGACAGCACCAATTGTTCCCTCAATGAATTTTAGTGGCCCTTCTATCACGTTATAAATCTGCTCCCAGATATCAGCAAAGAAATCCTTAATGCCGTTCCACACTTCTTGTATTTTCTCGGATATGGTATCCCATAATCCAGACATCCAGTCCTTAAATGCACTCCATTTTTCGGACAGCCAGTCTGTGATATCTCCCCAGTTTTTTATTACTGCCACAACTGCTGCAACCACTGCAATAATTCCGGCAATAATTCCGGCTACTGGTAATAGCACTCCTGTCAAAAATGCCATTGCACCTCCAGCCGCTGCTATTTCACCAGCTACAACCGCAAGAATCGGTAGTAAAGCCGAAATCACCATTGCAATCCCACCGATTACGACTATAATAGTCTTGCTTGTTCCAGAAAGACTGCTAAACCACTTTGCAACTTTCTGAATGATAGGAACAAGTGCTTCCAGAATTGGGGCTACTGCTTCTGAAATGGCACTCCCAAACTCAGCCATAGCCAACTTTACGTTATTTAGCGCAACCGTTTCTTCGTCAATCGGGTCTAAAGTATTGCTGAAAGTCGTTTCCACAGTCCCCTGACTGTCTGAGGCAGCGCCTCCTAGGTCGTTCAGGTTTAGAACCCCTCTTTGGATGGCATCTACCATCCTCACAGCACCTTTTGTTCCGAATACCTCGGCGGCGGCGTTTAATGCTTCCGTCTGGTCAGTCGCATTCAAAATTTTATCCTGCGTTTCTGCCAAACCGTCAGTGAGTGATTTCCCGTCTTTTGCATAATTTACCGCTGCCTTTGATAAGCTGCTTAATGCGGCAGACCCGTCTACTCCTGCCTGCTCAAATGCCCCCAACAGCTTTACTGAGTCCGAGAAACTCAATCCCAATTCTTGTAGCTGTGGTGCTCCTTCAATCGCTTTCTGAAATAGATCGTCTACAGATACGCCCGTGTCTTGCGCTGTTTTTGCAACATCATCAAGTACGCTGTCTAGATCATCACTCGACATGTGGAATACGCTAATCGCCTGTTTTGCATTTTGCGTTGATGCTACCACATCGGATCCAGTAATTTCCGAAAACTTCAACATTTTTTCAGATGCATGTTGTAATTTTTCATCGGTGAACCCGAACTGCGTATTCATCTCCCCAATTACTTTTCCGATGTTTTCAAGGTTGTCTATCGGAAGGCTGGACGCAATGCTTTTATAGACATTATCCATTCCTTCAGCAAGCTTCCCTGTAGCACCTGTCGCTGTTATGATTGCATCAGATCCGGCATCTACCTCATTAAATGCTTCTTTTGCGTTGTCACTAAACTCTTTTATCTTCTGCCCTGCATCTGCTATGATTTCAGCGGCTTGCATCATGTTTCCTGCAACAATTCCTTTTCCGATACCGTCCAGTGCTTCTCCTGCCTCACCTGAATTCTTCTTCATCTCGTTCAGGTCGTTGTTCACTTCATCAATACTCGCCCCGTCATCTACCTTATTCAATGTAGCTTTCATCTTTGACAGGTCAGTTTCTGCCCCAAACGCTTCTTTTCCTATCTTGTTAAGCGCTACTGTCAGATCGTCACTGTTCGCCGTTCCATTTTTTATGGCATTCGTCAGCCTCGTTCCGAGGATGTCCTGAAAATCATCTAGGGACTTTCCGGTTGCTTCAAACAGCGTCTGCAACTGCTTCGTGCTTTCTTTTAGGGATTTCTGCTCAGTCTCCATTCGACTAATCTGCGTGGTGTAAGATTTTAAATCCTGTTCCGTCTTCGCAATTTCCCTCTGAAATTCTCGGTATTCTTCCGCTCCGATGTCACCAGATTTGAACTTCTTTTCTACTTCTCCCTGTGCCTGCTTTAAGGCTTCCAGCTTTTCCTTGGTATTTTCGACCTGTTTACTTAATAACTCCTGTTTCTGTGCAAGCAACTGCGTATTCTTCGGGTCAAATTTTAATAATTTATTTACAGAGCTTAATTCGCTACCAAGACTTTTTGATGTATCTTCCGCGGATTTTAAAGCTTTGCTGAGCGCCGTTGTATCCGCACCGAATTTTATTGTGATTCCTTTTATTTTCTTATTCGCCACTCTCTCACCTCTTTAAAAATTATCAAAATCTTCCTGTGTTGCTTTTCTCGCAGTAGGATTTTCATCCTTTTTCTGGTTATCAATATACTCCTGTACATAGTCCAAGCAATCCCCAATGGTCATTTCTTCCATATCTTCACTGGTCAGTCCAACCTGTCGGCAAACATAAAAAAAAGACTCATTTGTGAACGGCTCTCCACTTGATGAATCTTTATCATTTATTTTTTTTTACTTGTTGGCATGGTGTCTGTAAGTAAATCCTTTACTTCTCCCATAATTTCATTAAGTGGAAATACTTCAAATCCATCTAGCCATTCCAATGGATCAGGAATCGTCCTGTCTGCCGTTTTCGCCATTGTCCAGATGATGTCATAAAACACCTCCATGTCCATGTGGTCAAGCGAAGCGAAAGAAATGTCCTGTATTCCAAAATTCCTTTTCGTTCCTTTTCCAAACACTTTCGCTACTTTCATCAAGTCTGCAAAATAATCTCTTCCAAACTGCGCCTTATATCTCTTCGGCAATGCTGCGGTTGATTTTAATTTCACTGGTTTTTCGTCGATGTAAATTGTTTTTTCCATAACATCCTCCACTTTTTCTATTGGGGCAGATCGCTCCACCCCTTTATTTCGCTTTACCTACTTTTGCCTTTCCAATCTTCCCCCTGCCTACCAAGGCGAGGTCTTCAGGGGGTGCTATTCCCCCAATTTTTCATACACTGTTGTATACCAAGAGTTATATGTTGTTTCATCAACTCCTGCCGCTGTGGATGCCTTAACTAAGTTGTCTGTCGGTCTCGGACTTGCCACAAGCGAAAGTTCTGTTGTGTTCGGTTCTCCGCTATCTTTTGTTGTACTTCCAACAGATGGTCTGTTTACAGAGCAGTAATAAAAGAGGTGTCTTGTCGCCTTGACATCTCCCTGAAATTCGAACATCAGTGCGATATTTGCCACCTGTGCGTCAGAGTTTTCGAGAATCACACCTTTTTCTGTTTTCTCCTCTTTTAACACTTCTGTCCGGAATTCTTCCGGTACTCTTGCAAGCGTCAGTGTGCCCTCGTATCCCTGATTATTTGCATTGGTGTAATAATCAATATCATCTGCTTTAAACCGAATCAGGTCGCCGCTCTTGTCGAATGTGATACTTACCGCTCCAGGTAATCTCTTGGGCGGTCCGTATGTGATTTTTCCGCCATCATCTACTGTAATAACGGCGTAATAACAGTTTCTTAAGCCAAATTCCACTTTGTTTTCTTTTCCTGCAGCCATACGCTACCTCCTATATTTCAATTTCATATGCTTTCAAATACATATTTTCAGAATCTAAAAAACTCTCGTACGATTCATACGTGAGTTCATTACTGTTTAATAGTTCCTTTACTTTTTCTTCCAACTGCAAGTCTTTCTGATCCGTGTATACCTCAATCGTGACGGCGTATCCCTCGTAATACACGGTGTCATCCGCATAAAATCCGATATCCTCGTCCGCATAGTATACGATGTACGGTAATTCTGGTACTTGACCGACTGCAAAACAACGATACGCAATCGGAAGATTTAGCGTTTTTAACTTGTCTTTTAATTCTGGCAATGTCATTTCACAGTCTCCTTTCCAATTCTTCTACATATTCTTTTATGCATTCCTGTTCCACTTCTTCGATATGCGGATATGCTCGTACTTCACCGATTTTTCTTCCACCACGTTTCAACTGGTGTCCTTTTTCCAGTAGATGAGTTAGGCGATATGTCGGTTTTTTATTATACACTGTTATTCCATCTCTCCCAGATTCCCTTGTCCATCCTTTTGCGTACCGTCCGCTGCTCTTTTGACTGTTTGCTTTCAACTTCTTCACAGCTTTTTCGGAAACGTTCATGGCAACATCCTGTGTGGTTTCTTTTACTTCTTCTGTGTATTCTTCCATCTGCCGCATAATTTCTCTTGCGAGTTTGTCAGCACTTATGCTTTCGCTCATTTTTCAATCCTTTCCGTACAGGTCAGTTCCAACTCTTCCATGCTGATCTGATACGTTTTCACCACTTTCAGTTTCTTTCCGTGGAATCGGATATACCTCTGTCCTCCATATTCATAAGGATGCACGATCAAAATCTCTGAAATTTCCATGTTGTTCTGTCCAGCAAGGTAGAACTCATTTCTGGACACTTGCTCTTTACAGCACCAGATCTCCTGTTCCGTTTCAATCGGTACTTGCTGACCGAGTTCGTCCTCTTCATACCCGTTGGAAGATATCAATACTACTTTTTCATCCCATGTTCGATTCATTCTGCACCGCCTTAATCATCAGATTGTTCAACCGAAACCGTATACTTCTTGGAATCACACCGTCTTCTGGATGATTGTACTTCCACGTAGCCCAATCCAGCACAAACAGGATGTGGTCATATCTCTCTTCCGTGATGCGAACGCCGTGTACATTTTTGCATTCGTCAAGAATACCATCTATGATCGCATAAAGGACGGAATCCCTACTATCTGTAGAGATTCCAAGTCTGCCTTTTAATAGTTGCAATACAATCACTCTCATAAGCATACTCCTTATGAATTCGCCATGATCCCCTGTTTTTTCATCTCCGCAAGAATCGCATTGATTTTATCTTTCAGGTCAGTTGTTGTTTCTGTGGACAAATCTGCAATCAAAGCCATCTGTTTCACGCCGCCAAGCGTTGTTTTGTTCGCCGCTGGAAGAGTGTAACTTGGTCCCGCAGGTCCCTGTGCGCCTGGATCTCCCTTGTCTCCTTTCGGTCCTACTGCTCCTGCTGGTCCTGCCGGTCCTACTGCTCCTGCTGGTCCAACCTGCTCATTCTTCACGCCCTGCTCTAACTTATTCAGTTTCTCTGCTGTAATAACGTCATCATTATTCCATGTAGTTGGTTCGTATGCCATTTTGAATACCTCCATTATACTATTTTGCTTTACCTACTTTTGCCTTGCCTACTTTCCCTCTGCCAACTAAGGCTACATCGTCAGAGGGAACTATTCCCCCTGTGTGTATGTAATGTAGAATCCGGCGTCTGTATCCGTTTTCTTCACATCGTATCTTACAACTCCGGCAAGCAGTTTGCCGTAAATCTGGTTATCTACCCATTCAACGCTTGTCCGTTTGCGGTCGAAGAATGTGCAGAATGATTTCGGATCACCGACAAAACCTTTTAATTCGCCAGCTCCTGCGATCATTTCGTCATCCAAAACGATTACCTCTTTGCCAGACAGCACCTTTCCGCTTGAGGAAGTGATAGAATCCTGCAACAGATATCTTCCATTTTTATCTTTCAGCTTGTCCAGTTCTGCGTAAAGAGACGCTGAAATGATAAGCTTCACTGGATAGACTTTCTTAATATCCTTGTTAATTAAATCTTTCAATCCATCCAGCCCGTTCACAGTCTTAGGTGTTGCACTTTTTAATACAGTCGCAACGTCTGTGTTGATTGTGTTTCCGGACTGGTCATTGATTTCATCTCGGATCAGACCTGTTACATCATAGTCAGCGTCATCGATCGCCTCCTGTGAAATCGGGATATATCCTCTTCTTGTTTCGATGTTGTAGCTAATTTCAGTAATTTTTGGTTTGGAAAGTTCTGGGTTCTGCGCAAGTTCTTCTACAGTGTTCATTTTGCTTCCAGATTTCGCAATTACTGGATATTTTCCAGATGCACTGTTTACGCCTACTACTTTTACATAGTTTCTCAAATCAACGATGTCCTCTGGTTTCTCCTGTGGTGCAAGGAGTTCCTGTGGGATCAGAGCACCGGCATCTGCTTCTTTAAATCCGCCCTCTCTTACCTGCCCTTTGGACTTCACAAATGCGTTAATTGCGCTTCTTGCCTCTTCGATTTCTTCACTTCTTTTACCCATATCTTTCTCCTTTTCACGTTTTTCTGGAGCTTTTTCATACTCCTTCATTTTTCCACGCAGCTCGCCAAGCTCTGTTTCAAGCTCACTTTTTCTTTCTTCGTGCGCCTCTTTTTCCTCAGTAAACTTCGTAATCTCTTCATCCACAACCGAGCGTTCTTCCTCTGTATTTGCTTCTTCAATGGATGTTTCCAATTCCTTTTCTCTTGTCTCAAAATCTGCGTCTTTTCCACGGATTTCTTCCAATTCTTTCTCTTTGTCTGCGATCTGTTTCGCAAGCATCAACTGTCTTAAAGCCATTATTTTTCTCCTTTCAATCTCTTCGTGGCATTACTTCGCCACTGCACCAACTGTTTCTCCCGATACTGCTCCACCTGTGCATGTCTCGCCTGTACGCCCGTATCTTCATAAGCCGGGAATGTGCATACAGACACTTCGTGCAGATCAACTTCTCGTATTGTCCATTTCACAGTGCCGTCATCTCTCCAATCGGTTTCTTCCCGAACTATATTGAATCCAAACGAGCACTGATCCACATCTCCACGTTTTACCCTCTCATACAGGTTCATTGCGTCTGAATCATTTTCATTGATATCAATTTCGCCCCATAGACCTCTTGTATCGGTTCTCAGGCGTAAAGTTCCAACTTTTGTCCGTCCAAGTACAAGTGTGTCATCATGGTTTGTCAGAGCGCGGATGTCGTTGCTCATGGTATTTGCAAACGCTTCTGGTGCGATTTCTTCGTAAGCTCCCGGCCACAACTCTGTTTCGGAATTAAACACAGCAAAATAACCGGAAATTGTTTTCTTCCCGTCTTCCGCTTCTCTTGTTTCAAATTCTGCTTTCCACGATCTGGTTAGGTTTTCTTTCTTTCGTTCCACTATTCATCACCTCCCGTCCTTAATTTCTTCTGTTCTCCGATCATCCCCTGTGGAATAAAGTTTTCAAGGATAATCAGATCGTTTAATCCATCTTTCGGAGAGTCACCAATCAAGTTCAATACATCGTTTCCTGTATAGATTCCTCGGATATATAGGTTCATTCCGATTTCCGCAAGTTCTTTGGTGTCGTAAGCCATCAAGCTCTTTGAGTTACATTTAAAGTACCAATGCGGGCTCTGAATCAGCCCTTTCGTCAATGTCTGTTGAAATACATCAGCAATGGATTTTACCCTTGTTCTGACAAAGTTGTTATACTCATCCTTGTTAAAACTTCCGACCCCAAGAAAAAAAGGCGGCACATCCAACAGGGATGCTACCGTCCTCTTATCAATCTCGACCGATTCATTGATTGCGATATCCTTAAGGGATAGTGGTTTTACCTCGGATACCTCCAGAAATTCCGCAGGTATGATCCACGGCTCACCCGGTTTCGATTCTTTCAAATATTTTTCTTTAATTTGCTTTCTTCCGGCTTCGCTTGCAAAATCTTCCGACATTGCATCTACCTTAACAATGACGTTTGGCATGTACTGTCCGCTCATGAAAGATTTCTTAGTCGCATTCGCCTGTTTCAAATTAGATGCAATATCCTTTAAAGCAAGCCTGTAGCCCGTACCCTTCCACGGATACTCCGGATTCGGGTTGATCGCAAAGTGCAACACTTCGCTCGGATCATATTCCTCACTTCCATAGATCACCTTGTATCCTGTCTGCGTTTCTTCAAAACTCGTCATGGACGGCTTCAGCGGAATCAACTCATCAATGTATCCATCCCTCATCACCGGAAGGACGACTGCGTTCCCGTCACCTGGCAAGAGCATTGAGTAAACAATGTTGTAAACCCACGCTTTTCTCGTCATCAGCGAATACGGATTAATGTCAATCTTCCGTGATAGCTCATTCTTAATCCGGATGTCTCCATGCGGGCCATTCTCCATCAGGTGAATTGTCATACCGGAAACCAGATCCGCAATTTTCTGACACGCCGCCCGAATTTCCGGGTTCTGCGCCAGCGTTGTGTACCCGGAAGGCAATAAAAAATCAGAGAACGTAGCTCCCTGATACACAAATACTTTATTCTGTGGTTCTGATCTAATACTCTTCTGCTTCTTTTTCTTTGCCATTTTAGCCTCCTATCCTTCGTCTTCTGCAAAAATCAGTCTCCCGTTTTCAGCTCTTCCAAGGCAAGTACATTTTCTGTCAATAAAATCATCCTTATTTTTAGCGTGAGATATATCAGTCGTATGTTTGCAATTTCCACTACATTTCTCGCATCTTTTCCCATCACATAAATAAAGGATTTCGCATTCTGCTTTCACGCCCATTCTTTCTCCTACTCTCTCTTTAACCATTTATTTGCTGCATTTCCAAGTGCCATGTCAGTCAACATCTGGCAACACGAAAATACCCCTGCATCAAACAAGTCAATTCGTCTTACGCCGCCGTCTCCGTCTACCTTTTCGTACTGGATCATGTCATCCACTTTTTCAATCGCCCGTACATTCTGTACGCAGTACTCAAAAGCATCCGAATGCAGGTAATAGAATTTCTTATTCTTTACTTTTACCTCAATATGTCGGAATCCCTCGGATTTTACATAGAAGTACTGTGGCTGATCTTGAATTTTAAATCCTGCTTTTTTCATTTTCAGGAAAAATTCACGTCCAAACTTCTTGTCGAATCCAACAATTTTGATTTTGAATCCCATCTTTTTCATGGAGATAAACCAGTTCACAATGTCATCGGGAAGCACCGTAGCTGTATTACTCATCGTCAGCCATCCATCCTCTTCCCAACCAAACAGTGGGATACCATCTTCATCCGCTTTTTTAATTGCTGCTGCCCTTGGGAAGAAAGCGTGTGTAATACAGATATCCACGTCTTTATATGTTCCATAAATTGCACCTGCAGTTAAATCGTGAAGTTTTGACAAATCAGCGCCGCCGTACCATGTGATTGGGAGCTTCGCCAGCTCTTCCAATGTCCAGCTATATTCATCATCGGATGATCTAAACTCGTTAATGTCAAAGTATGCATTCAGAGCATTTGTAAAGATATTCAGAGTTTTATTCAGGTACTCCGCCCTTAACTGCGGTTCATTCATTGCCTGTGCTGCATCATCCAGCAACTCATCTACTGTAACAGTAACTCCAATTGACGGCGTACACATCTGTAGCACTTCCGGATCATCCAAAGTTGTAATCTCGCCTTTGCTGTTTAAAACATTTCCTTCTTTATCCTGGTCTGCTTTGCAAATAAAAATAAAATAGGAATCATACGCTTTGTCTGTGATTGTTCCATTCAAAACGTCATGAAGAGTCTTAATCCTATTCGCAAGGAATCCGTCCGGAATGTCTCCAGCAGTAGATATACCAATCAACAATTTGTTTCGATATGCTTTCATGGCGTTTTTCATCAATATATATTTTTTAGCCCCAGCTCTTTTCCAAGAATGCAGCTCGTCCAGAATCAGACAGTTACAGTTTAAAGAGTCTAATTTATCTTCCTGGTTGGCGATCGCATACATTTCAGCGGTACCGTCTCCGAAATCAATAGTGATGGAATGTTCTTGATTATTGTCTCGGATTCTAAGTTTATTAACATCTCCGCGCAAGGTTTCAACGTTGTCCACTAAAAATCCAAAACTTTCCATGGTCTGCTTTACAGAGTTCGCAACGATGTATGTCTTCGCACCAGATCCTCTGTCCAGAATGCTTTTCGCCTCAGCAAGCGCAGCACTAAAGGATGTTTTCCCCTGTTTTCTTGGTAAAAAAATAAGCGCTTCGTTAAAACGCCTAATGTCTGTGCCTTTCCGGAAGAATCCAAACAAATTTACACATACAAACTTCTGCCAGTCCGTCAATAACATTGGAGTGCCTTTAAAACTGACTCCATTCTTATCCTCGCCCTGTACGTGGTGTACGGTTCCCTCAATCAAATCAATCACAAAATCGAATTGGTCACTACGGAAATCTAAATCATCACGTTCTAAGTCTGTCAGAAACCTCTTACACGCAAGTACTCTGTCTATGTTTACTAATACTTTTTTACTTACGATATCCTCCGCATAGCGAACAGCCGTATCGAAATGCGGACTGTTAATACGGGATAAGTCCATTTACTTCCCCTGCTGTTTTTCCAGTAATAATGCAAATGCAGATTTCTCTTTTTTCGGCTGTTCAATCTCCGCATTGTACGTTTTCGCATTCAACATCAGTCTGTCAGAATACGTTCCGATGTCTTTCCGTAGATTTTCGAGACTCACGAGAATAGGGCTTTTTTTACCCCCGCTTTTCTCCGTGTCCAAAATCACTTCGTATCCAGACTCTTCAAATTGTTTGCTCAGCACATTGTACTGGTAAATCATATCTGCATAGATCTCAATCACCTGTTTATACTGCACTTTGTAGGTTCCGAGCTCTTTCATGTATTTGACTGTTCTGTCGATGATTGTTTGCCTTTGCGGTATGTATCTTGCCATCTATTCTCACCTCCTTATCTGCCGGAAAATTTATTTTCAGAATCCCGCGCCATTGGAAAGAGTCCTCTCTCCCGATTCTCCTGAGACATTTTTAATTTTCGAAAGGGAGGGGGGATATCTCAATCTTTTTAACTTCCATTTCCATTCCTGCCATATCTTTAAGCCATTCTGCCATCCTGTCCGCCTTTTCTTTGCCAAGTGTAACTATATTTACTTTCACTTCTTTGGATACAGGTTCTCCACTTACACTGCTGCTAGTATGTATATCCCCTTCGCAACACTCCATGCATGTATCGACAATACTGTTAATCACATTCATCACTCCATGCTCGTAGTAACTTATTTTTCCTTTCCACCGTATTTTATACATCTTGATTTTTTCCATGCTTCAAACTCCCTTCTTCTTTTCCTCTGCCAGTACAATCCAGCAGCTGTGACCTTACCTGTCTTCCTGTCGTGCATCCTGTCATGTTGTGCGGTGGACATGCCGATAAGATTCCAGTCCACAAGTGCAAGCTCTGGATACTCTTCCAGAGGATAGATATGGTGTACTGTCGTAGCTTCTGCGTATTTACCGTATCTCTTAGATTCTTGACATTGATAGTTATCACGCCTTAATATGTTTTCTCTTTTCTTTTTCCACTTTCGGCTTTCGTAAAACTTTCCCATGCTTCCTCCCTTCGATCAGTTTTCCACAGTCTTTGCATCTCCATGTGTGCTCTGTGATAAAGCTGCCATCATTCTGCCTTACAAGATCTGTACTGACATATTCTGTCTTACTATGCTTGCACAATATTTTTTAATAACTCCCATGCTTTTACTCCTTTGTAACATAATAAAAGCACCCATCTCTGGATGCTAAGAATTTAGGACTACTGCTGAAAGAATTAATAACGCCAACAAAAACCAAAATAACCAAGTACACAATCAAAATTTATAAGAAAAAGGAGGAAACCTTGCAGCAGTCCACAACGGGTATAGTAGGACTCGAACCTGCGACACATCGGTTAACAGCCGATGGCTCTAACCAACTGAGCTATACACCCGTAGGATGCCTTTTATTGACACCCTTTACCCTATCCGCACTCGGGTACTGACACTAAATATAGATTGCTGAATCTATTTTTGTTTGTTTTGCAGATCTGCGGATATCTGCTTTTTGGTACCATTGCAATGTAAGTCCGGTGTGCACTCCCAGAACAGACCTCAGCTGTGCAGCCTGTATACTCACATCACAAAGCGGAGCACTTGGAATCGAACCAAGGACACAGGGCGCGACCCTGCGCATCTACCATTGATGCTATACTCCGCATAAAAACACCGCCAGACGAGAAAGGGCAGAAGTCCGGCGGTGTTCCGAATGTTGTTTGGAAAGCTTTTGGAGTCTTTCTTCTAACTCCATGTTATACTATATATTATTTAAAGCGGACAATGTGGACAAAACGGACAAACTTCTATTTTTCTTTCATCCACCTCTGAAATTCTTTCCTTGCGCTTTCTCCTGTGCAATTCCCTTTCATCTTCGCAGCCACTTCATCCCATGTCAGTCCTTGCATCACCTTGAACCGGATAATCCGCTGCATCCTTACCGGAGCTTTATTGATTACTCGCTCTGCTTTTACTTTAATCCGCTTTGCGTTCAGCTTTCGTTCTTCCAACAACCGTTCCTCTTCGTCTATATTCACCGTGTTCTCTACACATCCAGAGATATTAAAGCTCTGTGGTTGGTACGGAAACTCTGGATTGCTGCCTGTCACTTTATCCTGCACAAACGTCTTTCTTCTGTGCCGTCTGATATCTTCCTCTGTCTCTTTCACAAGTGCTTTCGCATCCATGTACTCATAGATTATATTCTTATCCACCTCAATCACCTCCCGGAATTGGCTTTTTGATGTTGTACTTGCTTGCTATGTATCCTATGGTGTCCGTATTTGTTCTGTCAGCCCTTTTAAAATCACAGGCAAAGGCTTTATGCCCCTTTTGCTTTAAAGCGGTCTCACAGGGCTTTCTCGTTGCCATAGTGTATGCTTCTATTTTCTTCATTCCGTTACCTCAATTTCCTCTCCGGTCAGCTCTTCCAACTTCTTCCGCATTTCTTCCACGGTCATTTTCTTTGGTTCTTTGCGCTCCCAGATGAGTTCTAAGTTATAGTCCGAAAGCATATCTGCAAAGTTGCTATATTCTTGGATTGCGTAGACACCAACAATATCGAGATCTTTAAAATATCTGTTTGTCAAATCTTCTCGAAAGCAGTTTCGATCCGAATATCCATCTTCTCCGATTAATGCTTCGCTTATCACCATTCTCTTGTCACCATTTCGATATTTCACTACCATCCCATCTTTCAGATCTGCCTTGGTAAATTCTTTGTCCATGTAATTACTCCATTCTAAAATTTTGTATTCGCGTTCTTTGTAAAAATCGTAACTTGCGAACTCACCATATCCTGTATAGCATGTTTCACTGAGATGTTTTCCATATTCTGTACATTCTAAATAACTCTCTCCATCTCTCCACTTCATCCCGTGCTCATGCATTCTTTTGCAAAAGCCTTTCGCCTCTTCCTCGGTCTTGCAGTGCACTGCAATCTTATTATCTACATCCTTAAATTCGTCCCAGTTAAATTTTCTCATATTTTCTACCTCACTATCTTTCGCACGATCCAATCCAAAAACACCACAAATAACAGTATCGGGAATCCCGCAGCCATCAGGTAATCCGCACCTTCTAGTTTTACATCCTCTTCCAATCCTGTCTTTAGGGCAATCACTGTTCCAAGCCCCAGGATGTAATACAGGGCTAGGAATGCGATTGTGATTAAAATGTCCATGTTATTCCTCCTTGTATGGTTCTGGTAGTGGCATTTTATTGCAATTGCTTTGTTTATTTTTATATTGTTCACTCATAGTAATCCAGGTGCAATTTTCAGGACAGTAATCTCCATTCACGTCTATTCTTTCGATTGTCAAATCTTCACTATATCCATTTTTCAAAGCCCACTCAAAAAAATTTTGTTTATTTTTCAACCACTCATCACATACTTTTATTCCTCTTCCGCCATAAGCATTGTAATGGTCTGACTTTGTATAATAGCATCGTCCAAACATTCCTTTATAAATCCTATAAAGTCTTGTACCAGTCATGCCGTGTGTTATATTTGATTCAGACATCTTTGATAGTGTCTGTTGGTTCAAACATCCACAAGAATGTCTTGTCTTTCTTTTCAAAACGTCAGTTGTTCTGTAAACATGATTACCGCAATCACATTCACATTCCCATTTTGCATATCTGTTTTTAGAAATACCAACTTGTTTTATCGCTTTAAGCATATCGAACTTCATGCCTGTTAGATCTTTTACTTTTCCCATCGTTATTCCTTTCTCATAGGTTCTGGTAGTGGCTGCCATGCTACAACCTTTTCATACCCCAATTCATCATTTGTTTTAAACACCGTATCAACGAATCCTAAACTTGTCGAATCGTAAATATCATGCCAAAATCCAAATCCATATTCACTATCATACTGGCAGAACATCGGCAAATCCTCTTCGTGATTTTCGACAATACACATATAGAATCTCATATCATCATCTTCTGGCAATCTATCTTCTACTGAAATCCAGTCTTTATCTTTCTTCCCATCTTCATATCCAATCTGATACCATTTTCTCCGGTTACATTCTCCACAGTTTGGAACTTCATCCATGTGGGAACGAATGTTTTCTTCGATTTCGGTTACCATTCCAGTAGCCCCTAATGCAAATAACACTTTATGTCCGGCTACAAACTTTTTCTCTACTTCTTTTATCTCTTCCAAAATCTTCTCTAGTACGTTCATGTTATTAACCCTCCTATCTCAGTTTAATATGCTTCATATTCAGTCGTTCCACTACCATCTTCTATAAATGTCACATTATCTGCCCCGAATGCATCTATAAATTTGCTTAGAGCCACATCTGTTCCATCATCACATCCAGCGTACATCTCTTCATGAATTTCTTCAGCTACTTCTTCAAACAATTCTTCATCTTCTGTATCTACTTCAATACAGTGTAAATAAGTTACTTTTTCCTCATAATCAAATTTCATATTCGCACCTCCAATCAAAACGCATATGCTATCCAAAAATATTGCGTACTCCCTTCAATCGGATAGTAATATATTCCATCGCCGGAATCTTCGCCGCGCATCCACTGGTCGCAATATTCTCCATTGAACTGCTCTTCGCCATTAGGTTCTTGAGACACACCAAATCCATTTATCCAAAAATCCTCAAAGCCATTTGCATTAGCAAATTCTTCCAATTCTTCATAAAGTGTATCTATTTCTTTTTTTAACTCCTCATATCTTTCTGCTTTACTTGCTATTTCTTTAGGTGCTTTCATTTTCTATTACCTTTCCGCTCCCCACGATCACTCGCAGGGAACTTGAATATTATTCCGACCAATCAAGTAACTGACTGCAATCTACATTTGGACATCTTTTTAAAAATGTTGGATGCATATAATATCCATCTCCCAAAGACTCAGATAATTCAGTTCCACAAGAAGGACATCTGGCAGGACTCCACTCTTTAACTTCCACTTTTTGGGGTAGCTGCTTTTCTAGTGCTTCGATTGCTGTGCAATAAACTTCAATATCACTTTCCAAATAACTGTTATCTTGTTTCTGGAAAAATGCTTTATTGTGCCTTATCATTTCTCTTTTCGCATTAATCCCAACTTGAAGCCTTCCTATTGCTTCTCTAACTTTCTTCTCATCCATCTAATTTTCCTCCCGTTATTTCCAACCATAAACCACTCTCTCCATCTTTTTCGTAGAGAAAATCTGTCTCTATCCCGCAGACCGCCAATTCGGTCATTGTCCTCACGCAATCCTCTGCATCAGCGCATTTGATCGTGTCACCTTTTCGCAAGCGTGTTTCTTCTGTTTTTGTCATCAGTCATTCCTCCGTAATAAAGTCTTCTATGCTCATTTGCCCTGGTATATTTTCGTCTTCCATCCACCAGTTAAAAACTTCTTCTCCTGTTTTCCACGTATTCTCTTTTCCTCTCCTTGTTCTTTCTTGCAACATTCTTTCAAACGCATGTATGTATAATTTCTTGTATCCCGGGAAGTCTGCAAATTCTTTGTATCGTTTCTTCCCTGCCATCGCGCAACCAATGCACCCCACACGATCATATCCACACTGGTACAGCCCGCACGTCTCTATTTTCTCGGAATTTATATATTCCCAGATATCACTATGCGTCCAATCTATAATAGGATTTACAATCATCTTATTTTGCTGCATGCACAATTCGCTCATTCTTCTTTGCGAATTGTTATCATTCATCAACATTATCTTTGTGAATTTTTCTTGCTCCTTTTTGGTTCGTCCAATTTTTTCAAACTCTTCTCTTTTCATCCTGGAAGCACTTTCATCCCATCTCACTCCGGTTGCGATATACCGGTTTGCACATCCAGTTTCTTTCAGCACAGAGCAACAATATCTTACCATTCTTGTCGGCGGCATAAGCTTTTCGGGAATTAAGCTCCACATGCTAATCCGTTTTCCTTTATAGCGTGGTTTTTCTATTTCGCACTTAATTCCATGCAGTTCCAGTTCTCGGAATACCTCCCGAATATGCCGAACTGTCTGCGGCGCATCTGCCGTTGTATGGCTATTATGTACTTCAAATGGGATTCCGGATCGCTTAAAAATCTCTAACATCACATCACTATCTTTTCCTCCGCTATACGTACAAACAAGCGGTCTACCATAGTGGTGTAGACTCATTTCACTTGCCATTTTAATTCTTTCGATTGCTTTTTTCTCTTTATCCATTTTCTCAGAAGCCCGGTATACCCTTGCCCCGGCCGGAGGCTGGCTCCTTTCTATTTTCGCTTATTTTTTATAACCTACTGCAAATACCTCCGCATTAATATCCGGTTTGGATTCGACATCGCCCTGTTGAGCCGGCAACTGGTCCGCACCCAACGTTCGTAGAAATCCATGTATTCACTGATTCCCTTGAACTTATCTTTTATCAATTTATTGATTTCGGTCTTTTCGCGTTCAGACTCCTGGATTAAGCCTTTTTCTCTCATAAAACGCTTCATCGTCTTAACATTTGCGTCAATTCCGCTCTTTTTCGCAATTTCCTTGTGTATATGGGTAATTACGCACCCATCTTCAAGCATTTGCCTTATTTCGTCCAAATACGGCTCGTATAGGTCCCTTTTTCTTTCTTGCATTTAATCATCTTCTTTCATTTCGTTAATAACCGGCGTCCACGATATTACTAAATTCTTGCAGAAATTCAACATAGCATGATCATCCCTGTACTTCTCAATAATCCCATCGACATCTGCATTGTATTGACTCATTGAGCCGGTACCTTTATAATTTTTATACGCTTTCCAGAACAAATTCTGGATATCTGTTATTTTTTCGTGCATACACTACCCTCTTCGTAACAAAGCAACAAAATTTTTCTTCCGGTAACAAAAGTCTGTTACCCTATCAAACCAGCATGGTTGACAGGTTTTTGAGGTTGGTAACAAAAGTAACAATGATTTTTACCCTATATAGGGACTTCATATTTTTGAATTTCTCACATTTTTATTCCGTATATATAGCGCGATTTCCTGTTGTTACTTTTGTTACTTGTTACCTTATCGCAACTTTTCTGCCCCGATATTCCACTGAAATCACATCATTCGGCGACGAATTTTTGAATTTTTCCAGCACCTCATTTAATATTGCATTTATCGGAACTCCATTCCTGAACGCCATGCATTCAATAAAATCATAGTTTTCATTACTAATCCTCACAACTTTTGACATTGTATTTCCTCCTCTTAACTAAAAGGTAGCTTTTCTTGTGTTTCATCGATGCTTTCAAACCCATCATTATCCGTATTTCCTTTCGATTCAAGTTGCAAAAACACGCATCTCGCCGCTCTTCCGTCTATCTTTTTCGGCTTTGTTGGGTTTCCCTTGCTGTCCTGCTGGATAACGCCTTTCTTTGCAGCCCATGACAAGAAGGACTTTTTTGAGAATTTCCCAGATTCACAGATTTCCTTAAATGCCTGTCCGTAAATCACTGCGTATCCGTCTTCAATAATTCCCCATTTTTCACAATTTGAAGACACATCAAATCTCTGGCTGTTCATTGCGATTTTATCAAGGATATATTGGTAGCATCGCTCATTGTCAGACAGCTCATTTCGGTTTATAAGCACCTGTTTCGCTTCGTCCATTGAAATATACTGCCCATCCTTAAAAATCAGATCTGTGGCTATTTTATCGGCTGTCAGAACGATAGAAAGTGAAATACTCTGCTTCTGCATCTTGTCCGTGTTAAATAACTCCTTCTGAAACTCTTTCTGGATAGAACGAATTTCATCTTCTCCCATTTCTTTGATGATCTCCACAAATTTCCTACCTGCGTGACCGTAATTCCGTTTTACCGTTTCCGCTGTCTTCTGCGGATCCTGATAGATTTTCTCGCCACACTCAACCTCCAGAATTCTGTTGATTGCACCGCCCTGACTGACATAGCTACTAAGCGGTCTCTCACCATTACAGATCATTACATTCCGCCACCGATTCTCTCGATTGATTCCGAGGTCTTTATTTGACCGGCTCTTTCCTTTTCCGGAACACAGATCATAAACAATTCCCTCGAAGTTATCCCTGATTCTTGCGGATGTTTTGCTCGTATCGTCCAGAAACATCGGAAGATGATTCAACATATCCGCTTTCGCTTCCAGTGCAACGTCCGTTGTTTTAAAGTCTCCAATATATCTGCTTTCGTCTGGATTTGCCCACACAGATGTGGCTACCATGAGAGAGACTGTCTTTCCACCCTCGGTTTCACCCCACAGATCCACGAAGAAAGGGAGTCCACCCAGAATATGAACCAGCACACTTGCGAATGATGCAGCCAACAAGAATTTTACCTCCATTCTTCCAGCTGCCCTCAGTTCTCGAACGTGATTCAACCACACATCGAAACTTCCATGCTCCGACACGCTTTCAAAGGTCTGCTTAAATCGATTATCCCCGTCAAAAATGATGTCTGTATCATAGGGGATAAACTGATCCTTGATCCACCCAAGTTTACTAGTGGAATACTGCACATCTATGTAATCATCATTTCCATTTTCTACGTCAGCCAGATACTTGACTAGCAATTTTGCATTTTCTGACGTAACTGCAATCCCTCTTCCGGATAATGCCACGATCTTATTCGCCGATGTGATCATCGTTTTTGGAACCACAATATCGTGCCACTGGTTATTTCGCCTGTACGACAGTTTTATTTGCTCTTCCCCGGTCTCTAAGTTTCGCAGCCGCTCTACTGGCAGGATTGGGTGATAGCAAGCCACTTCATCAACCCTTCCGGAATTCTGTGCGAACACGCCGCGATCATCCGCAATCCAGGCGCCGCAATACATACGATCGTGAGGTCCTGTGAAATTCGTATAGTTATCTACTGTGCAAACAGTTCTGTTTTCCCGTTCCTGTCTCTTCATTTCTCGGTCAGCCTGATTGTATCCTTTCAAAATCTCTTCAAAATCCGACTTGACTCCCAGCTGCTTCGCTCTTCTGATGAGCTGCACTTTTGTTTTTGACCGGAGAATCGGATCTTCCATTTCAAATAATTCGATGAAAACTTCATCATCCAATATGCTGTCTGCATCGAATTCGTTCATTTCCCTCATTTCCTCACCTCTTCTCTGTTTAATATTTCATGCAAATATAACTGGTACTGCAACGCATTGCAGCAATCGCACCAGACGTCACTGAATGGTTCCGACTTATTCATATAATCGCGGTACACATCAATCAGAATATTGTTCAGCTCCCTTTTTCTCCGGAGCTTTTCCTCTTCTCGCTTTCTCTGCTCTGCCTTCTTCCGGCTCCTGTATATCGCCAATTTCGACTGGAATGTCGGCTTTTCATAAGTTCCACCAAGACTCTGGAACGCTTCTTTGAAATCAACGTGGTCAATTAGCTGTACGAATGTAAAGATATCTCCATTTGTTCCGCATCCGAAACAATGGAAGCTATCTGGGTAGATTTTTAATGATGCTCCCTTGTCTCCCTTGTGGAACGGGCAGTGAATAAACCCCGCCCGATTTACATGGAACCCATATCTTTCCACAATCTCTCTCATGCTGTGTGAATGTTTAATCTCTTCTTTATTCATGTCTTTCGTCCAATAACTCAATAATCTTCTTTCCGGTATCGTTTTTCTCGCAAAACAAGAATTCGCATTCATACTTCCTCTGGATGGTACATAGGACTTTGTACAGAGTTCTTCCGGTCATTGCTTTCGTCTTAACAGTTTCCCATTTCCCTGTTTCTTTGTTCCGTTGCCGCTTCGCACCCCTCGGATTTTCCCACCAGATAACATCTTCCAAAGTTTCAATATCTTTTCCGTGCTCAACAAGAAATATGATTTTAATTCCATTTTCATTTGCTTTCACCAGTTCTCTTCTGAATCTTTCGTGGTCTTGACAAACATTGCAGCACACCTCTGTTAAATTCTGTTTTCTGTCAACGACAAGACGTGGGTTGTCATAGTTCATATAATCTCCGACCATTAACTTAGATACTGGATGCTTCACGCCTTTCTCATCAAATGTTTTTATGATTTTTTTAATCGCTCTCGATTTTTCCCTACTGTCTATTTGTATAACCAATAAAATCACTCCTAATTAAACGGCATTTCTTCGTCGATTACTCCGTCCGGAATATTTACGAACCCATCATCATGTGATTCTGATACTCTGTTAGCTCCTGAATTTTGCGAGTTCTTACTCTCTGCGAAACCGACTTGCTCCGCAACAACGTCTGTTGTATAAACCTTTACCCCGTCATTGTTTGCATATGATCCTGTCTGAATTCTTCCGGATACTTCAATTTTCGTCCCTTTCTTAAACCACTTTTCAATGAATTCTGCTGTTTTTCCGAATGATACGATGTTTATAAAATCCGCTGATTGCTCACCGTCCTTATAAAATCTCCTGTCTACAGCAATGGAAAATCTTGCAATCGAAAGCCCTGCATCTGTATATCTGATTTCTGGATCTCTGGTTAATCTACCTGTTAAATTTACGCTGTTCATTATTTTGCACCTCCGCATTTTTCTTTTACTTTTTCCCAGTTTTTCAAAATATTATCGTAATGTTTATATTTCATTCCTTCGAATGAGCTAAGGCTGTACAAAGATAATAACTTATCTGCATCAACCCCATCTTCCTTACATCGACTCTCAATAGCAGAGCGTTCTGCGCTGCTTAATAGCTCATTACTCGTGTTTTTTGACTGCTCGCCGGACTCTTTTGATTCTAATTGCCTTACTGTCGCTTCTGATTTACATGATTTTGCAGGTTTGGCTGCTTTTCCTTTCAGTTCTTTGCTGCATTCCTGATCTGGATCATCACCAGTGATAATCTTATAAGCTTTCAACAATGCGTATTTATCCGCATATGTCATCGCTTTCCCCGGTGCCTTATCCTGTGAATCTACTCCATCACCATACGTTTTGATGTCAATGTACTCTTCTGGCATTTCAGCATTAACGAATCTATATGTAGTTTCGATTCTCATAAATAACTGTCTAACTTCGTTGCCCTTTGAATTGACTGAAGTTAAAACGGATGTGTCCATAATATGTCGGTTGACAGGATAACTGTAAACACCGTGTTTTTCTTCGATTGGTTTCACAGCAGCCAGAACATCTGCTTCGCCTACGGCCTTGTAAGAATTTTGCCCCCAACCTACATTCAGATTTTTCGCAACAGCTGTGATTTCTGCTGTAATTGCACTCATTTTTTGATATATATTCATATTCATTCCTCCTTCATGATCCTTGTAATATTTAAAAGTGCCTGCGTCAGATTTGCTATATCCCTAGTCTGATAATATGTATTCACCTCCCCATTCTCAATCATCCCGAGACGCTCATCCAATAGATCTTCAATTCTCTCCTTGCGCTGCTGCATCGTAATCATAGAGCCACCTCCTCGTACACCCAATTTCCGGAAAAATACCACAGCACAACTGTGACCACCGCCATGTAAAAACTCTCAGCTTCTTTCATGATCTGCATAAATGTTTCCTGTTCTCTTTCCGTACCATTGTTTATTCGTTCGCAGGCGTAAGAAAAGGCATCTTCGTCATGCACTTTCTTTCCTTTCTCTGGTCCGATACCTACATACATCATTCGTCCTCCATGCCAATAATTGCTTTTACAACATTTGCATCTAAAAAATACTTATCGTCATCTGTGTTATATGTGGTAAACTCAGTGTTTCTTCTTGATTCATACTCCTTTTCAGCCATTGCGATATACCCGATCAACGCATCCATCTTCCCATCTAATCTGCAAAGACGGGCATATTCCTGTTCGCTTACATAAATTTTATTGTTATCCATTGCTTATCCTCCTACTCATCCTTAGACAATCTAAACTCCATCAAATCTGCCAGCATCAAATATTCCTTTGCCAGTCGACTGTCTCCGTGTCGTTCTTTCACCTTTTCTCTAAATTCCCTCAGTGTTCCGTAAAAACATCCACATCTCACGCTGATTCCGCCGTCTTTCGTGCGGAAAAATGTTGTCGTCCTATTTTCCGATCCGAAGCAGCTTGTAGCAGAATAATCACGGCAGTTTTGAACCCGAGCGTCACCGAATACCTGAGCGTCACCGCATACCTGAGCGTCACCGCATACCCAAGCGTTACCGCATACCCAAGCGTCACCGTATACCCGAGCATCACCGTATACCCGAGCATCACCGCATACCCGAGCATCACCGTATACCCAAGCGTCACCGGACTGGTCAAGATTATTCTCCCTTTCTATAAATCCGCCCAATTCTCCCTCTGCTACATCACCAAACGACACAAGAGCCTTGATTCTAAAGAGCGTCTTTCCTAAAAAAGTTACAAATTCGCTGGTTAATTCAAATTTTTTCATTTACATTTCTCTCCTTTTCGCTTAAAATTAAATTGATTTTTTACCTGAGTACCTACATCTACCCTTTTCGTAGGTGCTCATTTTTAATACCCAACCACCAGATACCACGCCAGTAGCACCAGCACAAACCCGATCACAGCTGCTGCAACCTTATGCCAGTAAGGCTTGTCCTTTTCTTCTGGCAGCTCTACGGAGACTGACCGGATATCCCAGCTATTTAATGTGTTGGTGTGTTGAGTAGTCTGGCAGTGGTAGGTTCCTTTAATTTCCATGCTTGTCCTCCTTTAGTTTTACGGATCTCTTTCCGCGCTCTTCCAATCTGACGCGATAGTTCGTTAGATACGAGATTGCGACTTGCTTCTGCTCCTCAGAATCACCGTCTATCTTTTCTACGGATTTCAGAGTCTGGATAAATTTCTCGATCTGATTTACTGTCAGTCTTTTCACATCGTCACTTCCTTTCCAATCTTTCTATCACTTCCTCCCGGCTCAGTCTGAAGAACTCAGCCACTTCGGAAATAGTAGCTTCATAGTGTTTCTTTACTGCCCCGGTCTTCCGCACGACTCCAAATGTCCAGATGTTATGTCTCATGCGGTATCGTACTTCATTCACGGAGCAACCGGTAATCTTTGCAATCTCTGCAGTTTTTAATGTTTCTTTTAACGCAATTGTAGTGTCCATTTTTTATCACCTCACTTATATATGCAGGTTGGATTGTCTAAAGTATGTTGTCCATTAGCCTTTATTTCCGAGTTGTTCCAAATCTATCAGCCAACATATTTACAACATCTCTGACAAAATTTAAGTTCATTTTAAACACTCTATCCGCTTCATCTCTCATAATATTTAAAGATTCCCTTGTGATAATAAGGCTTGTTACAATTGATGTTATGATTGAGCAGATAACGCTTGCTATTACAATTTCCATCTTTTCTCCTCTCTATGTTTAATCGCCATCGTAACTTCCGTGGCGGGATTGCTTTCTTTTGGTTTATCTCCTATACTGTTAATACAGGCATCTGCCAATGCCGAGTAAACAAGAAGGAGAATAGACATGAAGCTTAATAATCTCAAAAGTCAATTCTTGAAATACATGGTAAAGTCTTACGCAAAAGATCATAAGCGTGTATTTACATTTGAATCTTTCAAGTCTCTTTATCCAGAACTTGATGACGATTTTATTTCTGATGCTTTGTTTACACTGGATGAAGATGGCTTGTCCATGTGTTTAAAGCTGACGATGTCGCTTACGAAACCACTTTACTTCCAAATGCCATCTGTTCCGTTGAAGAAGATACACTTTTAAGAAAAGGTTACTCTTTTATCAAAGAGATACGATCATGGATTTAATCAACCAATAACCAATCGTCTCTTATCAATTCATCTGCTGATGGTTGCCATCCGTATTTTGATGGATTACTTCCATCAGCATTCATTACAATACAATTTCCTCGCCCATTTGTTGGCTTGATTTTCGCCCCACCTTCAAACTCTGGCAATGTTATGTATTTTCTTTCTTCCACTGCCTGTTTTACTGCTTCCTGTATGTTTATCTTCCTCGCCTCGCTTTCTACTCAAGAAAATAATCCACTGATACGCCAAAGTGATCTGCTAGGATTTTTAGTTTTTTATTGTCATTTGTTTCCGTGTCTCCTATACTGTAACTACAGGTGTTGCAACACCGAGTATTACGAAAGGAATTTTTAATATGGGATACTATCATATTGCTCAAGTATGTACTAATGGTCACTTGATTAACGATTGCTTCGATTCTCATCCGGAATCAAATCAATCTTTCTGTTCAAAATGTGGTGCCAAAACAATAACTTCTTGTCCAAATTGCGGCGCTAATATTCGTGGCGAGTATGACTATGGTACCCTTGTATTTAGTGGAACAACATCTGTTGATTCATATTGTTACAATTGCGGAGTCCCCTATCCATGGACTCAGAAAATCTTAGATAATGCTCTTGAATTGATTTCTCTGGACACTGAACTTGATGATGATACTAAAGAATTAATCAAAAACGCGATTCCCTGTTTACTTGTTGATCTTCCAGAAACCCCTGTTGCTGTTGCTAAATACAAAAATGGAATATCGAAAGCCGGACAAATTGTGAAAGACTCTATGCATCAGCTTCTTGTTGATGTGATGAGTGAAACTGCAAGAAAGATCATTTATCCTAATTACTAAACGCTTCTTGCTTTCATTAATATTTTGTATCCTGGACAACTACTTTCTCCACAATTGTAGTTGTCCTTTTTTAATACCCAACATTTGCATATTTCTTTTAGTTTTGTTCCACACACAACGCAAAAATTGTCCTCGCTCTCTATTTTTTCATTTCCGCATTCAATACATATCATCTCATTGTTTCTCCTCTTTCTCTATTGTCTTTTTTCCTTTTGTCTCCTATACTGTAGATACCGGCATCTTCCAATGTCGAGTATGTTGAGAAAGGAGATTTCATTATGACTCTTGATTTAGACTGCGTCCGAGACACTCTTCTTACATTAGAAAAATGGCTTGTCCTAGACGATGATTTGGAGTTTCATCATCTGAATTTAGACAACATTTGTCGTTCTTCTGAAATGCTCAAACATTCAAAATCATCTATCGCCTATACCCTAGTTCTTCTTAATGAAGCCGGCTTTATCAAATGTTCTATTTCTTATGCTGGCCCTACCATTTATTGTCTTTTAGTAAACCGATTAACATATGAAGGGCATCAATTTCTCGATTCTATCCGTCCTCAATCTACATGGGATAAAATTCACACCATTTGTGAAAAGACTGGACTTAAATCCTTGGCTACCGTAATGGAGATATCCGATATGCTATTACCTGACACACTAAAAGCAGCCATAAATCCTTAATGTATGGAACTCTTCTGTGTTTCGGGAGAGTTCCACGAGAACACACCTTCTTCCATGTACCGCTCCTTTTCTCTTTTATTGTTCTCCTTTATGCTTTTTTCAAAAATATATCCCACCGTCTCCGCTTCTCTTGGTGTTATTTTCCTTTCACTAAGAATGAAGATCAATTCTTGTACCACATCCAATAATTCTTTTCTACTCATTTGCCCCATCTTTCTCACCTCGCTTCCTACTCAAGAAAATAATCCACTGATACGCCGAAGTAATCTGCTAGGATTTTTAGTTTTTTTATTGTCATTTGTTTCCGTGTCTCCTATACTGTAACTACAGGTGTTGCAACACCGAGTATTACGAAAGGAGCTTTTTGAATGAATAAATTTTCTGATATCTTTACTCAAGAAAACATTGCATTCGCATTATCTATATTCGCATCTATCGGAACACTTGGAACCTGGACTTGCTCTTTCTTTAAAAGCAGAAAGCGTCTATATTCTGAGTTAAATGCGTACAGGACCAATCCACACGGATTGCTGGTGCACATGCAGTTTTCAAATAAATCTACTATGCCACTATCTATTAACGAAATTTCCATACTTATCGATGGCAATGAATACACTGCTTGTAAGATTCCTCAAAAAGTGAAAGAAGAATCTACCCGTGTAGGAAATGTTATTCGCAGTCAGCATGATTATTTTTCTATGGATTTTCCAATAAACCTTCCGCCGCTATGTGGAGATTCTGGCTATCTTTATTTTTCTTCCGAGAAAGAAAATTTTCCACCTCTGTCCAATAAGGTGAATTTGATAATTCGCACCAATCGTGGCCGGGCAATTCAACAGACATTTGAACTAAAGAATCTCTTGAATTGATATAATTCCTTTCCAAGATGCAAATATCATACATGCCTTTTTTATTTGTGCCAGCTTCTTCATCTTTGAGGCTGGCGATTTTATTTTTCGCATCTTGCAACAGAATAAGCTCTAACCTATTTACCCTTCTTTCGAGTTCGTCTCGCTGTCTTATTTGAGCCTCCCAATACCATTTTGGAATCCACATTTCTTACTCACACCTCCTACTCCAAAAAATACTCAACACTTACACCGAAGTAATCGGCTAAGACTTTTAGTTTTTCTACTTTCGGCTTACTTTTTCCATCTTTCCAGTCATATAAAGTAGCTGTGGCTATTCCTGTATCCTTTGCCACTCTATAAATTGTTTTGTTTGTTTTTAACAGCAATTCGCTAAATTTTTTGTACATTTTTGCACCACCTTTCCGTGATAAAATATTGAATTTATATCGGAAATATGATATAGTCAAGTTACCAGCTAGATTAAAACATATTTCCGAGATACGAACACCGTTGAATTATCACGGGTTTCTTTCGTATCTCTAATATATCACGGTTTTCTTTCATAGTCAATATTGATTTATGAAATTTTTCCGTTTTATTTTTGGAGGCATAACATGTATGAAAAATTTGAAGCACTTTTAAAAGAAAACAAAGTAACTCCGTATAGAGTTCACAAAGAAACGGGTATTTCAACAGCAACTCTTTCTGACTGGAAAAATGGTAAGAGCGAACCTAAGAAAGATAAAATTGAAAAAATATGTGAATATTTCAATGTTCCGCTATCCTATTTTTACGGAAATGATGCGAATGTAGAAAAATCATCTCTCACAAAAAGAGATTCCAAACAAATAGAAGCTATTTTAAGTGATACAGAAGCACTTCTAAAGCAAGATGGTTTAATGTTTGATGGTGATCCAGCCTCTCCAGAAGCAATAGAATCTATTCTTTCCGCTATGAAAATTGGAATGGAAATGGCGAAACAGAAAAACAAAGAAAAGTACACACCTAAAAAGTATAAAAAGGATTGATACTTATGGACATTAAAGAACGAGTAAATCAAATCGTTCGAAAGTACGGCACAAGAAATCCACTTGAGATTGTAAAAGCAATGGATATAATCCTTGTGCGACATCCATTAGAAGGTGTTCGAGGATTTTACCATTATTTTCAAAGGAATCACATTATATATGTGGATGAACGATTGCCAGAAAATGAACTATTATTTGTGATTGCTCATGAACTTGGCCATTTGTTCTTACATAAAGATAGCAACGCTATATTCATGGATACGAGAACAAATTTTGTGACAAACAAATTTGAAACGGAAGCTGATCGTTTCGCTTTGAATTTACTTATTCAAGATTCTGATATTGAAGAACATCTGGATTTTACTACGGATCAATTTTCCAGATTGTTTGGATATCATAAGAAGATGATTGAATTGAGGATGAAAGATTTTAAATGATATAAACGCTATAGCGTTTATATAGAAGTTATGTGGTGTTAAGGTACAGGAGAAAAGAGGAACTAATGAAAAATTTATCCGAATTAGAAGATTACAGATGTTTTACCACCCCAGCTGAACTACATAAAGCTATCAACACCTTAAAAGGTATCGTTGCAGGAATTACGACAGATTATCAAATAAGTGAAGATGAGGTAAACGAATTAAGTCACTGGTGTATGTCTCATCAGCATTTAGTGAATCGCCATCCATTTAGCGAACTTATTCCTATGATTGAAGAAGCATATGAAGATGGAGTTGTAACCTCTTCTGAGGCGAATGATATTGTTTGGTTGTGTAATAATTTCGTATCCGATTCCGATTATTATGACTTACTTACTTCGTCTCTTCAGTTTTTACAAGGACTTATCCACGGAATCTTGGCTGATGGCGAAATCACAAATGAAGAAATTTCTACATTAAACAAATGGATTTCTGCAAACGAGTATCTTTCCGGTTGCTACCCATTTGATGAAATAGAAAGTCTTTTGCTCACAATTCTTGCGGACGGGAAGATTACAGACGAAGAGCGGAATATCCTTAAGGCCTATTTGAGTAATTTCATTGATCTTACAACTTCCTATAACTTGAATCAGCCTGAATTAGATGCTTTAAAAGAGAAATATAGCATTCAAGGAATTTGCGCTGTATGTCAAGAAATAGAATTTAAAGATAATCTGTTTTGCTTTACAGGACAATCCACAAGAGCCAAAAGAAATGATATTGCAGAACTTGTCGAATCTCTCGGTGGCAAATTCAACAATAACATTACAAAGAAAACTCGGTATCTTATTGTTGGAAATGACGGAAATCCTTGCTGGGCTTTTTCATGCTACGGTCGTAAAATAGAGGATGCTATAGCTAAAAGAAAGGATGGGCAACAGCTCACTATCGTTAATGAGGTCGATTTTTGGGATATAATAGATGATTTATTATAGAGACTAAGTATCCGATCAAATTTTAATAATTTAATATTTACCAAGGCTTCTACATATAATATAACTAATTAGCAAATGACTTGTTTCTGGTCACAAAAAGCCTTGAGTTTTTATACTCGGGCTTTTTTGTTATAATGAGATTAAATTCCAAGGATAGAACAGGCAGCTATCACGCCCTAGTGGTCTTAAAGAGATACCGGAGTGCCACCCGGTTGGATAATTTATAAAATGAAACTATACTTTAGTCTTTAAAGATTGGAGGTTTTCCTATGCCATTATTAAAAACAACTACACATACAATCGATGACATCTATGCTCTTCCAGATGGGCAACGAGCGGAGCTGATTGACGGACAAATTTATAACATGGCGCCGCCATCCCCATTGCATCAGGAATTAGTTGCTTTATTTACAACTGAGTTGCAAAACTATATCAGTAAAAAGCACGGTAACTGCAAAGTTTATCCTGCTCCATTTGCTGTTTTTATTAAGGATGATGATTCCAATTATGTGGAGCCTGATATCAGCATTGTCTGTGATTCTAACAAAATTTCACACCGTGGCTGTGAAGGAGCACCAGACTTTATCATCGAAATCGTTTCACCGAGCAGCCGTAAAATGGATTATTCTACAAAAAATGCACTTTATGCCGATGCAGGTGTTCGGGAGTATTGGATTGTGGATCCTGCCAGAGAACGCACAACGGTATACCGATATGAGGAAGATGTCGCGCCGGTGATCATTCCTTTTCATGATACACTCAAATTGAAAATATATGAAGATTTTGAAATTTGTATTGATGATTTATTAAAATAAAAACTGCAATAAAATACCGCCCCAGTGCTACCAACACTGAGACGGTCTACATATCCGAAGATATGCCATATCTTACCAGTGAATATTGTATCATCTTCGGAGCAGCTACAC
>ERZ894183.469-NODE-469-length-33096-cov-8.663509_pt1 | contig 33096 bp, 34 predicted proteins | sample MGYA00380279_ERZ894183 | MGnify/ENA primary metagenome ERZ894183 (study PRJEB32331, sample SAMN06328422) | human gut metagenome | biome: human gut microbiome; feature: stool | host: Homo sapiens | collected 2013-06-26 ... | reverse complement strand
GTCATGCAATTGCATGACGCGCACCTCGCAGCAAGAATGCCGAGGCATTCTTGAAATGAAAAAGGAGACAGAACATGGATAACAGAGTGGCAGTTATTTCAATCATTGTAGAGAGGGAAGACGCCATTGAAGAATTGAACAATTTGCTTCATGAAGCGCGTCAGTACATTATCGGAAGAATGGGTATCCCATATCGCTTAAAGGAAATCAGTATTATCAGCATTGCTATTGATGCACCGCAGGATAAGATCAGTGCGCTTTCTGGAAAAATCGGACATTTGAAAGGAATATCTGCGAAGACGGCATATTCCAATGTTATAACTCCAGCAGAAGGAGGAACAGACGATTGATCAGGATAGCAGTATATGGAAAAGGCGGAATCGGTAAATCTACGACCGTTTCCAATGTGGCAGCAGCTTTGGCAGAGACGGGGCTTAAGGTGATGCAGATTGGCTGTGATCCGAAAGCAGATTCTACGATATTGCTCCGTCATGGGGAAGCAGTTCCGGCAGTGCTTGATCTGTATAACGAGAAAAAACAGGCATTGCAGTTGGAGGATATGATCCGCATCGGATATAACGGTGTCATCTGCGTGGAGGCCGGCGGACCGACACCGGGACTTGGCTGTGCCGGCCGCGGGATCATCACGGCACTGGAAAAGCTAAAAGAACTGGGTGCATATGATGTGTATAAGCCGGATGTGGTTATATATGACGTACTCGGTGATGTGGTCTGCGGTGGATTTTCCATGCCGATGCGGAATGGTTACGCTGATAAAGTATTTATCATTACGTCCGGAGAAAATATGGCAATTCACGCAGCTGCGAATATCGCGATGGCAGTGGATAATTTTAAAAACCGTGGATATGCGGAACTTGGCGGATTCATTTTAAACCGCAGAGATGTTCCGAGAGAAGAGGAGAAAGTGGAAGAACTGGCAGAAGACTTCCGTACATCTGTCATTGGCACGTTGTCTCACAGTGAGCAGGTGCCACTTTCTGAGGAACAGAAAAAGACATTAATGGAATGCTATCCGGACAGTGCTATGGCAGGGGAATATCGCACTCTTGCAAAACAGATGTATGCCATCTGCAGGGAGGATGTATAGATGTTGCAGCGAGCAGGGAAAAAAATAGATTCAAAAGAGGCTGTGTTAAAAATCAAAGACGCATCGTATCCGGCGCCATTTGCTTTGGAACTGGAGTATAATTCTCCGGTGCATGGTAACTGGAACATTGTACATAGCGGAATGCAGGTGCCGGAATCTATTCAGATCTATGTCTGTGCAGACAATTGTATGCGTGGTGTTGTGCTGACAGCGGCAGAGATGAATGCGGCAGATCGTTTTTCATTTGTTATTCTGGAAGAGCAGGACCTGCTGAACAGTAATCTGGAGGATATTACCGTTGAGGGTGTGACGGATGTGTTGAACAAACGTGGAGATCATCCAAAAGCGGTGCTGCTGTTTACGGTATGTCTGCATCATTTTGTGGGAAGCAATCTGGATTATATTTACAGTGAATTGGAGCATCGTTTCCCGGATATCTGCTTTATTCGATGTTATATGGATCCAATCATGCAAAAGCATGGGCTAACGCCGGATCAGAAGCTGCGGAAAGCCGTGTATGATCCATTGCCGGAGTGTGAGCCGGATGAAAGGGCGGTATCCGTATTGGGCAGTGACTTTGCATTGAATGAGAGCAGTGATATCAAGCGTTTATTAAAACGATATGGCTATACTGTGCGGGAACTTCCGACGTGCGACACGTGGCAGGATCTATTGGATATGAGCAAAGGCAAGGTATTTCTTGACATTTATCCGGCTGGCAAATACGGGATGGAGACACAGGCGCGCAGGCTGAATCGGGAGCATCTGTATCTGCCGGGAAGTTTCAATTATGAAGAGATTGAGCAACAGTTAAAGCAGCTTACGGATGCATTGGGACTTCCGGAGCTGACAGAAGCGGAACTGACACGCGAGAAGGAATCCTGTGAGGCTGCGTTGACAGCAGCAAAGGATCTGATCGGAGACATGCCGGTCGTGCTGGATTATCTATATCATCCGAGACCTCTTGGACTGGCGAAACTGCTTCTGATACATGGATTTAACGTCAAAGCGGTGTATCTGGACGGTATCAGTCTGGAGGAAAAAGACGCATTTGACTGGCTGCAGGAGTGTGCGCCGGAACTGGAACTGATCGCAACAATCCAGGTGAAAATGCGGGTGCTGCCAAGAGGCGGAGAAGAGGAAGTGCTTGCCATCGGACAGAAGGCAGCGTATTTTAGCAGAAGCTTTCATTTTGTTAATCTGGTGCAGGGAGAAGGTCTGTATGGATTTGACGGTATCCGTAGGACAGCAGAACTGATGATGGAGGCATACCGCGAAGAAAAAGATACAGAACAACTTGTAGTACAAAAGGGATGGGGGTGCGAGTGCTGCCTATGAGACAATCATATCGAATCATACCGATTTATACGGCAGATGTGTCCGGCGTATGTTCCGCACTGTACGAGCTGGGTGGAATGACCGTGATGCACGATCCGTCCGGATGTAACTCTACTTATAATACGCATGACGAGATTCGCTGGTACGATCAGGACAGCCTGATCTTTATCTCAGGTCTGACAGAAATCGATGCGATCCTGGGAAATGACCGGAAATTCATTGATGATATCGAGCATGCAGCCAGAGAACTGCATCCCAAATTCATCGCACTGGCAGGTTCGCCGATTCCGTTTATGAACGGTACGGATTTTCCGGCAATTGCAAGAGTCGTTGAGGTAGAAACCGGGATTCCGGCATTTCCTGTGCCGACGAATGGCATGCATGACTATGTGTATGGTGCGGGGATTGCACTGGAAGAAATTGCAAAGCGGTTTGTTGAAGTGCCCGATAGCAAGAAAAACGGTTCTTCCCGCAGTGTTAACCTGTTAGGCGTGACACCACTGGATTTTGGACCACAGGAAAATGTTGAATTATTAAAAGCTAATCTGGAGCAGTACGGATGGAAGGTTGTCTCAACGTGGGCAATGGGAGATGAACTTGAGACGCTGCAGCGATCTGCGGAAGCGGATGTGAACCTGGTGGTATCAGCCGTTGGACTGCGCGCAGCGAAAGTGCTTCGGGAAAAATTCGGAATGCCATATGTAATCGGAACACCGAATCAATGGATGGTAGAAGAAATCTCAAATGCACTGGACAAGGCAGTTGTCAGACAGCCAGAGCAGCCGACGGTATATTTGCAGAACCGCATGCAGCAGGATGCAGACATTACACTGATCGGTGAACCTGTTACGATGGGATCTTTAGCAGCGGGTATCGAGAAAAAGTATGGATGTGCAGTTCGCGTCTTGTGTCCATTAAAAGAATGTGAAGCATTACTTGGTGGAAAAGATAAAGTATTGCTTGGAGAAGAAGCAATGGAAGAGGCATTGAAAGATGCAAAGATCATTGTGGCAGATCCGCTGTATCGCCCGATCTGTCCAAAGAACAGTAGCTTTTATGAACTTCCGCATGTGGCATTTTCCGGAAGGATATATATCAGATGAGAGATTAACGAACCTCTTGATTGCAGTACTGTTTGTAATTGGAACTTATTTCTTCCGCAAAGCGGCAGTATTAGAATAGAAAATAAATAGTTATAAGTATTCTTAAATTGTGTTTTAAAAACTTTGATGCTATACTGACTGCATTGAATATAAGGTGTTAGCGAATCTCCTGCTATCGGCATACCGGGAAAGCCGAGCTTTGGAAAAAGTGTAAGGAAGATTCGTTAACGCCTTTTCTGTTGTTCTGAACAGTTATATCAACAGGGCAGCAGTTCATTTGGCCAGATGAAATAGTAACAAATAGTTGTATAAAATGAATGGAGATTACTATGGAAAAGAAAAAAGCATCCCTTACTCTTTCATCCCTGGCAATCGTATTGATTGTCGCATTTATTGCGGTAGGGATTGGCATATTTAATGTAAATATTGCGATACTGTTGTTTTTATGCTGGATGATTATGTGGCCATTTGCAGCGCATCTGGGTTACAGCTTCTCAGAAATGGAAGGCTTTGCATATGAGATGGCACAGAAATGTATTGCTCCGGCAGCGATCATCCTTGCGGTTGGCATGATGATCGCGTCATTTATGGCTGCCGGAACGGTTCCGACCATCTTAGTAGCCGGATTGAAACTGATTACTCCTAAATTCTTCCTTGCACTTACATTCGTCATGTGCTGTATCATGTCAGTAATCATGGGAACCTCATGGGGAACCCTTGGAACGGTAGGTATTGCGATGATGGGTGTTGGCGCTGGACTTGGCGTGAATCCTGCAATTACAGCAGGTGCGGTAGTCAGCGGCGCGTGGTTTGGTGATAAGATGTCACCGATGTCAGACAGCACAATTATGTGTTCTACGATTACAGAGACTTACATTATGGATCATATCAAAGCCATGATGCAGACTACAATTCCTGCAGCAGTTGTATCGTTAGTTATTTATCTGGGAATTGGTATCGGTATTTCCGGAGATAGCTATGATGCAAGTACTGTCGACAGCATTATGAATGGATTAAAGGGAATGTTTCACATCAATTTGATTCCGGTTATTCCTATTGTAGTTGTAATTGTGATGATTCTGATGAAAAAGGGAACCATCGTGTCTATGATGTCAGGAACCGTGGTTGCTATTCTGATCGCAGTGTTCTATCAGGGCTATTCTGTAGCTGATATGGGAACATTTTTATATAGCGGATTTACCTGTGAGACCAAGAATGAGATTTTGATCAGCCTGTTGAACCGTGGCGGTATGACAAGTATGCTGAGTCTGCTTGCAGTATTCGTAGGAGGACTTGGACTTGGTGGAATCCTGGATAAGACAGGAATGCTGGAACCTATTTTCCATTACATTACGGAGAAATACAAATCACCAAGAGGTATTATGCTGATGGCATGGTGTGCAACACTGCTGTGTATTCTGGTTATTGCGGATAATAACTTTGCTTTTGTCATGGTTGCAACCTTATTTGGAAGTGCATTCCAGAAATACAATCTGAAGAGCCAGAACTTATCCAGAATCCTGGAGGATGTAGGTACGCTTGGTAGTGCATTGGTACCATGGAATGTAGGCGCACAGTTTGCAGCAGGAGTATTAGGCGTATCGACACTGGCTTATATGCCGTATGCATTCCTGAACTGGATGACACCGATTCTTTCACTGGCATTTATCATTTTGCAGGTAAAGATAAAGAAGATTGAGGAATAAGAATGAAATATAATTTTGATGAAACAGGGGATCACAGGCAGGATGGATCAATCCGATGGGAACAGCCGGAAGGCAGAGACGATATCATTGGAATGGGAACCGCAGATATGGATTTTACCTGTACACCGTGTATACGGAAAGTACTGCAGCCAATCTGCGAGGAGAATACATATAATTACCGATTCAAGCCGGAGAGTTATTTTCAGTCTGTGATACGATGGTTTCGAGAAAACTATCAGTTAGATGTGAAGAAAGACTGGATGAGCAATGTGCCGGGAACGATCGGAGCGGTTCGTCTGGTTATGGAGAAATTCAGTGAAAAAGGCGATTATGTATTGATGCATACACCTTACTTCACTCCGCTCAGAAGCGCGATAGAGGCATCCGGAAGAAAGTTTCTGGGAAACGCTATGAAGCTTCAGGGTGGAAGATATGAGATTGACTTTGATGATTTTGAAAAAAAGATCAAGGAGTACAAGCCTTCGATATTTCTGCTTGTGAATCCGCAGAATCCGACTGGGCGTGTATTTACACAGGATGAGCTGAAAATAATGGTAGATATCTGTGCGGCAAATCAGGTGCGGATCATATCCGATGAAGTACATTTTCTGATTACGTATGAAGATTATAAGCACATTCCGATTCTCGCTGTATCAGAGAAAGCCAGAGAGATTGCGATTCAGGTATTCAGCTTCAGTAAAGGCTTTAACATCATGAGCCTTCCGCATGGAATTGTGTTTATTGCAAATGAGAAAATGCAGAAGGAATGGATGGATTATCTGATTCCATATAGTTTTGCATATGCATCCAATTCTTATGCGATTGCAGCAGTAACAGCAGTGACTGGTGGAGAAGCGGATGACTGGCTGGAGCAGGTAACCGCATACCTGACTGCCAACAGAGATTACTTTATCGAAGAAGTGAAACGAAGAAAACTGCCGATCACACCATTAAAGCCGGAAGCCAGTTTCCTGTTTTGGATTGATTGTAGAGAATCTGGTATTGATCCGGAGAAAGTAGATGAAGTATTCATGGAGCAGGCAGGAATTCAGCTGAATAATGGTCTGGAACATGGCGAAGAAGGACGTGGATTTGTCCGCATGAATTTTGCAGTGACCAGAGCAACACTGGATGCTGCTCTGGATAGAATAGAAAAAATATTTTTATAGATTCTTATTGGTTCTGCTCCTGGTAAGCAGCAGAAGCCCTTCGGTATCGGAACTGCAGAATCCATCGATATGGATCAGGGCAGACATGACATTGTTCGAGGGCAGTGAAAAAGACTCTTAGCATTCCGGAATGGATGAATGAAGCTGCAATCAAAGCGGGAGTGAATTTCTCACAGGTGTTGCAGGAAGCGCTGATGGCAAAATTAAATATTCAATAGTTTGGAGAATAGAATCATATATAAGGCTTAAATATTCCTTAACATTTGACCTCTGAATTCTATGGGGTTGTTCTTTTTGAGAAAATGCTATATAATACCTAAGTGTTAACCCCAAAACATTCAGGAAAGGATTATATTTATGAGAATGCATAAAAAACGAATCGCACGGTACGGAACAGCCCTTATCTGCGCATTCGGTGTCGCACTGTCATCTATGCCGGTGCATGCAGAGGACATTGAGAGCCTTGAGAATAAGACCAGTAATCTGCAGGATCAACTGGACGGGATTAATCAGGATATGGTTGAGATCAGTGATAAGATCGCTGAGACCGAGGCACAGATTGAAGAGTCGAACAATGAAGTGTTCCGACTGGAAGCATCACTTCAGATTTCGCGTAACAATGAAGAGAAGCAATATGATAATATGAAGTCCCGTATTAAGTACATGTACGAGAATGGTTCGGAGAGTATGATCTCTATGCTATTCAGTGCAGACAGCATGGCAGATTTACTGAATAAAGCAGATTTTGTTCAGAATGTCACCGAGTATGACAGGGATATGCTGGAGAACCTGGTGAAAGTACGTGAAGGTATCGAGACACAGGAAGATGACCTGAAGAGCCAGCAGACAGAACTGGCAGATCTGAAGGAACAGCTGAACAGCGAGCAGGCAGAACTGCAGGCGAAGGCTGATGCCACATCGACAGATCTTGCTACATTTAATGCACAGCTTCAGGCAGCACGTGATGCTAAGGCAAAGGAAGAGGAAGCAGCAGAAGCTTCGAAGAACACAACAGCTTCTTCGAATAAGAATAATAGTTCGTCAAGCAATACGAATTCCGGAAGTAATAGTTCATCTAATAGTAATTCCGGTAATAACAGTTCTAACAGTAATTCTGGAAGCAATTCCGGAACTAATCATGGTAACTATGTGATCCCATCAGGTGGCTTGACTCCGTCTAAAGGACGCATCTGGTTTAATGGACATTCTGAGACCTATTATTCACAGAAAGTACTTCCGGGAGGTGGACTGGCGATTCCTGGACGCCATATTGCGAGCGATGGTACGATTCGCGATAGGGATAATTACATTGTAGTTGCAAGTGATGATTATCCGAAAGGCACAGTTGTTCAGACTTCATTAGGAGCCGGCAAGGTGTATGATACCGGAAGTGGAAAAGGTAATATTGACCTGTATACTGATTGGTAAGATCAGACACAGCGCCCTGTTTTCGGACAGGGCGTATCTTTTATTGTAAAATCCTGTTATGATACTCTTATAATAAAGTAAGAGAATAACGTTGTATAAAGAGTTAAAGGATGTGAGTTAGATGAAAAGGAACAAATATGAGATTGATATGTGTAACGGCACAATCATGGACAAATTAATCTCATTTTCGGTACCGCTTATGGTGTCGGGGATTTTGCAGTTACTGTTTAATGCAGTAGATATTATCGTAGTAGGAAGGTTCAGCGGAAGTTGGGCGTTGGCGGCGGTTGGTTCTACAACGGCGCTGATCAATGTATTTACGAATCTGTTTATCGGTGTGTCGCTGGGAGCCAATGTACTTGCGGCCAGATTCTATGCTGCCGGAAGAGAGCAGGAGATGTCTGAGACAGTACATACAGCGATCACATTTGCGTTGATCAGCGGTGTCGTAATGGCTTTCGTGGGATTAATCTGTTCCAGATATGCACTGGAGATCATGGGGACGCCGGATGATGTCATTGAGCAGGCAACATTATATATGAAGATATATTTTATAGGGATGCCATTTTTTATGTTGTACAATTATGGTGCAGCGATACTGAGGGCGGTAGGAGATACAAAGCGTCCATTGATGTTTCTTATTATATCCGGAGTGATCAATGCCATACTGAACCTGATCCTGGTTATTGTATTTCATCTGGATGTGGCGGGAGTGGCGATTGCTACATCCATTTCCCAGATGATATCCTGTATTTTAATCCTGCGCTGTCTGTACAAGACGGAGAGTAGTTATCAGCTTAGATTTTCTAAATTGACGATCAAAGGTGTGTATTTGAAGCAGATCTTTCAGGTGGGCATTCCGGCCGGCATCCAGAGTATGGTCATCAATCTGTCCAATGCGCTGCTTCAGTCATCAGTAAATTCATTTGGCTCTGTAGCAATGGCAGGCTATACAGCTGCAAACAATATTCTTGGTTTCTTATATATGTCTGCCAATGCAGTGACACAGGCATGCATGAGTTTTACCAGTCAGAACTATGGTGCAGGGAAGCCGAAGCGGATGGATCGTGTATTGATTGACTGTATGATATTGTCTTGCGGGATACTGTTAGTATTAGGAACATGTGCATATATGTTTGGTCCGGAGATTCTGCAGATCTACACATCAGAGGCAGATGTAATAAAAAATGGCATGGCAATATTCTCATGTACCACGATTACGTATTTCCTGTGCGGAATCATGGATCTGTTTCCGGGAGCACTGCGTGGAATGGGATATTCAACAATACCGATGATATTGTCGGTGCTTGGTACAGTAGGAACCAGAATCGTGTGGATTTTCATGATTTTTCCATCACACAGAACATTGGATCTGCTGTTCATTTCTTATCCGGCATCCTGGTTTATCACAATTGTTATGCAGGTGATCTGTTATTGGTTTGTACGTAAGAAAGTGAAAATGAAATTTGCGGCAGCAGACTGAGAAAGGAGAGCAGCATGAATATATTTGAAATCATAGGACCGGTGATGGTTGGACCGTCCAGTTCACATACGGCTGGTGCAGTGCGTATTGGATTTGTGGCGCGCAATCTTCTGGGAGAAGAAGTAAAAGAAGCGGAGATACTGTTATATGGATCGTTTCTGGCTACCGGAAGAGGACATGGTACAGATCGTGCACTGGTAGGCGGTCTGATGGGGATGAAGCCAGATGATTACCGAATCCCGAATAGTATAGAGATTGCAAAAGAGAGGGGAATCAAACTGAACTTTGGCGAGGCAATCCTGAAAGAAGGACATCCAAATTCCGCACTTCTTCGTCTGCAGGGAGAATCTGGTAAGACGCTGGAGATTATCGGAGAGTCTCTGGGAGGTGGGAGAATCAATATCGCGCAGATTGATGGTATCGAGACGAATTTCTCAGGAGAGAATCCGACACTGATTGTACACAATCTGGATCAGCCGGGGCATGTATCAGAAGTGACGGCGATGCTTGCACACAAGTCGGTCAATATTGCTACGATGCAGTTATACCGCTCTGGCAAAGGCGGACGGGCAGTCATGGTAGTGGAATGTGATCAGGAGATTCCGGAAGAAGGCATTCGATGGCTGGAGAGAGTAGAAGGCATCCTGAAAGTAACTTATCTGAAGAAAGCGGAGGACGAGTAAATGGCAGAATATCACAGTATCAGAGAATTGCTGGAGATATGTGAATGTGGAAATAAAAAAATCTGGGAAGCTGTAATGGAACAGGAAGCGGCTGAAAGCGGATTGACAGAAGAACAGGTATTTCAGAAGATGGAGCTCATGTATGAAGCAATGCGTCTTTCCGACGAGAATTATGATGCAGAATTGAGATCCGGCAGTGGTGCAGCCGGTGGGGACGGAGAGAAGATGCGTGCATATAATGCCAGCGGAAAGAATCTCTGCAGTCCCTATACCAGTCTGGCAATGGAAAAGGCACTTAAGATGGCAGAGTCCAATGCCTGTATGAAACGGATCGTGGCAGCACCGACAGCGGGATCCTGTGGAGTGATTCCTGCGGTAGTGCTTAGCTATGAGGACAGTGAGCATGCATCGAAAGAAGAGATCGTGCAGGCACTCTTTGTGACAGCGGGGATCGGGAAAGTAATCGCAGAGAATGCATCGATTGCGGGAGCGTCTGGCGGTTGCCAGGCGGAGATTGGTTCGGCAAGTGCCATGGCAGCAGGAGCACTGGTTTATCTGCAGGGCGGTGATAATGAGCAGATCGTACAGGCGGCGACATTTTCTCTGAAGAATATGCTGGGACTTGCCTGTGATCCGGTGGGTGGACTGGTAGAAGTCCCATGCATTAAGCGGAATGTGGCAGGTGTGATGAATGCAGTAGCAGGAGCACAGCTTGCTATGGCTGGTATCCGCAGTGCGATTACACCGGATGATACGATTGACAGTATGCGGCGGATCGGTAATGATCTTCCGGTTTGTCTGAAGGAGACCAGTACAGGTGGACTTGCGGTAACAGAGTCAGCGAAAAGAATTTTAGAAAAGATTAGTAAAAAGAGCTCATAGAGAAAATAAAAAGAAGGCAACTGATAACGCAAAAGTTATCAGTTGTCTTCTTTAATGTGCTTCTTCAGTGCTGCAAAACTCTCTGCGCTGATCACATGCTCGATACGGCAGGCATCTTCAGCGGCAACTTCAGCATTGACACCAAGCTTGGTCAGCCATGCGGAAATGACCTGATGACGTTCATAGATGCGTTCTGCAACTTCTTTACCTTCCGGAGTAAGTGTGATATATCCTTCCGGCGATACGACGATGTGGTCACTCTGGCGGAGCTTTTTCATAGCAACACTTACACTTGATTTCTTGAAATCCAGTTCGGTAGCAATATCTACAGAGCGAACAACCGGACACCGTTCGCTGAGGACCAGGATGGTTTCAAGATAATTTTCAGCGGATTCATTCTTTATCATTTATCATACCTCGTTTGCTAGTATCTTGTGTTCTTATTAATATACCATATTTAAATGAAAAGGGCAAATATGTAGAAAAAATCCAATTAAAAATGAGATATTTCGTCAGTTAGTTAAAACTAAGAAATATACTTGACATCTAATATGTGTTAGTGTATACTAACGATGAAAATCATAGATGATAAGAAATATCATTTTTAATCTAACGCATTAAGAAAAGAGGTCGATTATGATGCCACTTACTATGGCAAATGTAGGTGAACCAGTAACAATTAAGAGGATTGGCGGAAAAGAAGAGACTAGGAAGTTTCTGGAAAGTCTGGGCTTCACGGTTGGTGGAACTGTCACAGTAGTATCAGACGTTCAGGGAAGCGTTATTGTTAATGTGAGAGATTCCAGAGTTGCGGTCGGTAAAGATATTGCAATGAAGGTTATGGTTTAGGAAGGTAAGAAAGGAAGAAGGAAATGAAGACTTTAAAAAATGTAGCCTGTGGTCAGACAGTAAAAGTAACCAAACTGACAGGTGACGGTCCGGTTAAGAGAAGAATCATGGACATGGGAATCACCAAAGGTGTAGATGTATTTGTAAGAAAAGTAGCGCCTCTGGGAGACCCGATCGAAGTCACTGTTCGTGGATACGAGCTTTCCATCAGAAAAGCAGATGCTGAAATGATCTGTGTAGATTAATTTTTTACCCAATAGTTAGTAAGAACTTACTTTGGGAAGAAGTGACAAACTAATAGGAAAAGGAGAAATGAAATGTCAGTAAAAATTGCACTTGCGGGTAATCCGAATAGTGGTAAGACAACATTGTTTAACGCACTGACAGGTTCCAATCAGTTTGTAGGAAACTGGCCTGGCGTTACAGTAGAGAAAAAAGAGGGTAAATTAAAAGGACACAAAGACGTTGTGATCATGGACCTTCCGGGTATCTATTCCCTGTCTCCATACACGTTGGAGGAAGTGGTTGCCAGAAATTACCTGATCGGCGAGAGACCGGATGCGATCATCAATATCGTAGACGGAACCAATATCGAGCGTAACCTGTATCTGACCACACAGATTATGGAGCTTGGTATTCCGGTAATTATGGCAGTTAACATGGCTGATCTTCTGGAAAAAAATGGTGATAAGATTCACTTGAATAAACTTTCGGAAAAACTTGGCTGTGAAGTGGTATCTATTTCCGCACTGAAGGGAACTGGAATTAAAGAAGCAGCTGAAAAAGCAGTGAAGCTGGCTAATGCCAGAAAAGTGATCGAGCCTGCGCACGAGTTCAGTGCCAAGGCAGAAGAGATCATCAGTGCAGTAGAAAACCGTCTGACTGGTATTGTTCCGGCAGAACAGGAGAGATTCTTCGCTATCAAACTTCTTGAGAAGGACGATAAGATTGCATCTCAGATGAAGAGTGCACCGGATGTATCTGCTGAGATCAAAGAGATGGAAGATGCGTTTGATGATGATACAGAAAGCATTATCACAAATGAAAGATATGTATATATTTCATCTATCATCGGTGACTGCGTAACTAAGAACAGAGCCAAAGAAATGTCGACATCTGATAAGATTGACCGTATCGTGACCAACAGATGGTTAGCGCTTCCAATCTTTGCAGTCATCATGTGGATCGTTTATTATGTATCTGTAACAACTGTAGGTGCTATCCTGACAGACTGGACCAATGATACACTGTTTGGAGAATGGATCATTCCGGCGGCACAGTCTTTCTTCGAAGGAATCGGCTGCGCAGACTGGTTAACAGGACTGATCGTTGATGGTATTATCTCTGGTGTAGGTGCCGTACTTGGATTCGTACCACAGATGCTGGTACTGTTCTTCTTCCTGGCAATCCTGGAGTCCTGCGGATACATGGCTCGTGTAGCGTTTATCATGGACCGTATCTTCCGTAAATTCGGACTGTCCGGTAAATCATTTATCCCGATGCTGATCGGAACCGGTTGTGGTGTTCCTGGAGTTATGGCTTCCCGTACCATCGAGAATGATCGTGATCGTAAGATGACAATCATGACTACAACATTTATCCCTTGTGGAGCGAAGCTTCCTATCATTGCCCTGATCGCAGGAGCAATCTTCAATGGAGCTTCATGGGTAGCACCGAGTGCTTACTTTGTAGGTATCGCAGCTATCATCTGCTCAGGTATTATCCTGAAGAAGACTAAGATGTTCGCGGGAGATCCGGCACCATTCGTTATGGAGCTGCCTGCATACCATATGCCAACCGCTGGAAATGTACTGAGAAGTATGTGGGAGCGTGGATGGTCATTCATTAAAAAAGCTGGTACAATTATTACATTATCAACAATCGTTGTTTGGTTCCTGCTGAATTTCGGTTGGGTAAACGGACATTTTGGAATGCTGAACTTCGACGGACTTGAAGGAGCAGCAATGGAAGCAGCTCAGGCTGAGTGTATTCTTGCTAAGATCGGTAACCTGATCGCATGGATCTTTACACCGCTGGGATGGGGCAACTGGAAGATGGCTGTTGCAGCTATTACAGGACTTGTAGCAAAAGAGAACGTAGTAGGAACATTCGGACAGCTCTTTGGTTTTGCAGAAGTAGCAGAAGATGGTACAGAGATCTGGGGACAGCTCGCAGGAAGCATGACTGTAGCAGCTGGTTATTCATTCCTGGTATTTAACCTCCTGTGTGCACCTTGCTTCGCAGCAATGGGAGCTATCAAGAGAGAGATGAACAATGCAAAATGGTTCTGGTTCGCAATCGGATATCAGTGTGGTCTTGCATACATTGTTTCACTTTGCATTTACCAGATTGGTACACTTGCTATGGGTGGTGGATTTGGACTTGGAACGATCGTGGCATTCATTCTGATCCTTGGATTTGTTTATCTGCTGTTTAGACCATACAAAGAAAGTAAGACATTAAATGTAAATGTAAGAAGCGTGGCAGGCGCTAAATAATTCTCCTGCCTGTTAAGGGAGGAATTGTCATGGGAACAATTGTGGTATTGGCGGTTTTGTTGGTGATCGTATATTTCGCGGCAAGAAGCGTGATTCGTGATAAAAAGAACGGAAAATGCAGTGGGGGATGTGCTGGATGCAGTGGATGCGCCGGTAGCTGTTCATCCGAACATACGACATCAATAAACCAGACAAAGAAGAAATAAGAGGTCTCAATATGAATGAACAGAAAGAACTGATCATTGCAAGGCTCAGGGAAAAAGGATGCCGTATCACAAAGCAGCGACTGGAACTTCTGGATGTTATACTTAATAATCAGTGCTCCAGCTGCAAGGAGATCCACTATCTTGCCTCTAAGGTAGACAGTGGGATTGGAATTGCAACCGTATATCGGATGGTCAATGAACTGGAAGATATCGGCGTGATCAGTCGTAAGATTGTGTATGACCGGGCAATGGCAGTATAACAGTAAGACAAACATATAAGAACATACAAAGGGGCTGTCGGGAAATAGATAGTTCCAAAGCAGGGAGGGTATGACTCGTTATGAGTCATACCCTCCCTGAAATTTATCTAAAAAAGAAAAAAAGACGGCTAACGACAACCATCTTTTTCTCCAGTTCTCTTTAAAAGCGGAAGAAATCGGCATTAGCCGATTTCCCCTTTGTAAAATGAATGACTATCCAAGAAGCTTTGCCATAATAGTGGCGTAGAGCTCCTGGTTCTTTTTCTGCCAGTTGTCGGTTACAGCCTGTGCTTCGGCTTCGGAAGGCACTGTAATCGTAAGATCGATCAACGGCAGTGCGTTCTCGGTTACCTGACAGTGTACCGAATATTCCTGATTGGTATTGCGGTAGTAATCTGCTTTGACAGAACTTTCATTCTTTAAATCATATTTCTTTTCTTTCAGATATTCATTAACATCTTTTTGAATATCCTGTGAAATGTTGTTTTTAAAATAATCAATCGTAGAGGAACCGTCTTCTGTCAGATGATACAGGGTACGGTTATGTGTGGACTCGTCCCGGATCAGTCCGGCATCCATCAGTTCCGACAGAGCCTGCTGCAGCTTAAAGTAAGTAGTATAGCCTTTGTCCAGCACGAATTCTGATATCTGCGATGTGGACAGTGGAAAATCTACACGATCCAGCATATATAATACGATTAGCTTATACAGTGTAAGTGGTTGTGCCATTGGTATAACTCCTTCCCTGCCAGATGTTCTGGGTTTTTAGATAGGCATTTAGCCGATTTAGCGTGTCGCGCTTACGCGTGGTCCATTGCGGCTCGATCAAGAGCTTAGATGGACCGTCGCCGGTTAACCGGTGGATCACAATGTCTGGTCTCAGATGGCTGATACAGTCACCTAAGAGTGCCAGATATTCATCCATAGTCATAACCGGAAATGGATGCTCGCGGTAATAATCCGCAAGATCCGTGCCCTCCAGTATGTGGAGGAGCTGTAATTTGATGCCCTGGATATCCAGTGTATTTAGATATTGAACGGTCTCAAGCATCTGGTCGAAAGTCTCACCCGGAAGTCCGAGGATTACATGGACGATAACAGAGATTCCAATCCTGCGCAGATTCTCTACGGCTTCCAGAAACACCGAAAGCTCGTATCCCCGCCTGATGAATGTAGCAGAATCCGGATGGATGGTCTGCAATCCAAGTTCGACCCAGACTGGTTTGATCTGAGACAGTTCCTGCAAAAGTTCTAATACTTCCGGTCCGAGGCAGTCCGGTCTGGTAGCGATGGATAAGATTTCTACATCCGGCGCATTGATTGCTTCGGTAAAAACCTGGCGCAGTCGTTCGACAGGCGCGTAGGTGTTCGTAAATGCCTGAAAATAAGCAATGTATCCATCTGCGTGGAATTTGTTCCGGATGATTTCTTTACCCTGAATAAGCTGTTCGGTGACAGACAACGAACGGTCGGCTGCAAAGTCACCGGAACCTTTGGCACTGCAGAAGATGCAGCCGCGTGTCCCCAGCGTACCGTCTCTGGTGGGACAGGTCATGCCGGCATCCAGTGCGATCTTATAGAGCTTGTGCCCGTAAGTCTGTTTCAGGTAGTAATCCAGAGAATAAAAGCGTTTTTCGCCCCAGCGGACTGGCTGGGGCGTTCTGTTTTCTTTCTGCATATTATATCAGCTCTTTGACAGCTTTGCTCACGACATCAGCAATGATAGGATCCAGTGCATCCGGTACGATGTGTGTCTCAGTCAGTTCGTCGTCCGGTACCAGACTTGCGATTGCTTCCGCGCAGGCAAGCTTCATTTCTTCTGTGATCTTAGTAGCATGTCCTTCCAGTGCACCACGGAAAATGCCAGGAAATGCCATAACGTTGTTAATCTGGTTCGGGAAATCGCTGCGTCCCGTACCAACAACTTTGGCTCCGGCTTCTTTTGCAAGATCCGGCATGATCTCCGGAACAGGATTCGCCATGGCAAAGAGGATAGCGTCGTGGTTCATAGAAGCGACCATTTCTTTGGTGACAATATTTGGAGCAGATACACCGACAAAAATGTCAGCACCTTTTAATGCGTCGGCAAGAGTTCCCTGTCTGCCTTCCAGATTGGTTACTTTCACCATTTCCTTCTGCATCCAGTTCAGATTCGGTGAGGATTCATTTAACATACCATTGATGTCACACATGGTGACATGCTTGAAACCATAACGGAGCAGAAGCTTAGTAATGGCAACTCCGGCAGAACCGGCACCATTTACAACGACCTGTGCAGTCTCTTTGTCTTTGCCTGCAACTTTCATAGCGTTAATAATGCCTGCGAGGACGATGATGGCAGTACCGTGCTGATCATCGTGGAATACCGGAATATCCAGGAGTTCTTTCAGTCGTTCCTCAATTTCAAAACAGCGTGGAGCACTGATATCTTCCAGGTTGATGCCACCAAATGCAGGTGCGATATTTACTACAGTACGGATGATTTCTTCTGTATCCTGTGTATCCAGACAGATTGGTACAGCATTAATACCACCAAGTTCTTTGAAGAGGACAGCCTTACCTTCCATAACAGGCATACCTGCCAGAGCACCGATGTTACCGAGTCCCAGTACGGCACTTCCGTCAGAGACAACGGCAATTGTATTTGCTTTCATTGTATAAGTGTAGGCTGCCGTTGGATCCTTGGCAATAACCTTACAAGGTTCTGCTACACCTGGAGTATATGCGATAGCCAGATCTTCTCTTGTTCTGACGTGAGATTTGGCAGTGGTTTCAATCTTACCATTCCATTTCTTGTGCATCTGTAATGCAAGTTCATTTGCTGTCATATTGATTCACCTTTTCTTTATCTTCGTTAATGTTAGAATACAATGTCTTCGGAGTGTTCCAACGACACTAAATATCATAACATCCTTAACAGTTCAAGTCAAATTGGAAGAGCTATCAGAATGGACAAAAAAGGTTTGCAAAAAATATCAGAATCGTGTATAATAAGATACATAAATTCAACAGCCAGTTCGGCTGCATTCCCTATGCTAATGAGTGTGAATTAAAATTGAAGATTAATGAAGATTAATAACGGTGGTTAATAAGTTAATAATCAGAAAAGAACTCAGAAAGGAAACGAAGATTATATGATGAGAGAAAAGTATGAATCGCTTCCTCTGGCTACATTAAAAGAGCTTGCCAAAGCACGCGATATATCCGGTATATCAGGCATGAAGAAGGCACAGCTTATAGAACGTATGCTGGAAGAAGATATTCGCGATAAAGAGCGTTCTGCTAATACCGGAGACCGGGACAAGCAGGAGATTCACGATATAGATAAGTTGGACAGCGGTGAGACGGCCAGCGGTATTCTGGAAGTAATGACGGAAGGCTTTGGATTCATCCGTTGTGAAAACTATCTGCCGGGAGAGAATGATGTATATGTATCGCCTTCACAGATCCGCAGATTTAATCTGAAGACGGGAGATATCCTGGAAGGTAATACGAGAATTAAGACACAGCAGGAGAAATTCAGTGCATTGTTGTATTTATCTAAAGTTAACGGTATTCATCCTGCAATTGCTGCCAAGAGACCCAATTTTGAAGATCTTACACCAATTTTTCCAAATAAGAGATTATCTCTTGAGACGGGAAAGACCAGCACTGCCATGCGTATCATGGATCTTATGTCTCCAATTGGTAAGGGTCAGCGAGGTATGATCGTATCACCACCGAAAGCCGGTAAGACAACGCTTTTAAAACAGGTGGCATTGTCTGTGCGAAAGAATAATCCGGAAGTGCATATGCTGATTCTTCTGATTGATGAACGCCCGGAGGAAGTAACCGATATTAAGGAGGCAATTGAAGGAGCAAATGTGGAAGTAATCTATTCCACATTTGATGAATTGCCGGAGCATCACAAGCGGGTATCCGAGATGGTGATTGAGCGTGCTAAGAGACTGGTAGAGCATGGTAAAGATGTTATGATTCTTCTGGATAGTATCACCAGACTTGCAAGAGCTTATAACCTGACGGTAGCACCGTCCGGAAGAACGCTGTCCGGCGGTCTTGATCCGGCGGCACTTCATATGCCGAAGCGATTCTTCGGTGCAGCAAGAAATATGCGCGAAGGCGGAAGCCTGACCATTCTTGCAACAGCGCTGGTAGATACGGGAAGCCGTATGGATGATGTGGTATATGAGGAATTTAAGGGAACCGGTAATATGGAGCTGGTGCTTGACAGAAAACTTTCTGAGAAGCGTATGTTCCCGGCAATCGATATTCCGAAGTCCGGAACCAGAAGAGAGGATCTGCTGTTGTCTCCGGAAGAGCTGGAAGCGGTAGATCATATGCGCAAGGCACTCAATGGAATGCGCTCTGACGAGGCAGTAGAGAATATCTTAAATATGTTCTCGAGAACCAGAAGTAATAAAGAATTAATTCAAATGGTAAAAAAGACAAAATTAATCTAGACAATGTAAAAGTTTTATGATACAATAAACAAGCTGTTTATGAAACGAAATAAAGTGCATTAAGCACGACGATAATAAAGAAGAGGTGAAACGAAATGAAAGAAGGAATACATCCAGCATATCATCAGGCAACTGTAACTTGTAACTGTGGTAACACTTTTGTAACAGGATCTACAAGCGAAGATATCCACGTAGAAATCTGCTCTAAGTGCCACCCATTCTACACAGGACAGCAGAAAGCAACACAGGCTCGTGGTCGTGTAGACAAGTTCAACAAGAAATACGGATTAAAATAATCCAAGAAGGTAACGGGTTGAGATTTTACGGAATCTCAACCTTTTCTATTATCAGGAGGACAATATATGAAATCTTCAGGTATCGGCGGACAGGCTGTGATGGAAGGCATCATGATGAAGAATAAGGATGACTATGCAGTGGCAGTGCGGAAGCCGGATGGAGAGATTGTAGTGGATAAGCAGACATACCGCAGCATTGTTGGAAATCATAAGGCTCTGACCAGAATCCCGTTTGTCAGAGGTGTGTTTAATTTTATCGACTCGATGATCATCGGTATGAAGACCTTGATGTTTTCAGCCTCCTTTTTTGAGGATGAGGAAGAAAAGAAGCCGATGACAGAGGCAGAACAGAAGAAGAAAGAAAAACAGGAAAGTGCGTTGATGACCGGGACAGTGATCGTGTCAATTGTATTTGCGGTTGCAATTTTTATGGTGTTACCGTACTTGTTGTCCGGTCTTTTGAAACGATGGATTCCCTCTTATGGAGTTCGTACTGTAATCGAGGGTCTGGTGCGAATCGGCATTTTTATTTTGTATATACTGCTAATTTCCCGCATGGAAGATATTCAGCGTACTTTTATGTACCATGGTGCAGAACACAAGTGTATTAACTGTATTGAACACGGATTGCCATTGACAGTGGAAAATGTCAAAATCAGTTCTAGACAGCATAAGCGCTGTGGAACCAGTTTTCTGTTCTTTGTATTGATTATCAGTATCTGTCTTCTTTGTATTGTGAGGGTAGAAACGGTACTGATGCGTGTGGTGGTTCGTATCGCATTACTTCCGGTTATCGCAGGTATTTCCTATGAGATTCTGCGACTTGCAGGTAACAGTGACAATCCACTGATCAATCTGCTTAGTAAGCCAGGACTTGCAATCCAGAAGCTTACGACAAAAGAACCGGATGACAGTATGATCGAGGTGGCTATTCAGGCAGTGGAAGCGGTATTTGACTGGAGAACTTATGAAGCAGAAAACTTTAACACTGAAACAATTATATAAGGTAGGAACAGTAAAACTGGCTGAGGAAGGAATTGAAGAATTCTCATTGGATGCATGGTATCTGTTGGAGTATGTCACAGGTGTCAGTAAGGCAATGTATTTTGCAGAGCCAGAGCGTGCTGTGTCTGAAGAAAATGCGGACAGGTATATAGATTGTATCAGACGGCGCGCAGCGCATATTCCATTGCAGCATATTACGGGTGAACAGGAATTCATGGGGTATCCGTTCTGTGTGAATGAACATGTGCTGATTCCGAGACAGGATACGGAGATTCTGGTGGAAGAAGCAATCCAGGTTATGCGTCCGAAGATGAAGATCCTTGATATGTGTACCGGATCCGGATGTATTGTTCTCAGCATTCTGAAAATGTGCAGAGAGAAATACTATATGACGGATCTTCAGGGGATCGGCGCAGATGTGTCAGAAGAAGCCTTGAAAGTGGCCAGAGAGAACGGCAGGCGGTTGGGAGTCCCGGTGACATGGATACAGAGTGATCTTTTTGCGAAGATACCGGAAGAGGAGAAGTATGACGTGATCGTGTCTAATCCACCGTATATTGAGACAGCTGTGATCGACACACTGCAGGAGGAAGTACGGCTTCATGATCCGTACATTGCACTGGATGGGAAAGAAGACGGTCTGTATTTCTATCGCAGGATCATTTCCGAAGCAGGTAAATATTTAAAAACGCAGGGGAAACTTATGTTTGAAATTGGCTGTGATCAGGCAGAGGCAGTTGAAGAACTTATGAAAAATGCCGGTTATGAACAGATAACCGTAAAAAAAGACCTGGCAGGACTTGACCGGGTAGTATATGGAACGTTACAATAAAATAATGTCAGGTGAGTAAGATCACCGATCAGGAGGTAAAAAGATGTTTGATAAATTAGAAGATATCGTGCTTCGCCTGGAGGAAGTTTTGAATCAGCTTCAGGAGCCGGATGTAGCGAATGACCAGAACCGTTTCCGCAAGCTTATGAAAGAGCAGGCAGAACTGACTCCGATCGTTGAAGCATATAAGGAATATAAAGCGTGCAAGCAGAATATTGAAGACAGTCTGGAGCTTCTGAATGAAGAGTCCGATGAAGAGATGCGCGAGCTTGCAAAAGAAGAATTAAATGAATCGAAAGCGAGAGTAGAGGAGCTTGAGAATGAACTGAAGATTCTGCTTCTTCCTAAGGATCCTAATGATGATAAGAACGTTATCGTGGAGATCCGTGCAGGTGCAGGTGGAGATGAGGCGGCATTGTTTGCGGCAGAGATCTACCGTATGTATGTACACTATGCAGAGAGTCGCAGATGGAAGGTAGAGCTGGTTGAGTGCGAAGAGATCGGTATCGGTGGTATGAAGAATGTGACCTTTATGATTGACGGTCAGGGTGCATATTCCGTTATGAAATATGAATCCGGCGTACACCGTGTACAGCGTGTGCCTGAGACAGAGTCCGGCGGACGTATTCATACATCTACAATCACAGTAGCAGTAATGCCTGAGGCAGAGGATGTAGATGTACAGATTGATGAGAAGGATATTCGTATTGATGTCATGCGTGCATCCGGTAATGGTGGACAGTGTGTCAATACCACAGACTCAGCAGTACGACTGACTCATTATCCTACGGGAATTGTAATCTATAGCCAGACAGAGAAGTCACAGCTGCAGAATAAAGAAAAGGCATTTGCATTACTGCGTGCCAAGTTATACGATCTGGAATGTCAGAAGCAGCATGATGCAGAGGCTGAGGCAAGAAAGAGCCAGATCGGTACCGGAGACCGTTCTGAGAAGATTCGTACTTATAACTTCCCGCAGGGAAGAGTGACAGATCATCGTATTGGTCTGACCTTATATAAGCTTGATAAGATCATGAATGGAGATATCCAGGAGATCCTGGACGCATGTATCGCGGCAGATCAGGCAGCTAAGATTGCTTCTATGAATGAAGATTAATAAAAGGAAGAATAAGAAACAGGATGAATCGGAGTTAAACCGTGGTTCATCCTGTTCTTTTTACGTTTGATTTGATTGACAGTGCAGGGAGAGTTCTATATAATTTATAAATGGTATAGTGTCGAAAAAGATTACTACAGTATGAAGAATTGGTAAGGGAGAATAATGATGAGAAGACGAATTAAATCAGCTATGCTGATGATTATAATGGTATGTACTCTGTGTGTGAATTCTGTCGTGGCGGAGGCGGAGTCTGCGACAGATTCAGGCGACAGGGTGACTATATTATTTACACATGATATTCATTCCAGACTGGATGAATATAAGGCAAGCCAGGCAGACGGGGAGACTGAGATGATAGGCGGGCTTGCCAGAATTAAAACAGAGATTGACAGAGTAAAAGAGGAAGATCCGGCAGCATTTGTATTTGATGCCGGAGATTTTTCTATGGGTACGCTCTATCAGACGATATATGAGACAGATGCGGCAGAGCTTACCATGCTTGGTAAGATTGGTGTGGAAGCAACTACTTTTGGCAATCATGAATTTGACTACCGTGCAGAGGGACTTTCCAATATGTTCCACAGTGCGTTACGTAATGCAGAAGAAGATGCCGAGCTTACATTGCCACAGTTCCTGATTGCGAACATCGATTGGAAAAAGAATAAATCCGATGATAATAAACTGATTCAGACAGCACTGGAAGATTATGGTAGTAAAGAATATACGGTGATTGAGCATGATGGTGTGCAGATTGGCGTGTTTGGTGTACTGGGAGAAGATGCAGCAGCCTGTGCGCCAGAGAGCGGTCTGGAATTTGACGATATTGTAGAGACTTCTAAACGTGTAGTAAAAGAACTGCAGAAGAAAGATGTAGATATGATTGTCTGTCTGTCTCACAGTGGAACCAATGAAGATGAAGATAAATCTGAGGACGAGATTCTTGCGGAGAAAGTACCAGAGATTGATGTGATCATCAGCGGACATACACATACTACATTGGAACAGCCGATCATTCATGGCAATACGGTGATCGCATCAGCAGGATGCTATGGAGCAAATCTTGGTGAAATGAGCCTTGTACCGGATGGTGATGGCAGATGGACATTGGAAGAATATAAGTTAAAAGCAATGGATGGCACGGTAGAGAAGGATGCGGATATTGAAGCAGAACTTGCACAGTACCGCAGTGTGATTGATGAAGAATATCTGTCCAGATTTGGATATACAATGAATCAGGTATTGGCAGAAAATGACGTGGCATTTGATTCAGTAGATGATATGTATGCAGAACACAGAGAGGCAGGACTTGGTAATCTGATATCTGACTCTTATATCTATGCAGTGAAGCAGGCAGAAGGTGAAGATTACGAGCTGGTGGATCTGGCAGTTGTAGCGACAGGTGTAATTCGTGATTCCTTCCCAAAGGGAGAAATTACGGTATCGGACGCATTTAATGTAAGCGCTCTTGGTATCGGAGCAGACCGTATTACAGGATATCCGCTGGTCAGTGTATATTTGACCGGAGCAGAACTTAAGACGGTAGCAGAGGTGGATGCTTCGGTGTCTTCGCTGATGAGTGCCGCACAGCTTTATCCAAGCGGTATGGCGTGGACATTTAACCCGCACCGCATGATTCTGAATAAAGTGACGGATGTGTATATGACGACTGATCAGGTAGGCAAGGAAGATCCTTTAACACAGGAGAAGCTTGAGAATATTCAGGATGATAAGCTGTACCGTGTGGTATCGGGACTTTATTCTGCGCAGATGCTTGGCGCAGTAGAAGGACAGTCTAAGGGCATCCTTAAGATTACACCGAAGAATGCAGACGGAGAGCCTATTACAGATTTTGAAAAGTATATTATCCACGATCAGAATGGCGCGGAAGTAAAAGAATGGTACGCACTGGCAAGCTATCTTGAATCCTTCTCTGAAAACGATAAGGGTGTGTCTGTAGTACCTGAACGCTATGAGAAGACGGAGAACCGCAAGGTTATCAATGACAGCCGGAATCCGATCGAGTTACTGAAACATCCGAATAAGATCGCATTGGTGATCTATGCTGTTATTCTGGTACTGATCCTGTTGATTGTATTGGTTGTCCGGATATGCTATACTAAAATCCGTGCAAGAAAAAATAAGAAAGAGAATAAGTAAGAAAAGTAATATAAGAAGGTAAGTTATGATAGAGATAGGCTTTAAGAAGATAGAACTGGAAGATAAAGATCTCATCACACATTATTTCAAGCATCATACCAGCAGAAGCTGCGAGCGTACATTTGTGAATGTATATTTATGGGCGCGATTTTATCATGTGAAGTTTGCTGAGGTAGAACATACATTGGTATTCCGTACGGAGGATGAGGATGGATTCTCTTTTGCATACCCGGCGGGAGAACCGGAGAATGTTAAGAAAGCGCTGGATGTGCTGATGGTATATAGCAAGGAGCGGGGAGTTCCGTTCCTCATGTATACTGTGACACCGGATAATTTTGAATATCTGGAGAAATGGTATCCGGGAAGATTTGAGATTGAATATGTGGAAGGTGATGCAGATTATGTATATGAATCTGAGAAACTGGCCACACTTTCCGGCAAGAAGCTTCACAGCAAACGTAACCATATTAATAAGTTTAAAATCGTATATGCAGACCGCTGGTCTTATGAACCGATTAGTGAGGATAATCTGGAAGAATGTGTACAGACAGGTTTGAAATGGCGTAATGAAAATGGTTGTGAAGAGGATGAAGAGAAGAATGCAGAGCTTTGTGTGACGCTGAATTCCCTGCGACTCTTTAAAGAATTAGATCTGGTAGGCGGCGCATTAAGAGTGGATGGCAAGATCATAGCATTTACCATCGGAGAGCCGCTTTCTGAAGATACATTTGTTGTGCACATTGAGAAGGCGCTGGGAGAGATCGAAGGCGCTTACACGATGATCAATCAGCAGTTTGTACAGCATGCCTGTATGGATTATAAATACGTGAACCGCGAAGAAGATACAGGTTCCGAAGGACTCAGAAAAGCGAAACGATCTTACCGTCCGGCATTCATGGTAGAAAAGGGATGGGTAAGAGAAAAGACACAAGATGATCAGACACGGGAGGTAGGAGAATGATAGCAGAGAAAATGAAAGGCCTGGTAGCGAACAGTTCCGCTATTCGTGCCATGTTTGAAGAAGGTAACCGTCTGGCAGGTATTTACGGTGCTGAGAATGTATTTGATTTCAGCCTGGGTAATCCAAATGTACCGGCTCCGGAGGCTGTGAAGAAGGCAATCGAAGATCTGGTTGAGAATGAGGATCCGTTGGTACTTCATGGATACACCAACAGCAACAGTGGTTACGCAGATGTCCGCGAAGCGGTAGCAAAGTCTCTGAATGAACGTTTTGGTACAGCATTTGAGGGCAAGAATATTATCATGACCGTAGGTGCAGCAGGAGGCCTGAATGTTATCCTGAAGACGATCATCAATGCAGGAGATGAGGTGCTGACATTTGCCCCATATTTCGGTGAATACAGAGCCTATGTCAATAACTTTGACGGTGTACTGGTAGAGGTATCTCCGAATACCGTAGATTTTCAGCCGAAGTTGGATGAATTCGAGCAGAAGATCACACCGAAGACAAAAGCAGTTATTGTGAATACACCGAACAATCCGACCGGTGTGGTATATTCCGAAGAGACCATTAAAAAGATGGCAGCTATTATGGAAGCAAAGCAGAAAGAGTATGGAACAGAGATTTTCCTTATTTCTGATGAGCCTTACCGTGAACTGGTATACGATGGAGCAGAGGTACCATATCTGACCAAGTATTATGATAATACGATCGTAGGGTATTCTTACAGCAAATCCCTGTCATTGCCGGGTGAACGTATCGGATATCTGGTAATTCCGGATGAAGTGGCAGACAGCGAAGATATGCTTTCAGCAGCGAACGTAGCAAACCGGATCCTTGGATTCGTAAATGCACCGACCTTACAGCAGAAGATCGTAAAGGCGTGCCTGAATGAAAAAACGGATATTTCCTACTATGACAGAAACAGAGAAGCACTGTACAATGGCTTGAAAGAGTGTGGATTCGACTGCATTAAGCCAGAGGGAGCATTCTATCTGTTTGTGAAGTCGCCGGTTGAAAATGAAAAGGAATTCTGCGAAGCAGGTAAGAAATACAACATTCTGATGGTTCCGGGAAGTTCTTTTGCATGCCCAGGTTATGTAAGACTGGCATATTGTGTATCTTATGAGACGATTGTAAATTCACTTCCGAAATTTGCTGAACTTGCGAAGGAGTACTTTTAGAATTATGAAAGCATTTGAGAAGAATATACGAAAGGTAGAGCCGTACGTGCCGGGCGAGCAGCCTGGCCGTAGGGTGATCAAATTGAATACCAATGAGAATCCGTATCCGCCGGCACCGGGCGTGCAGAAGGCAATGGAACAGATCAGTCCGGACAAGCTCCGGATGTATCCGGATCCGACAGCCAGTGTGCTGGTAGACAGCCTGGCAGAGTATTATGGCGTGAATAAAGATCAGGTATTTGTTGGCGTGGGATCAGATGATGTACTGTCGATGTGTTTCCTGACGTTTTTTAATTCTGAGAAACCAATCCTGTTTCCGGACATTACCTATTCTTTCTACAAGGTGTGGGCAGATCTTTACCGGATTCCGTATATCTGTCCGAAGCTTATGGATGATTTCCGCATTCGCAAGGAAGACTATTATCAGGAGAATGGCGGCGTCATATTTCCGAATCCGAATGCACCGACCGGAATCTATGAGGGCCTTGAGTTTGTAGAAGATATCATTGCGCACAATCAGGATGTGATCGTGATTGTAGATGAGGCATATATTGACTTTGCAGGAAAGTCTGCACTGGAACTGATCGATAAGTACGAGAATCTGATCGTGGTACAGACCTTTTCCAAATCCCGCTCTATGGCAGGAATGCGTATTGGATATGCCATCAGTAATCCGACGCTGATCAAATATCTGAATGATGCCAAATATTCATTTAATTCCTATACTATGAATCAGGCGGCGCTGGTATGTGGCGCGGAAGCTGTGAAGGATAAGGCATATTTTGAGGAGACCGTTCAGAAGATCGTAGAGACGAGAGCATGGTCTGTGGAACAGTTCAAAGAACTGGGATTTCAATGCCTGGATTCGCAGGCAAACTTCATATTTGTGATGCATCCGGAATATGATGCGAAAGAGATGTTTGAGGCATTGAAGAAAGAAGACATCTATGTAAGATTCTGGGGCAGTGAGCGCATTGAACAGTATATGCGTGTGACTGTGGGCACCAGAGAAGAGATGGAAGCGTTGTTTGCTTTCCTGAGAAGATATATTAAAGGAGAATAATTATGACAGAGACACTTGTGCAGGGGATTATCCATGCATTGAGCGGTACATTGAGCAAAGAGGCAATTGTATTCGTGATCTCAATGATCCCGATTCTGGAGCTTCGAGGAGCACTTCTGGTGGCAGGACCTGTGCTTGGTGTACCGGTAGCAAAGGCAATTCCGCTTTGTGTAATCGGTAATATCGTTCCGGTGCCATTTATTCTGCTTCTGATCACACCAATCTTTACCTGGCTGAAAGGCACGAAGACCTTTAAACCAATGGTACACAGACTGGAAGCACGTGCCATGAGTAAGAGTGATCAGATTGAGAAATACGAGTTCTGGGGGCTGGTACTCTTTGTGGGAATTCCGCTTCCAGGTACAGGAGCGTGGACAGGATCGCTGATCGCAGCACTTCTGGGTGTGAAGTTCCGCAAAGCATTTCCGGCGGTTGTGCTTGGAATCTGTATGGCGACAGTGATTATGTGGTTTATTTCATATGTAATTTTAGGCGGTGTACATTTACTGGGGTAATCAAATGAAAAAGAAGAAAGATACAATTGATCTGACCAAGGGATCAGTTGCGAAGGGGATCGTTGCATTTACGATTCCTTTAATTTTCGGACAACTATTACAACAATTATATAATATGGCAGATGCCTGGGTGGTCGGTAACTTTGCGGACAATACGGCATTTGCAGCGGTAAGCACATCGGGAAGCCTCGTCTTTCTGGTGGTAGGAATGTTTAATGGTATTGCTATCGGAGGAGGAGTGGTAATATCCCGCTATGTGGGAGCTGAGGATGAGAAAAATATCGAGAGATCGATCCATACCAATATCCTGTTCGGTATCATTGCATCGGTGTTGATGACGGCGATCGGGCTGATTTTTGCTCCGCAGATTCTGAATATGATGGATGTGCCGGAGAATGTGCTACCACAGTCACTGACCTATTTTAAGATTTATTTTGCAGGCAGTGCAACGATCATCATGTATAACATTTTCATGTCCATTATGCGGGCACTTGGAGACAGTGTGCGGCCGATGTATTATCTGGCGATCTGTTCTGCTGTGAATGTGGTGCTGGATCTGATCTTTGTGGCAGTCTTTCACTGGGGCGTGGCAGGAGCGGCTATCGCAACGGTGATCGCACAGGGCTTAAGTGCTGTACTCTGTATATTAAGGATGAGAAAGAATCAGGGATGCACAAGGGTCAGTATTAAGAAGCTGAAATATCATGCGCATATCATGGGAGATGTGATTCGTCAGGGACTTCCGGCTGGTATCCAGAATTCAGTTATCAGCATTGGTAATCTGGTAGTACAGACCAATATCAATTCCTTTGGAGAATATGCCATGTCGGGCGCAGGATCACATTCAAAAGTGGAAGGCTTTGTGTTTATCCCGATTATGGCGATGTCTTTAACGATGTCTACGTTCATCAGCCAGAATCTGGGTGCAAAGGAGTACGAACGCGCAAAGAAAGGAGCAATCTTTGGTATCGTAAGCTGTGCCGTAGTTGCCGCGGTGATTGGCATTGTGGAATACATCTATGCGCCATGGCTGGTAGGAATCTTTGCCAAGGCACCGAAAGCGGCTGAATTTGGCGTGATACAGGAGCGTACAGTATGTCTGTTCTATTTTCTGCTTGCGTTCTCACACAGCGCGACAGGTGTGCTGAGAGGCTGCGGCAAGTCTGTGATACCTATGGCAACGATGCTTGGTTTCTGGTGCGGGTTCCGTATTGTGTATGTGACCATTGCAATACGTATTGTTCCGGTATTTAAGACTATCTGTTGGGCCTATCCGATCACATGGTCACTGAGCAGTCTGGTATTTCTGCTGTTCTTGTTAAAGACGGACTGGACGCACAGTTATGAGAAGATTACAGCGCGATAGAAGGATTAACATTTGCATGCCTAATTTAACTTAAACTTAACAGAGTGATACATGGAGATTTAACTATGGATTGTTATACTACCCTCAGAAAGCGAAAAGAGATGACTCGCAGAAAGAGGGTAGTTTTATTATGAGAGAACTATGGAAATTACTGGCAGCAAATTGTGGGGAAAAATATATAGCAGCATTGTTCCGCGGAGTGTTTACATTTATCTGTGTGGTAGTTGTGGCACTGCCTGTAATGATGTTTGGACTCAGTGCTTCCTGGGATTTATCAGAATGTCTGTGGTCAGCATTTCTGACAGGAGGTTATGCGGGTGTAGCCGGATACCTGATTTCAATTTTTTATGAATTGAATCATGTGAAGCGAGAAGCAGAGTAAGAAGAGAATATGGGATAAAGAAAGATCACACAATGAGGGTGCATTGTGTGATCTTATATGTCTTTAAGAATATTATTCTGCCTGATCTAATGTCTTAAGGCATTCTATAAGGGCTTCAACCGCTTCTTTCTCGTCCGGTCCGTCAGCAGAAAGGATGATCTCGTCATTCTGCGCAAGACACAGTGCAAGGACGAATACGACGGATTTGGCATTTGCCTTTTTCATGGAATCATCCGCGCGCTCTACGAATACATGAGAAGAAAACTGACTGGCTGTGTGGGTAAATACGCTGGCTGCACGGCCATGAATTCCTAATGGGTTAACGACTTTCGCTTTCTTTGTATACATATCATTGCCCTCCAATATTCAATTATTCAATTAATCATTTAATCATTTAATCTGGTCAGTGCCTCTCCGCACTGAGCATCCGTAACTAATACGTTAATATAGCCTCCCTTTATGGCACCACGTATGGCTTCAGCTTTGCGTACACCGTTGGCAATACCGATGGCATAAGGGACTTTTTTTAATTTGTTCAGATTCACACCGACGATCTGTTTATTATACGGGAAGCGATCAGTTCGACCTTCTTTATCGAAGAGATGCATACAGATATCTCCACATACTTGGTCTTTGATGGCCTGCTGTTTCATTTCGTCCGAATAGTATCCACTTCGAAAAGCAGAAGAGGTGTTGTCTGCTGTACCGATACCGACCAGAGCTACATTCAAATGATCATAAGCGTTCATGATCTGTCTGATGCTGTCTTCTTTCATAAGAGTGCGTTTGGTCTGTACATGAGAGACAACTGCAGGGACATACAGATGCTGTCCTTCCCCGCAGAAGGCTTTTGACAGGTGGTCTACGACGTGATTCGCATCCAGTGTGTAATCTATATTACCGGTCCCACCTAGAAGCGGGATAAATGTGAGATTCTGAAACTGTCTGGGAGCATATGGTGCAATATAACGGATTGTTGTACCCATGCCTACGCCGATGATATCATTGTCTTTCAATATGGACTTCAGATAACCTGCTGCGGCTTTTCCCAGAACATCTTTTTGCTGATTGGTGGTGCTTACAGTGTCTGCAATAATGACTTCCTGCAGATGGTACGTTTTTTCCAGCTTCTGTTCCAGTTCAGAATAACGCCTTTCCTGTGGATCGGAGATCGTGATTTCTACGATTCGCTTTAACTTGGCACTTTTTAGAAGTCTGGCAACGGTAGGTCTGGAGATATCCATAATCTTAGCAATGTCACTCTGACTCATATCACGATTGTAATAGAGATCGCATACACGCAGCATCATACGCTCGTTATCAACAATTTTTCTCATAAATATATTTCGCTAGATCCTTTCTTCCTCCCAGTGGTCCAGCTCATCTTTGAGGGCAGCTAACAGCTGATTTTCCGGCATCTTTCGGAGTATCTTGCCTTTTTTAAACAGAAGTCCTTCACCGCATCCGCCGGCTACGCCGAGATCTGCTTCTCTGGCTTCTCCGGGACCGTTGACTACACAACCCATAACGGCAACTCTGAGATCCAGATCATACTGAGCTACCAACTTTTCTACTTGGTTGGCAAGTGTGATCAGATCGATCTGTGTACGTCCGCAGGTCGGGCAGGAGATGACCTCAATACCGGCCTTTCTGAGTCCTAAGGCAGCCAGGATCTTCTTGGCTGTATTGATCTCTTCGACACGTTCTCCGGTCAGGGATACACGAACCGTATTACCGATGCCCTGATACAGGATAGCACCCAGTCCGACGCTGGACTTAATAATGCCTCCACCCAGAGGACCTGATTCAGTGATTCCTACATGGAGAGGATAATCTGTTTTCTGTACCATCAGCTCGTAAGCTCTGATGCACATCATGACATCCGATGACTTGATGCTGACGATGATATCTTTTAATCCGTATTGTTCTACAATGTGGATCTTGTCGAGGGCACTTTCTACCAGTCCCTCAGCAGTTACGCCGCCGTATTTTTGAACCAGGTGCTTTTCCAGAGAACCGCTGTTGACACCGATGCGGATCGGTACATGATATTCAATCGCTTTCTCTACGACTGCCTGGATACGTTCCGGTGCTCCGATATTGCCGGGATTGATTCGGATCTTATCTGCTCCATTCTCGATTGCTGCGATAGCAAGTCGATAATCAAAGTGGATATCTGCCACAAGAGGAATATTAATTTGTTTCTTGATTTCCGAAATAGCTCTGGCTGCTTCCATATCCGGTACAGCGCAGCGGATGATCTCGCATCCGGCAGCAGCAAGTTCATTGATCTGCTTTACCGTTGCGGCTACATCCTGCGTTCTGGTATTTGTCATAGACTGAATGGAAATAGGAGCGTCACCACCGACTGGGACATTGCCCACCATTACCTGTCTTGTTTTGTTTCTATACATAGCTTTTTCCTCCAATAACAGCCTGTAAATCCTCGTGTTTCTTCTATGATATATCTGTCATTTGTTATCTGTGCTTTTTGAATATGCGCAAAAACATACAGTTTCTATTATAGTACAACATAGGATGCTTGTAAATGGAAAACCTTGTTACTTTTTCGGGTGATTCCAACGGAAAAGCTGTGAAAACTGACAAACACAGGGCATTTCATTTGCGGAAATAAAATGGTATTTTATTTGTAAAGTTCAGGTTGCGGTATGATCAGAGTTCTTCGAATTTAACCACTGGCATATGGAATGCTAACTCGTCTAACAGGTGGGAAGCGTCAAAATTACGCCCGACCAGAAGAGAGAGGCGAACCTCCAGATGCCCTTTGGAAGCACCCCGTGGTGCGTCGTTGATGGTAATATTTGCGACTTTGATACCGCATAGCTTTATGGTTTTGAGAAGGCATGGGATATCATCGGACTTCTCAATTTCAATCAGGAGTTCCATTCCTACCAGAGTAGAAGTGTGACCTTCTACTTTGTGCAGCACGATCAATACGATCAGCATGGTCACAGTGGCGAGAAATCCGCCTTCGAAGTATCCGCAGCCGAATGCAAGACCGACACATGCCATGGTCCATAG
>ERZ894183.468-NODE-468-length-33128-cov-27.971790_pt1 | contig 33128 bp, 57 predicted proteins | sample MGYA00380279_ERZ894183 | MGnify/ENA primary metagenome ERZ894183 (study PRJEB32331, sample SAMN06328422) | human gut metagenome | biome: human gut microbiome; feature: stool | host: Homo sapiens | collected 2013-06-26 ... | reverse complement strand
AGCTGCAGGAGCGTCTGGCTAAGCTGGCAGGCGGCGTAGCCGTTATCCGTGTTGGAGCTGCAACCGAGACAGAGATGAAGGAAGCTAAGCTTCGTATGGAAGATGCTCTGAACGCTACAAGAGCAGCTGTTGAGGAAGGCATCATCGCAGGCGGCGGTTCTGCTTATGTACACGCAGCTGAGGAAGTAAAGAGCGTTGTTGAAGGACTGGAAGGCGATGAGAAGACCGGCGCCAGAATCATCTTAAAGGCACTGGAAGCTCCTCTGTTCCACATCGTAGCCAACGCAGGACTGGAAGGATCCGTTATTGTAAATAAGGTAAAAGAGTCCTCTGTAGGCCACGGCTTTGACGCTTACAAGGAAGAGTATGTGGATATGATTGAAGCAGGCATCCTGGATCCCGTAAAGGTTACAAGAAGCGCACTTCAGAACGCGACCAGCGTTGCTTCCACACTGCTGACAACCGAGACAGTTGTTGCCAACATCAAGGAGCCGGCTCCGGCAGGCCCCGCAGCACCTGACATGGGCGGAATGTATTAATCCGCAGGATACGGTATTTGATTGACGAAGCATAATAAGGATGGGGCACAGCACAGGAATATGTGTGCTGCTGTCCCATCCTTTTTGCTCTCCTGCCGTACATGCCGGGTAGTTCTTCCTTATACAAACATCCGGGCCACTGTTGCAAAGGCAAAGCACAGTACGACCGCGCAGACCGTAGGCACCAGGAAGGACATGACAGTCCATTTAAGGCTGCCTGATTCCTTGCGGATGGTAAGAAGAGTGGTGGTGCAGGGCCAGTGCATCAGGGAGAAGAGCATGGTGCTGACAGCGGTAATCCAGGTCCAGCCGTTATTCACCAGTAAATCCCTAAGCTGCGCCAGGCTGTCAAACTCCAAAAGGCTTCCCTGTGCCATATAGGCCATGATGATGATGGGAATTACGATCTCATTGGCAGGCAGCCCCAGGATAAATGCCATAAGAATCACGCCGTCCATTCCAAGAAGCCTTGCAAAGGGATCCAGAAAGCCGGAAAAGTGGGCCAACAGGGTGATGCCGTCCAGCTGCACATTTGCCATAATCCAGATTAAAAGGCCGGCAGGGGCGGCCACCGCAATGGCCCTTCCCAGAACGAACAGGGTCCGGTCAAAGATGGAACGGACAATCACCTTTCCAATCTGCGGACGCCGGTAAGGAGGCAGCTCCAGAGTGAAGGAGGAAGGGATTCCCTTTAACACGGTCATGGAAAGAACTTTGGAGACAGCGAAAGTCATGCATACGCCCAGGACAATGAACAGGGTCAGGAGCAGGGCTGACAGCATGGAGTCAAAGGCACCTCCGGATACGCCCACAAAAAACATGGAGATAATGGCGATGAGGGTGGGAAACCTTCCGTTGCAGGGCACAAAGTTGTTGGTTATCATGGCAATGAGCCGCTCCCTGGGAGAATCAATGATGCGGCAGCCCACGATGCCCGCTGCGTTGCATCCGAATCCCATACACATAGTATTTGAAAACTTGTAGATTAAATCATAGATGTTTTAGTTTGATATTGACATTATCATCATCAATTATGATGCGGTCTATAATCATAGTCAGGCAGGCCCTTTTTTCATCCAAGCTTCCTGTATCAGAAAGCGACATCAAGGTATCCCGCGCGGTTATCATTTCAGCAAGTGTTGTTATAGGCACATTTTTGGGTTTTGATACATTCAATAGCGCCTCTTTCTCTTTAGTAAGTGCATCCATCTTTTTCTGTATGGACTCAAGCGGAATACCACTAACTTGATATAGGTCTATCAGCTTTTCAATCTGCTTATCAATCTCGGTTAAACGAAGTGAATAGTCAGTGACTGGAACTGGGGCAGGATGGCTATTCTGTAATTTGGAAAAGTCTAAACGCGTTATGTAATCCAGTACCAGTTTATTTAGTTCTTCTATTTTCCATTTTTTATTTTTGCAATTTGGGTCAACAATATACTTTTTATCTCCCTTAGTACGGCTATAGCAGGAATAGTTACCATGCTCACCATGGAACCGTGCCCCACACTTACCACAATACACGAGGCTGGAAAGAAGAGTGTTCGCCTTAAATGGAGAACGCTTGAAGGTATCAGATGTCCTCCTGGAGCTGTTAAACAGGTCCTGCACCTGCCGAAATATTTCTTCGGATATGATTGGTTGATGATTGCCTTGATAGGCAACTCCTTTAAACTTCACCTTTCCAATATACAGTTCATTTTTAAGGACATTCCGTACTGAGACCTCATTGCTCCATCCCCCATATTTTTGATGCATATACTGCCAACAGTTATGGATTGAATACCCCTTTAAGAACCGATTATACAAATCTTTGACCTGCAAAGCCTCATAATCATTTATTATAAGTTCTCCGTCAATATAATCATATCCGGTCGGCGCATTACCGCCTCCATGAAAATACCCATTCTTGGCCCTGCCGATGCGTCCCATTGTAAAACGTTCCGTAATCTGGTCTTTCTCCAGCTGGGCAAAGACAGACAGTATTCCAATCATGGCCCGGCCAAAGGGAGTGGAGGTGTCAAAATTCTCATTCACAGAAACGAAGTCTACATTCTTGGCCAGGAAACAATCCTCAATCAGCATGAGGGTATCCTTTTGGCTTCGGGACAAGCGGTCAAGCTTGTAGACAATAACAGAGTCTATCAATCCTTTGCCGATGTCCTGGAGCATCTGTTGCAGAGCAGGCCTATTAATGTTTCCGCCGGAATAACCTCCGTCAGTATATATCTTGACTATCTGAATATCTTTTGCTTTACAGTATGCTTTCAATCGGTCAGTCTGTTCTTCAATGCTGTAGTTTTCTAACTGATTGTCCGTGGATACGCGGACATAACATGCGCCTTTAATCATATTCATCTCTCCTCATATTTAACTATACTCTTCGGTTGACGTAAAATTACACCTATGGTTGCCCGGTGCCCGGAAAGATGATATACTATGTCTTGTACTCAACATTTCTTATCTGGGGAACCGTGACACCCTTGGTAAGGCTGGGCCCCTGTGTTTGCTGCACAGGGGCTCTTGCGTTATTTAAATAAATCAAAAAGACTAAGTCAACTACCCATCCCCTAAAGGGAATGGGCTTGTAACTGTCCAGTAGTCCGAGCGATTAGAAATCTCCTACCTTTAGTCGTTTGGTATTGCTACCAAAGTGACGTTACATCACAGGGTGATTGACAGCACCCTTTACAGCAGAGTTTTACTCAACTGTAACTGTATTAGGTACTTGACTATCTTCAAGATAGTTTATTCCCATACGATACAGGTTCATAGCTCCAATACGATCATCATTTGATTTGTAGCCACAGTTTTTACACGTAAACAAATGTAATTTTTTGTTACGATTAGTTTTTTCGATGTGTCCACAACAAGGACAGGTCTGGCTTGTATATGCCGGATTGACTTTTATAACTGTCGATTGGTTCTGTTTTGATTTATAAATCAGTTTTTGCTCCAAGTCGTAAAAAGACCATGATACAGAAACATATCTGTCTTTAAGACGGATTTTTTCTGTAGAGTTACGAACACCACTTAAATCCTCTAAAACAAAGAGAGTATGCTTTGGATTGTTTTGCACGAGTGCCTTTGATACCTGATGGTTAATATCCTGCATCCAACGGTTTTCTCTACTACCAATAGCTTTTAATCTTCGTCTTGAAGATGGTGTCTGACGCATTTGTAACTCTTTACGCAGTTTGGAATAATTTGCTCTTTTCTGTTTAACCTGCTTGCCACTTACAAAGCCTGATTTATGCTTATTGTCATAGGTGGCAACAATAAAGTTAATACCTCTGTCAATACCTACTACATTACAAATATTAGAAAGATTACTTTCTTCAACTTCGTAGGTAACAGGAATATGTAAGAAATATTTTCCATGCTTATTTACAAGTTTAGCAGTACCAAATTTGTAAATATCGGAAGAAAAGTATTGTTCCATCCCTTTAGAAAAATAAGGTAATTTTATTCTACCTTTTAAGGTATTTACAGAAAAACAGTTGTTCGTAAGTGAATAATCTCTGTTCCATACAAGATCATATTCTGGATGTTTAAAATTAGGCTTTATCCATTCATTTTGATTTTCAAGAATAGTCTTATATCGTGCAATAACTGTTTTTAAAACAGATTGAGCCATTTGTGATTTTAAACCAAATAATTCTCTAAGAGAAGAATATAATGCTTTGTTTAAGGAAAACTGTTTCAAGTCATGAGTACGAAAAATATAATCTGCTACATAATTACAGGCACTTGAATACGCAGACATAGTATTATCCAATAAGGATTTACTGTCGGTATCAGTTAAAACTTGAATTTTAGCAGTTATGGTAAGTTGTTCCATAAAATTGTACTCCTTTCTACTACCTAAAGGAAGTGGGTTTCTGTGCCTGAAAGTTTTATGAAGTCTTTTTATATACTTTATTATATGCGGCCTTTTTAGGACTCTTTATCCACCCCATCCCTCTTTTTCCATCGCCGGGGATTAATGCTTTTTTTACCGTTCTTTTTGCTCGTCCGGTGGTCCTGGCCTTGAGCGATTTCATGGGGCTAATTTTGCGCATTCCAAATTTCATGGTAGTACCTCCTTATGAAATAGAATTTTTCATAGTCTAATGCTTGAATAAGAACATATGTTCTGGTATAATGAATAAGAACATAAGTTTGTGTATATCATTCACTGCTACTGCGGATACTGTCCGTATGGAGGTATACACAAAATGGTTCCTAAATTTAGAATTGAGTATCACCTGTACCAGTTCCGGGCCAAAGCGGGTCTTACAGACCGTGGTCTTGCGGAACTATCTGGGGTGAGTAAAACCCAAATTAATCAAATTGAAGATGGCAAGGCCAATCCCACGATACACACCATATGCCTCCTTTCCCTTGCATTGGGTGTTACACCAGCCGACCTGTTTTCAATCCGCATAACCCCCTAAACGGGGGTACATAATAGACACTTGTCAATATTTGTCCGTTATACCGGACAAATGTGGAAACAGCAGATAAAAAAGAAAATTACTGCGTACTTATTGTATAAGATAGTCAATAATATGACTATGGGAAAGGATGGTACATACATATGAGTAATCAAGAATACTGGAATGCTATTGCTGAAAAGGCTAAGGAAATTGATAACAATGCCTTACTTAGAAGAATTTACCTTTTTATCCTTGCCCTACAAGGAGGCACCCGTTGAGGTGCCTTTGTCATTTTATTCCTAGCCATGCTTTCATGAAATTTTCTAAAATTTTCAATTTCTCTGGGTCCGTTTCTGCTAATAAGTTTATGCCATTTCTTATAAATTCATTTTCAGTTGTGCTCAGTTTTCCTAAATTCAAAGAAAAGCGGTCATCATCTGAAACTTTGGTAAACATATTATCGTCTCCGCCCTCGCCTGTACGAAGCCAAATTTCATTTATACCAAATTCACGGCAGATGGACACTACTATTGCATTAGTTGGTTCTCTGCGTCCTGTTTCATAACTTGCAATGCTATTTCTTGCGAGACCTAATTTTTTAGAAAAATCATCCTGTGTCATATCAAGTTGTCTGCGCAATTTTTTTATTCTATCTTTTATTTCTTCCAAAATTTTCACCTCTTTCCGTTGATTTAATCATATCAAAAAAAGGTCTCGTTGTCAACAAAAAAGTTCTTGACAAAAGTCTGTAAGAGACATATAATTGTCTCGTAGTACAAAATAAGAAAAACGAGGTGAAAGAAGATGATACCTAACTGGCTGTTGGGTACTGAAACCCTACACTTATATATTAGGAGGTAATAAAAATAAATCAATGGAATATAATCCCAATTTTTATTATTACAACACTTTTTAATCTGACTTCCTTTTTTTACGGAACGCTTGAGAAAAGTGCTGGAAAATTCGTCCTACTGCTGTGGAATATCCTACTGGGATTTGTTTTTGCTGTTTTTGCAGTAAATCTCCCAATATTTCGATAACCAAATCATATGTTGGACAAGTTGCTTCTTTATTTTTGGAATGTATTTTTAGCTCTTTATTTAAAGTTCTAAGTACAGGCCAGTGTTCCTTCGGAATATAAAGAAATAGTTTTTGGTAAGCACGTTCATAATCAATTTGGTTTCCACCTAATGAGTAGAGATGTGATGAAGCTTGCGTAATGAAATTTTCGTATGTTTCTTTGCATTGTTTGTAATAATCAGTGGATGTTTCATTAGTTCAAGTTGTTTAAGTTTGCGCTGATGAATATTGTTAAGAAGTAGCGAAATGGTTGGAGTGATGATAGAAATTGCCAAAGCAATCCAGGCAGCAGTAGCGCTCCAATCAGTATTGTTAGGTATGTTGGGCATTGGCTAGTCCTCCTTTAAAGTTAATAAAAAAATTATAGCATATTTTGGGAAAGCGAGGTGAGAAACTATGCAGGACATTAACTCTATCCAATTAACGGATGACACATTAAAAAATATCCTTATTATGGCTCCCATGCTGGATGAAGCTGGTCAAAATAAGGTGTTTGGCCTGATGTGTGGCTTAATTCCTAGTGTGACCAAGAGTGGTACTGACATTAAGGATAGAAAGACGAGTTAATCTCGGAATATTGGCAAGTGAATAGGAGGATGTGAGAGGGATGTGTATTTTTGTGAGAGGTTATCCAATAGTAACACCAGCCAGAAATAGTACCAAGCGTGCCAATAAGTGATAGAGCAAAAGTTAAATTTTCTTTTGTTAATTCCATAATAATATTTCCTTCACTAAATACTCGGCGCGGCAACGCCTGTAAGTAAAGTATAGGGCAGGGGGAGGAAAAAGATAAGGCGGACAACGCAAGAAGTACAACCGTAACAGCATACAATCAACCAGAGAGGGGTGGTGATATGGCAAACGTAATCATAACAACCTATGACGGGAAAGTTTATACGAACCCGGAGGACATTAAGGTAGAGAGAAACGAGAATACTGAAATGTTCTACAGGTTCTTGGAACAGTTCCGTGATGAAAGAATTCAAAAGCAGGAGGACACCGCCTAAGGGCGGCCATGGAGGACAAGCATAGAAAGGAGAGACAAGCCAATGAGAGCTAAAACATTTGCGGAGCACCGTATCCATCAGTATCTGGAAACGGTTTATCCAGGCCTGGATGGCCACATGGAAACAGTTAACGCACATGAGGCCATAGTGACGGACATTAATGGTGACAAAATCCGTGTAGTGTACGACAGAGGGACGGTGTATGAAATTGAGATGTGATGACGAAAGGGACGAGCATCCCCTAATGACGGCAGCGAGATGGATTATCATAGCAACTTTTTGGATGTTCGGAATGGTGGTTGTAGCAACAGTGGTCATGGCGCTGGCCATGGGCGTGAGACTTTAATGGGAGGTGAAGCGAGATGACAAGAGAACGAAAGATCCGGATTATGATGGAGCTGTTGGACGAGCAGGCAGTGAGTATCCCTGCATACCTGGAAGAGGATTACCAGAGAGCGATTGACGCGGCGTTCCAAAAGATAGAGAAGCTGGAAAAAAGAGAGGGCATAAGTCTGGACAAAAATATGGACCCCAGCGACGGCAACCGCGAGAGGCCCATGGACAAATAGTTTAGCACACCCTTAGTATAAGGGATTTTAAAGGAGATTGCAAGATGAAAGTGATTAAACTGGTTTCGGCCAGCTTTGAAAATTTTAAAAAATTAAATTGGACTATAGAGTTCGGTGAGAAAAAAACACAGATTTTTGCTATGAATCGGACAGGAAAGTCTAGCATGGCGGATGGAATATTCTGGGTTTTGTTTGGAAAGTCTAGCACAGGGAAGAGCGAGGGAAAAGAATTTCGTCCCAGGCCCTATGATTCCCAGGGCGTTGACATTGACCATGTGGATGTGGTGGCGGAGTTGGTGCTATTGGTAGACGGCGTTGAAGTTGTTCTTAGAAAGACTCAGCGGCAGAACTGGGTACGGAAGCGCGGAACAACAACAGAAGTCCACGAGGGAGATAAGAACATTTATGCATGGAACAATGTGGAAATATCCGAAACAGAGTTCAAACGCCGGATTGCCGATATTGTATCAGAAAAGAACTTCATGTTGATTACGGACCCGACCGCATTTTTCCGGTTATCGAAGCAGGAGAAATTGGACTTGATTCTTTCCCTGATTGCCAATGTGACCGAGGAACAGATTCTGATGGAAGTTGGCGGATTCGATGAACTTCTGAAATTTGTTCGGGATGGAAAGAAACTGGAAGAGGTAAAGGCCACTTCCAAACGCTCGATTTCGGATATGACCAAAGAGCGTGACCAGATTTCGGCATTTATCAACGAGAGAAGCAAGGATATTGTGGATATGGATGTTTCTGACATAGAGCTTCAGCGGAATGCAATCAATGAGAAGATTGCTGAGATTGATCGGAAAATCGAGGATTCCACGGCCGCAGTCACAGAGTATGACGAGAAGTCCAAAAACATTATTGAATTAAAGATGAAGAAATCTGAAACAGAACGAATTGCAAATGAGTCGTTAGTACAGCAGAAGCGTGATATCCAAAAGCGGATTGACGAAGCAGAAGATGATTTACGTAAAGCCATACAGCATCAGAAAATAGGAGAATTGGAAATTCAGCGGTTGAATCGCATTGTTGAGAGTAACAAAACGCTTCGGGCTGAACTTGCAAAAAAGGTTGAGACTGAGGAAGCGAAAACTTTTTCGGAATATGTGGAACCAGAACCACTATCCTCTGATGCGCTGGTTTGCCCCACCTGCGGACAGGATTTACCAGAAGAATTAAAACAGAGGAAGATTGAATGCTTTGAAAAGGACAAAAAGCTACATTGGGAGAAATACGAGGCTGATAAGGGGAAATTTGAAGCAGACCAGAGCGAATTATTGGACAAAATCTGCCAGGAGGGAAAAGCTTGTGTTGAGAAAATCAACAAAGCAAAAGAAGATTTAGAGACTGCTAAAAATTTCTTGGAATCAGCAAAAGCAGACAAGATTACTGCAAATGCAGATAAGACAAAAGCAATGGAAGAACTGGCGGCGCTGCCGGAGCAGGTAGACTTATCGAATAATCAGGAATATGAAGCCCTGTGTATGGAAATCCAGGCAAAAGAGGAAGCCCTGCGGAATATGAATACCGGCGCTGATTACCGTACACAGTTGAGAGACGAAAAAACTGAATGGGAGACACAGCTTGCCGAGGTCAACCAGAAGTTTGCCGCTGTGGACAAGTCCGATGAAGCCAAAGACCGTGTGGCAGAACTGGAAAAGCAGTTTAAGGATAAGGTTCAGCTGATTGCCGACCAGGAACGGATTTTGATGATGTGCGAAGAGTTTCAAACAGCCAAGGACAATTATTTGACTGAAGAGGTAAACAAGCACTTTGAAAATGTACGATTCCAGTTGTTCCGTCAGCAGAAGAATGGCGGAGTGGAGCGTGTATGCGACGTCTACACGAAGAACGGTTCCCCATATGGAGATAACACGACCAGCGGAGCGGAGAAGTTGATTATGGGTCTGGAAGTTATCAACGTGTTGTCTGGCATTATCGGGGTTAAGGCTCCTGTAATCGTAGATAACGCTGAAAAGGTATCAGAGGGCAATATGCCAGAGATTGATACCCAGATGATTATGCTGTCGGTTTCCAATGACGAGGATTTCAGAATTGAAAAGGAATGACATAGAAGATAAAGTGACTCCCTTAACACTTCTCTTTACATTATCAACGTCAATCTGGTCTGTTAGAAAAATTCTTATTGAAGAATATGGGTTTTCTGATATCAAAGCAAATACAGCTATATTGATTGCTGTCGATGCAGAAAAGCAGATTAGCAAATTAGATTTAGTGGAGAAGTCATGAGAAATTTGGAGAGCGAATACCGAGTTATTGAAATGTTGCATGCTATTAAGGTTTTCATTGAGGCGGCCAAGAGGTTGACACCAGAAGATATTGATAATTTAGAAAAAGTTGCAGATTTTATGAAAATGTCAAAGCCTCAAGAACCATGTGAAATGACCATTTCAGAAATTGAAAAGGCGTTGGGATATCCAGTAAAGATTATAAAGGAGCATAGTAATGAAAAAATGTGAGGACTGTGACGAGTGCGTATATATTTGCGAGGGGGATTTCGCCTGTATGAAAGAGGAACCTAGAATAATATTGGTGGATTTTTCAACCCAGACAGATGATTACGGTTGGTGCAGAAGAAAACATAAGGAGAATTAACTTATGAAGCTGAACGTTACGAATCACCCATACTATTGCAGTAAAAGCAACTACTACGTTGGCGGTTCCGATAATTTTGGAAGAAGCGAATATGATAGCTGGTCAGATTTCAAGGAAGAATGGCTGGGAATAGGAGATGATTCATTAGGAATTGATTCCGACCTTAATTACTGTGTTAGATTCGATATTACGCAGAACGAAGACAGTGGTGCAAAAGATTTATGGTTATTCTTCTTATTACAACGTAAGGGAATTTTTAGTCCTGTACAGGTAAGAAACATCAAGGATTCAGATATGCCAGAGATTGAGAAATTCTTGAAAAGGCAGTGGAAGTATATAAAGAAAATGTGGAAGGAGTTTAGCAATGTTGATTAAAGTGCAGTTTTTGAAGGGAGACAAGCCATCTGGCAGGGCATATACATATCGTTCAGATGTTCTGGTCAAGGTTGGCGACAAGGTGCAGATTAACAGTTCTGCAAAGGGTATCGTGACCGAAGTCGATGTGCCGGAGGAAGAAGTTGCGGCGTTTGCTGATAAAGTGAAATCCATTGTTGGTCTGGTGGAAGAAAGCGAGGATAAGAATGAAGGAACGGTTTGAAAAACTGCTTTTATCGGTAAATCGTGAAGGAATGGATAAACTGATGGAATTTATCCGCAAGAGTGATTTTTATACGGCTCCGGCAAGTACGAGGTTTCATGGGGCTTTCGAAGGTGGACTTCTGGAGCATAGCTTGAATGTCTATGATTGCTTGGACAAAAAGACTTCTGGCTCTGAACACAACATTTGGAAAGGACTGCTGAACACGGACAAAATCAGTAATGATAGCATAGTGATTGTTTCTCTTCTTCATGACCTGTGCAAAACCTATTACTACACTACAGAAATGCGTAACAAGAAGAATGAGGCAGGGGTATGGGTGCAGGTTCCCTTCTATACGGTTGACGACCGGATTCCTTATGGACACGGCGAGAAGTCAGTCATGATGATTGAGGAATACATAAAGTTACTGCCAGTTGAGAGGTATGCAATCCGCTGGCATATGGGAGCTTACGAGCCGAAAGAGAACTGGAATACGCTTGGAACGGCTATGGAGAAGTATCCGTTGGTATTGGCCCTTCATGAAGCCGATATGGAAGCAACATATTTAATGGAAAAGAAGGAGGACAAGTAATCATGGCAACAGCATTAAAGCATAAACAGAGAAGTCATCGGAGTTATCAGCAGAATCGAAAGGTCATGGGGAGTGTGGCAGTCGCGTCAGAACGTTTGGCTAACAGCCATCATTACAATAAGATGGCACATAAGCAGGGGAACTGGTTGGACACTTTTAAGCAGATGTTCCGAATGGGGCAGAAAGGGGACAGATAGTTATGGCACAAACAACGGTATTTACTTGTGATATTTGCAAGCAGAGTAAGAGCAAAGATGATTTGGCGAAAATAACAATTAAGTCAGACGGTATAAGGATGAAGGGCGTTGGGTATAACGGAATCACCGTTGATATTTGTCCGGACTGCTTGAAGAAAAAAGGGTTCTGTGTAGAACCCAAATCCACAGATGAAGAGGACGAGCAGGTTGGAATGCAAAATAGAGCAACCCTTGAAAATAAATTTTATGAAATCCTGGCCGATATGGGCGTATTGTTTGAAGAATAGGGAAGGGGATAGATAATCATGGTAGTAAAGCAGACAGAGAATAAACAGGATTCAACTACAGTACAGCCACCGGTTAAGCCAGCTACAGTTGCATTTAGGAGTGAGATTGCAACGGTTACAAATGCCTGTGTAGAATCTACGCGGCAAATGCTGGAGGAACGTGGCGTGACCTTTGACGAATATTCCAAACAGTGTGTAATTGCGGCAATGGGGTGTATTTACAGTTTGATACATAATCAGGGACTTACTCCCAATGATATCAACCCGGCAAATTTGCAGAGCACGTTGTTGACCGTTGCCGCACTTAAACTCAATACTAATGCAGTTCCCAGAGAGTGCTACTTTCAGGTACGCAGTGTAAATACAGCAAAAAAAGGTCAGAAGGCAGTTTGGGAAAAACAAATTGAAATGGGCCTTGAAGGTGATGGGAATGATGCTTTAACTGCTAAATTTGGCAGGGGGGTTAAGATGGTGCACCCATATTGGCTTGTCCGGTCTGGCGATAGTTTTTCTTATGGAAAAAGAAAAGGTATCGAAGTAGAGCCGCCAGAATGGGAGCCAACTGGGAAAGGCGAAGTTGTGAGGGTGGTTTACCCTATTGAATATGCCGATGGTCATACCGAGTTTCATTTTGGGGAACGTGATGATGTACTGAAAAACTTATATGCACATCTTTCAAACAATCTGATGAATGAAACCTTTGGAGTTTGTGAAAATCGGTATGATGCCACACCTGCACAAAAAAAACAGATTTCCGAAAAGAAAAAGGAAATCATGGACAAAGCAAAGGAACTGAATGATTTGGATAAGATTTTGGATTGCCCGGAATTGCAGCCTTATCTTTCTCCAGCATGGACAGAACCACAGTCTAGAGAAAGTATGATTATCCGAAAAATGCGTAACAACGTCATGAAAAAGATTCCGAAAGACTTTGGAAATCCAGTAGCGGCACAGGAATACAGGCAGCTTGACGATGTTGTGTATCAGCAGGTTCAGGAGGAAATCACTTACAATGCTAATGCCCAGGAGTTTCCTATGGAGCCAGAACAGCCGTCCTCCATTGGGCAGAAGGAACCGCCTAAGACTATGGCAGATGTGATAGCAAGCCAGAAGCAGAAAAAAACAGCTCCTGTAGTGGATAAAAGCTGGATGGAGGGATAGTCCATGGAGTGTATGTCGGCATTAGCGGCAATTGCGAAAGGTATCGAAGATAACCTCTACAATTACACGGTTGATGGAAAATGCTCCAAGTGCGGAAATTGTTGTTCAGATATTCTCCCTCTGTCAGATGATGAAATCCGTAGGATTCACAAGTACATTCGCCAGAAAGGGATAAAGGAAAGCAAACACCTTATCCCGGTGGCGAAGCCGGTATTGGATATGACCTGCCCATTCCGGGATAATGGGAAGAAAATCTGCACGATTTATGAAGTTAGGCCGGAAATCTGTCGTCAATTTATTTGTGACAGCGAGCAGAGAGCAAAAGAAAACCGAGAACGGCTAAAAAAGGGCAGACGGGTGTTCTCAATGAGGGAGGTGTTCTTTGGTGCTGATTAAAAGCCAGAATGGAAAGCAGATAATCAATCTGGATAATTGCGTTTCTGTGAATTGCGATGAAGATAACCATATTGTGGCAACGTACCCAATCGAACGTGCCTGGGCCGATTTGGGAACATATTCATCGGAAACAAAGGCACAAAAGGTTCTGGATTGGATTCTTGATTGTTACAACATGAATTTGTTGATACAAAGTCCTATATTTAAAGTTGCGAGAGACTTGTTTGATGAATACGTGGCAGACCAGAAGTTCGGAATATTCGAGATGCCTACGGACGAGGAGGTCGAGGTATGAGGGTAATATCGCAGAATGGTGCTATTGATGTTCCTTATGAAATGACGGCTTTTCACTTAGCTGGCGGAATGATTCACATGAACATGGTCGGTGATACTGGAAAAGGGACGTTGATGGCGCAGTATGAAATGCCTGAAAAGGCAGAGAAAGCCATGAAGATGCTTCATAAGGAATATACTGGAATTATGCCAAGTTTGGTAATTGACATGAATGCCAAATTCGATGAAGAAAGCATGAAAGCACTGATAAACTCTACCGCGGGAGTAGTTGTTAAGCCTGCTAATGATGGAGACATTGATGTACATATGCTTCCACGGATATTCCAGTTTCCAACAGATGATGAAATTGAGGTGGAGGAATGAAGAAAGCGAGAGATTTGCAGAAGTGTTTAGGAGCACATGATATCCAAATTACACATTTAGGTTTTGATGGTGGATGTGGGGTTTTTACAAAAGGAACACTTAAAGGCGCAACTGTAATCTGGAGTTATGCCGGTGGATGGGAACATGTAAGTATCTGCCCCAAGAATAGAACGCCAGATTGGAATGAAATGTGTTTACTGAAAGATGTGTTCTGGAATGAGGACGAAACAGTTATCCAGTATCATCCCGCGAAGACGAACTATGTAAACAATATGAAAAACTGCCTGCACCTCTGGAAGCCGATTGAGCAGTTTTCTGGAAAGTTGCCAATTCCACCAGATATTATGGTTGGTGTGAAAGCAGTGGGTACAATGGGATGAAACTAAAAGTTATTGGAAGCGGAAGTAAGGGAAATGCCTATGCGCTGATTGCTGAGAATGAAATTCTTCTTCTGGAAGCTGGTTGCCGATTATTGGATGTGAAGAAGACTATCGACTTCCAGATTGGGAAAGTGGTTGGGTGCCTGGTAAGTCACGGGCACCAGGACCATCTCAAATACGCAAAAGACTTTCTTTCTGCTGGAATCAAAATTTATACCAACGATGAAACGCAGAGATTAATTGACTGTGTGTCTAGTGGGTGGTTGTACGGAATCCCGGAAAAGAAAATGTTCAAGGTGGGAGAATTCAAGGTAACACCGTTTTATGTGCCGCACAATGATACTCCAAATTATGGATATTTGGTTAAACATGAGGAAATGGGAAAACTGCTGTTTGCTACAGATTTTGAATATCTTCCGTGGACATTCAGGCAACACCGATTGAATCATATGTTGATTGAATGTAACCACATGGACGATGTGGAGAACTCGGGTCCGAACTACGAACACGTTATGCGTGGACACAGCAGTTTATCAACGGTACTTGATGTTGTTCGTAAAAACCAAACACCGTGTTTGTGTAACGTCATATTATGCCATTTAAGCCATTTTAATGCAGACCCCAAGCAAATGTTGGCTGAGGTCGAAAAAGTGGCTGGAAACCGCGTTAAAGTGTTCTGTGCAGAGGCTGGATTGGAAGCGGAGTTAAGGAAAGAGCTATTTTAGGGAGGAAACAAGAAATGCTGAAAAAAGCAAACATTCAGTGGAGCGGTAAAACGCTGCGGAACCAGATTGAGAAAGGACAGGTTTCTTTTGACTGTGCAGTTCAGAGAAATCCGGTTTGGGATATGTCCAGAAAATCCTTGCTGATTCACTCAATGATAGAGGGATATCCGATTCCACCATTCTACTTTGCACGGAAAGATGATGGTAAGTATGACGCTTTAGATGGTCAGCAGAGGTCACTTTCTATTAAGGGATATCTGGATGGAGAGTTTCCTTTATCAGATGATACTCCGCAAGTAATAGATGAAAATGGTTTTCCTGTAACCGTTTCAAGGTTGAAGTTTTCAGAACTTCCAGAGTGGGCGCAGGACAATATAAAGGATTATTCACTGACAATCTATTACTTTGAGGGCATTACTGAGGAAGAGATTGCAGAACTGTTCTTCCGTATTAATAACGGAAAGCCTCTTACCAGTGTAGAACTGACAAGAGTTAAAGCGAAAAGCATTCTGAAATTCCGGGAAATTGCCAAGCATGAAATGATTGCAGGGGCAATTACTGAAGCAGGGAAGCGCCGCTACAATGACGAAAATGTTGCTATGCAAGCCTGGGCATTATGCTTTTCGGATTGCCGGGACTTCACGACAAAAGGCTTTCGTCCTCTTATCGAATCAGCGGCAGTTACAGATGAGCAGGTACAGGAAATTGGACAGGCCCTTGATTATGTTAAGGAAGTCAGCGACCTTTTAAATCCTGAAGAAAAGATAGATAAGCGTGTATTGAAGAAAATTAAGACTAGAAGCCATCTGGTGTCCTGTACATATGTTGCACTGAAAGCATTACGGGCTGGAAAGTCGGTGGATGAACTGAAAGAGATTCTGTATAAGTTCTTCGATTCCAGCCAAACCAGTGTGAGCGAGATTTATAACAAGTCTGTTGGTAGCGGTTCTGCGAAGCCGGATAAGGTGCAGAGTAGAGTACAAGTGCTAGATTCGTTGATTGGAGGATGAAAATAAGTGAAGAAAAGAGCGAGAGTAATCGTTACATACAACTGCCCCAGACATTGCGAAAACTGCTGTAATGAGCATATCGGGAATGTGCCGGAGGTCAAGTTTGAAGATTTGCTGAAATACGAGGAGTTGGTAATCACCGGAGGAGAGCCGATGTTACTTGCGCCGAGAGTTTTGGAAATGATTCATCGCCTCCGGGCGAACGGATATGAGGGTAAGATTTGGCTTTATACATCCTGTATTAAAACAGCAAGATGGGCAGATAGAGCAGTTTTAAAGGAAGTTGACGGAATTACCTACACGTTGCATTACAAGCCGTTGCAGACCGATTTAAGGAATGCAAGAAAGCTGAGTAAGTACATCTTGGATAATCTGGACAATCGGACGCATAAGCGTTCCGACAGGTTGCTGATTGACAGCCGTTGCTATACCGTTGAAGTATTACGGATTATTGGAAGCGATGATTACAACCCCCTAGACCATTGGACAAGCGTAAAATCATTGAAATGGAAAGATGATGCGTGTCCGCTACCGGAGGGCGAGGAAATGGTCTTCTATGATTTGGAAAAGGAGTAGGGCATGGTAAACAGTTCAGTTTATGAAAAGGTTACATACAAGCAGATTGATGATATGAAGCACGCCATTGGTTTTGATAACCAAAAGGTGCGTGGAACAAAGCATCGGAGATATGAGCCATACCGAAACTATTTTGACGCAGGCCCAAGAGATTCAGAGGATTGGGAACAGCTTGTTTCAATCGGATTAGCAACGAAAAGCGGAGAGCATTGGTATCACGTTTCTGATGATGGGCGTTTGTTCTTAAAACGTGTAACCGGTGTGGAAATTCTGCCGGAAAGTGATTAATACATGGGCGCAATCCCATTTAAAACTATGATGTGATTTTAATAGGCCTATTAAATAAATGTAACCCGTAAACATATTGCATATGGAGGAAAATATCATGGCAAAAGTAAATCTGGAAGAATTGGTAGGCGGTGGCTTGCAGGAAGTATTTGCAAAAGCGATGGAGGAAGTTGTTGAGAATATGCAGAATCCCAACACTCCATACAAAAACAAGCGTGAAATCGCAATCAAACTTAAATTTGAGCAGAATGAGGATAGGGATGACGCGGCAGTGGATATTTCCGTCACAACAAAGCTGGCTCCGGTAAAACCGATGGTCACAAGAATGGCAATTGGAAAAGATTTAAGAACCGGAAAGGTATATGCGCAGGAGTATGGCGGCCAGATGCGTGGTCAGATGTCATTTGAGCCGAGCAAAGAGAATCCGCAGGAATTGATGATTGATGGAAAGGCAGTTGACCCAGAGACAGGAGAAATTAAAGAGTCTCCGGTAAAGGTTTTGGATATGAGAACAGCTAAACAGGCATAAGGAGGATATGAAAAATGGATATGACAAGAGATGCTTTACAGTATGTTGTTGGTTTAAAAACCGCTGAAGTTCTGGATATCAATGGTGAAGAGTATGTCGATAAGGACGTACATAGAGTGGACAAGGAACTTCGTGCTTCTGCCATTCAGATGAATACGCTTACCAGCTTGGTAGATTATCTGAAAGCTGGTGTTGATTCTATGGCAGACAAAATGTTGGTTCAGGTGGTTTCTCCTACGAAAGTAAGAGTACTCTCGATGCTGGATACAGACCGGAAACGTGAGTGCTTGGTAGAAGTTGAAGCGATGGTTCCAGAGTTCAGATATGGCAGCTATATGGGAAATGAGAGTTTCATTATTGCCTTACAGTCTAAATTCATTGATAGCGGAGACCGAGCGCTTCTTCTTCAGTTTGCCGGGACAGTGAAAGATGAATCTATCGCCCAGTACGGAGATGATGGCGTGACCCAGAAAGCTACCATTAAAACAGGAATTACAAGTGTAGGAGATGCCGTTGTGCCTAATCCGGTTAAATTACGGCCATTCCGGACATTCATTGAGGTAGAACAACCGGAAAGTGCATTTGTATTCCGCATGAGACAGGCAGAAGGACATGGTGTTGAGTGTGCTATCTTTGAGGCCGATGGTGGTGCGTGGAAGAATGCGGCCATGAAGTCAATTAAGGAGTATTTGCAGTATGAACTGGCAGAACTGCCGCAGTTCACCGTAATTTCCTAAGTTTTTGATGTTACCGGCTGTCTTTCGGGGCAGCCGGAGAAAGGGAGACAAACATGAACAGAGTCATTGTAATGGGAAGATTGACAAGAGACCCGGAAGTCAGATATTCACAGGGAGAGCGTTCCATGGCTATAGCCAGGTACACCCTTGCAGTGGACAGAAGGGGCCGCAGGAACCAGGACAGTTCCGCGGAGCAGCAGACAGCCGATTTTATCAACTGTGTTGCATTTGACCGCGCCGCCGAGTTTGCCGAGAAGTATTTCCGTCAGGGAATGCGGGTGCTCGTGTCAGGCAGAATCCAGACAGGTAGCTATGTAAATAAAGAAGGTCAGAAAGTATACACCACCGAGGTCATTTTGGATGACCAGGAGTTTGCGGATAGTAAAGGAGCTTCCAGTGGTGGAAATCAGCCACAGGATAGACCTGCTTCAAACAGTCCGCTTGGAGATGGATTTATGAATATTCCAGATGGGGTAGAGGACGATGGTCTTCCCTTCAATTAAGGCGGTGGTATGATTGAAAATCCTTATTGATAAAGGGCAACAGGCCCACAAGCATGATTTAAAGCATGATTGTCTAAAAGCATTGGGAGCGGAATTACAGACTGTTCCGCTTCCGGTGGGAGATTATGTTTTAGTAGACGACAGGGTTGCTGATGTTTTGAAACGGAAAGAAGCAAGAGGAATCCCGGTAAAGAAAATGGATTTATCCGGTAGCTACACTGTTTCGGTGGACACGAAGAGGGATATACAGGAAGCAATTGGGAATATTTGCGGTAAACAACATGAACGTTTTCGAGATGAATGCATTCTTGCCATGAATAATGGAATAACTTTATATGTCCTTGTAGAGAACGAGGATGGCATTTCCTGCCTGTCTGACCTGTACGCATGGGAAAATCCACGCAGGAGAATGCAAAAGTGGACTACAACACCTTCAGGAGAGCGTAGAAAGGTATTACTAAGCCCTAATGCAACAAAAGGAGAGACACTGGCGAAAGCTATAGAGACGATGGAACAAAAATACGGAGTGAAATTCCTTTTCTGCAAACCGGAAGAAGCTGGTGCAATGATATTGAAATTATTGGAGGTAGGTAATGGCAGAAAGACGTATGATGTCAAAAAAAATCATTGATAGTGATGCATTTACCGAAATGCCATTATCATCACAAGCATTGTATTTTCACCTGTTGTTAAGAGCGGATGATGACGGATTCTTAAATAACGCTAAGAAGATAATGAGGGACGTTGGTGCAAACCAAAATGACTATGACATGTTACTTATGAAGCGCTTCCTCATCCAGTTTGAAGATGGAGTTTGCGTTATAAAGCATTGGAGGATACATAATTATATCCAAAAGGACCGATATAAGCCAACTTTATATACTGACGAGTTGTCGCTTTTGACTCAAAAAGAAAACGGTGCATACAGTTTGGTAACTGATTGCGAACAGTCTGGAAACAATTTGGATACAAAATGTATCCAGGCTGAATCCACAATGTCTACATTGAACGCGCAGGTTAGGTTAGATAAGGATAGGATAGGTATAGGTAAAAATATTATAGTGTCTGACGACACTATATGTCGGACAGATGTCCAACGAGTAGTAGAAGCTTGGAATCAGATTGGAGTGAATCCTGTTAGTAGAATGACATCAACATCCACCAGGTACAAAATGATTTCTGCCAGAATAAAAGAGTATGGCATTGATGATGTTCTCAAAGCGATACAAAAAATAAATAGCAGCACATTTTTGAAAGGTGGAGGAAACCGTGGCTGGATGATCGACTTTGAGTGGTTTGCCAGACCGAACAATTTTCCTAAAGTGCTTGAAGGTCAGTATGACGATAAAAAAGGCAGCTCTGATTCCTGGGATGGGTGGATGAATGAGTAAAAAAGAGTTTGTTGAGATTGTCACTTTGTTGCGCGGAGCATATTTCAGAAACGAATTATTGAAAAATGTTGCGGAAGCTGATGTGTGGTATGAGTGTTTGCGAGATTTGGAGTTTGAATGGACAAAAAAAGCAATTATTCAGTGGGTGCAGGAGAACAAATTTCCACCAGCAATCTCCGAGATTAGAGATTTGGCAAAAAAAATTGAGCAATGTGCTTATGAGAATGGGGATGCCAAGATATGGCAGTAGGAAAAAAGATATTTGAACCAGATGAAATCCGAAAAACGATACAGGCATTAAAAGACTATGAAGAACTGTTTGAGGTTCGGTGTCTGGAGGCAAATGGGAAACGAGTAAGTAGTGGGTATTTTAGAGATGTGGAAGTCATGCTGGACCAACTGAGTAGGCTGAATTCGATTGATAGCAATGTGTACATTACTTTGAATAATATAAAACCGGAATGCTATTCCAGGGAGCAGAGAGACAGATTTATTACAAATACCAAAGTCCAGACAAGCGATAATGACATTTGTGGATATGAATGGCTATTTATTGACGCAGACCCCAAACGACCAGCAGGAGTGTCAAGTACAGATGAACAGTTAAATCAGGCTAAATCCATAGGAAACAAGGTTTATGTTTTTATGAAAAACCTTGGATTCAATGAGCCATTAACAGCTATGAGCGGAAATGGCATCCACCTGCTGTATAAGATTAGGCTGCGTAACAGCGAAGAAAACAAGACTCTGATTAAGAATTGCCTTCTTGTTTTGGACATGCTGTTTAGTAATGATTATGTAGACATTGATAAAACGAATTTTAATCCTGCGAGAATATGTAAACTATATGGAACAATGGCCCGCAAAGGAAGTAATACACCGGAGAACCCGCACCGAATGAGCCATTTGTTGTCAGAGGGAAGCAAGGAACCAACAGACAAAGCGTATCTGGAAAAATTAGTGGCTATGTTGCCGGTTCCAGAAAAGCCACAGAAATACAATGGATATAGCCCTAAAAAATTCGATTTAGAAGAATGGTTGATAAAATATGGGATTCGGTATCAGAAGACCAGTTACTCAGATGGTACAAAGTATATTCTGGAACAATGTCCATTTGATAATAACCATAAAGGGAAAGATGCCTGTATTTTCCAGGCAAGGTCTGGGGCAATCGGATTTCACTGTTTCCACAATTCCTGTTCAGACAAGACCTGGAGGGATGTTCGGATATTGTTTGAACCAGATGCCTATGAAAGGCAGCAGCAGGACTACGAACGTCGGATTTATTCTAGGCAGCCTGTGCAGCAACCGATAAAAGTTATTCAACCTGTAGATGGAAAACCAGTATTTTATACAGCTCAGGACGTTCTGAACCTACCAGTACCAGAAGAAAGATTTATCAAAACCGGAATTGCGGATATAGACAAGAAACTGCGTGGAATGAAAAAAGGTTACGTTTCCGTTATGTCTGGACTGCGGGCCGCCGGAAAGAGTTCTGTGATTTCTGAAATGGTTCTGGATGGTGTTGAGTCTGGAAATAATATCGGAGTTTTTTCCGGGGAACTGGCACCAAAGAACTTTATGCGTTGGATGAATTTACAGGCGGCTGGAAAGGGATACACAGAACCAACTCAGTTTGAAGGGTATTACAACGTACAACGGAAATACCAGGAGCAGATAGCACAATGGTTAGGAGAACACTTCTGGTTGTATAACAATGAATACGGATTTGACTTTCAGGCAGTAGTTGACCAGTTTAAGAGAAAAATCGAAAAAGATAAACTGGATATGCTGATTCTGGACAACCTAATGACCTTTGATATTTCCGGTATGTCAGAAAACAAATTTGAGGCACAGACCAAGTTTATCCTTGCTTTACAGGGTGAGATAGCCAAGCCATACAATGTGCATATCATGTTTGTGGCACATCCGAGAAAAGCCATGGGATTCCTCCGGTTGGATGATATTTCAGGAACAGCAGATTTGGGCAACGCTGTAGATAACGCTTTTATTGTTCACAGAGTAAATCAGGATTTTAAACGCCTTAGTAAACAGATGTTTGGATGGAAAGATGATAACCAGATTTACCAGGCTACAAACGTTATAGAGATTGCTAAAGACCGTGATGGCGGTGTGATGGATTACTTTATCCCACTTTATTATGAGCCAGAAACCAAACGCTTGAAAAACTATTCTTCCGAAAACAAAATATATGGTTGGAATAAGACCGATAATGGCTTCATTGCAGTACATGGGGAAATACCGTTTGATTAAACACGTATTTAGAGGAGTAAATGCAATGAAACATTTGAATGATAGATACGCAAAGGTAACGGAATACAAAGGTATGGATATCTGCACCTTGAGGGTAGCAACCCCATCCGATGGAGATGAACTGGGGTACCGGATTGATGATATCTCGTACGATGGAAGGGTGTTTGATGATTTGGGAGAGGCCATGAAGGCAATTGACTCATTTGGCATGCATTTAGCGGAGAAAAGCCATGAATAACAGATGTAAAGAAGAACAGGAAACGGTAAGGGGCTGTTCTGGGGAATGCGATTATTGCGAGGATGCAGAAACGTGTGAACAAAGCGGCTATTGTAAGGAGGCAGAGGGATGATTGAAGAAGGAATCGCGAAAGACCTATCAATGGTAGTTGAAAATGCAAAATTGATGGGATGCCAAGAGGTTAAGTCATTTAGACATATACCATTGAAAAATGTTGAGGCTGTCATATCAGCTCTACAGAAACAGATAACAAAAAAACCAGAGGATGAAAGGTGTTTTATTAAAGACAAAGAGAATATCGGATTGTGCCCATCTTGCGGTGAAGGGGTTAATTCAAACTATCCATATTGTGGACACTGTGGGCAGAGAATTAAATGGGATGTTGAGTGGCGCATGGAGGCAGAGGGATGATAGATAGGCAGGGAGCAATAGCGATACTACAAGAACACATTAATACATACCGCTACCAAACCACAGATAAGGGATGGGAGCAAATGGTACGCACTGGAATTGTCGAAAACACGATACCTGACAAGATAGGTTTTATAGCAGAGGCGGAGAAGCAGATACAGGCTTATGAGATGGCTATTAAGGCCCTGGAGAGCGGAGAGGCAGAGACATTTGTGGCCCGGTGTTACCTTGGCGGCCCATGCCCATACCAGATGCCGGTATGATGAGCTTTTGTTTACAACATGTCCATACTGCGGGAAGCGATATTAACAGTTGGAGGAGCCATGAAAAATAAGTGCGCTGACTGTGCATTTTCGGTTAGAAGAAATCCACCAAAAGGGATATATATTCTCATCTGTACCCATAAAGGTGCATATAAAAGACCGGGTGACAGTTGTCGGTTTTATTGCAACAATAAGGAACTGGAAGAATTCTCAACCAGTTGCACAGAAGATATTACGGATGATGGATTTATCATTAAGTAATTTAACATTTGCTTAACATGAGCGTGTTTTACAGATTTCACATGTTTTTGTCAACCAAATCGAAATTTGAATGATTAAGGTAGGAGTTAATTAAAGAATGAGCTTGACACATTTTAGTTTGTTTACAGGTATCGGAGGATTGGATTTAGCAGCAGAGTGGGCAGGGATTGAGACAGTAGGACAATGTGAGTTTGCGGATTATCCCACAAAAGTACTGGAAAAGCATTGGCCGGAAGTACCACGCTGGAGGGACATAAGAACATTAACAGGAGAGAGCTTTTATGAGCGGACAGGATTACATACAGTTGACGTTATTTCAGGAGGATTCCCCTGCCAGCCATTTTCTAATGCCGGGAAGCGCAGAGGCAAGGAAGATGACCGTTACCTCTGGCCAGAAATGGTTAGGGTTATCGCGGAACTCCGGCCCACTTGGGTTGTTGGAGAAAATGTTGCTGGAATCATCCATATGGCACTCGACACAGTGTTATCTGACCTGGAGGGCCAGGGATACGCCACACGGGCATTTCTTATACCAGCTAGTGGCGTCAACGCCCCGCACCAGCGATACAGGACAGCGATTGTGGCCTACTCCAAAGACTGCTATTCGGGGGGGACTGCCCGTCAGAAAGGAAACGAAGAAGTCCAGATTTGTCAGCGGCAGTGAGGATGTTTCCAACACCGACTGCACAGGACTTCAAACATCGAGGGCCAAACAGCAGGCAACAGGGGCTCCCAGAAATGGTGAGGATGTACCCAACTCCAACGGCACAGGATGCCAGAAACTCAACCTTCCCGGAATCACAGATACAACGGGACTCACTAGTGGGGGAAATAATGAGGGAAAGGTATGCAACACCACAGGCCAGGGATTACCGGACAGGCCAAGCCAGCCGATGGAAAGATACAAAACACAGGAGCCGGAATCTCAACGATCAGATTGCCATGTTCCCTACTCCGACAACGGGAGCTGGACTTTGTGGCGGGACAGGGAATTATCAGCAGTTAAAGAGATTGCAGGTCAATGGAGTCATAACGGAGGAGGAGCGCAAGAATATGTCACAAGGGAATGGTGGGCAGTTGAACCCAACGTGGGTAGAGTGGCTAATGGGGTTCCCCATCGGGTGGACAGACTTAAGTGCCTCGGAAACGCAGTAGTTCCACAACAGTTCTATCCGATTTTTAAGGCAATAGCAGAAATTGAGACAGAGATTCAAAATTAACATTTCCGGAGGAAATACAAAATGAAAAGCTTGAAACTATCAAAAAGAATGGAACAAGCCGTGGAACTTATGAAACAAGAAGAATTTTATTTATGTGAACTTCCTAATTGGTCGTTTTGGGAGGCCTATAATTTGCCGGGGCAAACCATTAGAACTGACACCATGAAGGCGTTGGAGCACCGTGGGTTGGTAAAGATTGAGCTTGCTACAGGTGAAAAGCGGTGTAGTTATGTTGCTACGTTGATTAAGCGGCAAAATTAATATTTTAGAAGGAGGCCAAAATGAATAAAGAGTCACTCACTCTGGAGGAGTTGCAGGAACTGGCGGGAAAACCTGTATACTGTCCAGAAATAGAGGCATACGGCATTGTTAAATGCGAAACCATAGGGATATGGGCGGGAGTACCGTTTCTGGTTGGAGCATGGCATAATGATGGGGTTGCCGTGAATTATGAATACAACATTACAGAGAGAAAACTGAATTGCTATAGAGTCAGCGAATATTAACATTTGGAGGTTGAAATGAAAAAAATAAAAGAGTTCATGTGTGGCTTGTTCGGACATTGCTTCCGGGAACCATCAAGCAGTGAATACAATTCAAAAACGCATGAGATAACGGTATTACAGACATGTAGCCGATGTGGGAAAAAGTTTTCCTTCACGGCGCATGAATCGAAGTTTGGTCTGTGAAATTAACATTAGTGGCGGTGTATGGTACACAGGGCCAGGTTCGATTCCTGGGCGGTCTGCGGACTGTAACCATGGTGGAAAGTAAGAGAGTGCCGGTTCAAGTCCGGCCGCCGCCAACTTAATATTCCTAGGAACCGGAGGAGAAAGTAGATATGAATGTAAAAATATATATACGGAATTTTGATGGGACATGGGACTTGGAAAAAGAATTTGATGAAAAGGTGATTTCCATTACGGTTGCAAATGGAAACTATGTTTTGGTGTTAGAACAGGAAGATTATTTTGGTAAGCTTGTCTTTTTGTATGATATGAGCAAATACAAAATCGAGGCTCTTCCACAGTAAAACTGATATTTTGAGGAGAAAGGGAGGTACCTGATTGAGAAAGAAAGCAGACAGTAAGCAGGCCAAGGCCAACAAGGTCCTGCGGGCATCAGCTGTAGCGGCTTTGGCGGAATCAGCCATCCGGGAGCCGCCACCGGATACATGGTCCGTCAGGATGCCGGCTTATGCATACACCAGCCTGTGCCCGGTTCCGGGACTGCGCAGGCTGCCGAAGGGAGTGATGATACATGGCATCAAGACCTGTGTACTATGACCTGTATGATTGTGGCAAATATGACGGCCGGTACAGAGCAGCGGAGCTGATGGTAATGCTGGGCGTCCGGCACCGGCAACAGATAGAGCATTACAGTGATGTGGGTATCCTGTACCAAAAGAGGTATCTGATTATACGGGTGGATGACGAGAACGCGTTAGAACTGGCCGATGAATGGGACAGGGTGACGCAAGCGTTGAAGGGATGCGGATACGATTTGAGCCGGATACAGTTTATAGTACGAACTAATAAGAATAAGGTTAAAAGAAGGTGAAAAGGTGAATTATGAACTACATATGTGGTTAAGAAAAATTATTATGAAGGTTAATAAAAAGTCATGTTCTAATGTAGTCACTATAATGGAAGGTTTGGTGATGATAAGTGTTTTAACTGTTTGTGTACGATAAAGGCGGTGGAATATGAGCGAAGAACAACTTAAGAGGTATTGGCAAGCCTACACAGACGCATGGATGCTAATGAAAAACTGTAAAAAGGTTACGAAGAAACATATAGAAGAAATGCTATGGAAGCATGACATCGGAGTCATGAGACGGCTGTTTTGCCTAGCCGTTTGGCAAGAAATAAAGAGAGTCAAGGCAGGTGGTGAGCCATTATTGGAAAAGGATTGCCAGAGGGCATTTACATATACATGGAAACTGTTTAAGCAGTATAGTGAACCCAATGATTCTGATGAATACTGGGATGGTCTTATAGATGGAATAAAAGATTTGGGGAAGGAATTCGGAGAAAGTCAATTCATCAAGAATCTATTAATACATGTCTTATTGGAAGAAATAGAACGTATTTATAGAGAAAAAAATTGATACTGTATGGATGATAAAGACACATGATTTGTCGAAGGAGTGAGGAGATATTATGACACGAACAGAAAGGCGCCGCGTAGAGCGAGAGAACAGAAAATAGCCTACATATAATCTATCCAGAGACCAATTGCGGGAAATTAAACAAGAGGCTACCCATAACGCGGCAGAGACTGCTTTTCTCATGATGCTGGGCATTCCAGTATTAATGTTCAAGGACCATTTTGGTCAACTGATGCGTAGGGAAGTGGATGGAAAGAGTCGGGAACAGCGGTTCGTGGATTACTGTATCGAGTTTTATAGGCAGTTTGATAAGGGGCTGTACACACTGGATGATATCCGTTCAGTGCTGAAAGATGAATGTAATATTGAGATTGAAATGAAATAAGCCGGGGGGAGTACCCCGGCAATAAAAAACATTAAAAAAGAACATATGTACGAAAAAGAAGCCCCGTGTGCTTGGTGGCTGAAGGGCTTCTCCTCTTTGGATAGGATAATTATAACCTATCCTGTACAAAATTACAAGGAAAGGATGGGTGGAAATATATGGCAGAACAGGTAAGTATGGATGATGTTGTCAGGCGTGTGATGGATAATATTGTAGATGTCATCGAAGAACAGGAACGACTTAATCAAGTAAAACAGATACTCAACATGTGTTTATCGGAATTTCAGTTTTTTACAGAAGAAACAGCGTTGTCTAATGAAATAGATAGGTCAGTGGAATACCTTAATGCCTATTTGCTCCAGATGAAGCTGGACGGTTGTACAGATGGTAGTATTAACAATTATAAATGTAATCTAAAAAATATGATGACATATATAAATAAAAATGTAACGGAGATTACATACCAGGATTTAAAGGGGTACCTTGCATATGGGAAACTTGTGCGCAAATGGAAGGACAGAACTTATAACAGCAAACTCATATCTATTCGAAGTTTCTTCTCTTTTTTGTATACAGAAGATTTATTGCCAGAAAATCCTGCCAAAAAATTGAAGGAAACGAAAGTGGAATACAAGATAGGAGCAACGTTGCGTCCTGAACAACGTGAAATGGTTAGATGTGCCTGCGAAAATGAGTTTGAACTTGCATTATGTGATATGCTATATGTTACGGGAGTTCGAGTGTCAGAGTTATGTGGTATGGATATTTCTGATGTGGATTTTCAGAGAAAAACTGCAATAGTTTATGGTAAAGGAAGAAAAGAGCGTCAAGTATACCTTAATGGTCAGGTAGCACTTCATTTATGGAGGTATCTGGACGGTAGAAATGATGATAATCCAGCTTTATTTGTGTCTCCCAATAGGCCAAAGAACCGCATTTCTGGTCAGACAGTTCGTAATATTTTACAGTGTATAAAGGCAAGAGATGCAGAATTGGAAGGTGTGAAAGTTACTCCCCATGTGTTCCGGCGTACTGTTGGAACAGATATGATTAACAAAGGTGCTCCAGCTGAAATTGTAAAGGAAGCACTTGGACATGTTAAGATTGATACAACATTAAAATGCTATGCAGCAATCAGCAGAGAGACAGTACAACGGGCACATGCAAGATTTGTTGGATAAAGTAAATCCTGGAAATAAGGTAACACTTTTTGATACCCCCCTAGGTTAAGAATTTTACAGAAAAAAGACGGAAATGTTTTTTGAGAAATTTTTGAATTTTGGTTTTTTTTTAAATACGAAAAGTTGATTTTGAATTTGTGTCGAATTTCTTTCGGATTTTGCTAAAAACTTTTAGATACACTGTCTCGTTGGTGCTTTGCGATGCCGATTAGGGTAGTAGTGCTAGCTAGGCAGTATACAAAATATCCAGTATAAGTGCATGATATCACAAGCGCGGATAATGTGCAAGCCTGTAATATCGTCTTGACGCACCACAAGCGCTGTTGTTGGATTTTACAGGCGTTATCCTTGTAATATGCGACAAAAGCATAAAAACGGCTATACGGATAAAATATCATGTTGTCAATTCGCAAATTCCCGCACCGGATGCCGGGCGGGAACTGGGAACTAATGCGGTGGACTGCGTACACTGCTGTCCATGGACCTCCCCTCCTCTCGTTTTGATTTTTTTTGCACGCAGGAAATACGCCTCCCGTCTGCGTCCCGTCCCGTAGCTTGTAGGGTGGTGTATTGCCTGTGTGCTGGATGCTATCGCGCAACCGTTAAGCGCCGGATTACATCACCGGGGCGTGGTTGGTGTCTTTGGGTTACCGGCTTGCGTTGGTCTGTAGACGGGTACAGAGCCGTCGCAAGTGCTTAAATCCCGCTTGCAGGTCGTAAACCTGCCGCCGGTCAGAGCCGGAAAGCGGGGAAATATTGTTATGCTGTTGCTTGTGTCCTGCGGGCATGTTCCGCCTGCCAGAATGCTTTAGCGGCTTCAAAATATCATATGTTTCCATGTTAAATATGTTTCCAATCCAACATGATGCGGATTTCTTTTTTCTCATTATTGATTACAGATAGATATGGATTTTGCTTCCCTTGTAGCAGCTCGTTCGGTGTATAAGTCCAACCCCACGAAGTTGTCAATACAATGCCAGCTTCTGTCTCGTCATATCCCCATCCTTCTGGCACTTTGTATTCTGTCGGTTCACTCTCTTTTTTGATATCGACCTACTCTCCGCCGTTGAAGTGTGCGGCTATTTTTTTATATCATGCTCTGTGGGTATGACTTTCCACCCCTTATATGTGCAACACCCATAGTTTCTTCCGAGCATCGCCCGTTTTGCTCCTGACAGTCCAGTACTTACATTTTTAAATTCTTTACTATCTGGCGCACATCCAAATAATTTATCGCCGTTCTCCCGGAGCCAAAAATTCAAAGAATGAAATTTATATTCTTTTCCATCTGGACTAATCAAATGCCAATCCTTTGCATTGATATTTGTCAAAAATTTCCCGGATTTTGGACTTTTCTGTGCGGCTGGCGTTCCTAATGCGAGATTGGCCGTTTTCCCTTGCGCAGTTTTTCTAGCCCGACTTTCTTCGCTCCATTTGTTCGACAGGCCCGTATGTATGCGGGAACGATGAATCTTGGAGCATTCCTTTCCACAAGTAACAGTTTTGTCGGACGGAAAACAAGGGAAAGTTTTCCCGCATACGACACAAGTCTTGGTACTTTTTGGCGGTCTTTTAGACAAAATCACTCACCTCGCAGCCAAGGGCCTTTGCCAATGACAAGGCATTGCGCAAAGTCATATTTCCAAGGTCCCTTTCTCCAGATTCAAATTTCTGTATCTGGCGAATATTCATTCCTGCGGCGTCAGCTACCTGCTGCTGAGTCATGCCGGCCAGGGAACGTTGATACAACAGTTTGTTGATATTATTGTTGTGGCAATCCCTTCCATAGCTTGATGCGGAGCAGGCCCCGCATAGTCCATCTGTCCTAATACAATCTGGGTATCTTCTCATTTTTCGCACCTCCTACCAAACTAAATCAAATTCATAATATGCCGGATTACTGGTTTCTACATTGTACCAATCTCCATCATTGTAGCGCTGTTCTAAAAGCGCTTCTCCTTCAAGGTCCTCTGAATCATTGGTGATATCAAATTCCACCGTAATCCCCAGCTCTCTTGCGGCTGCTAGAGTATGGTGCTTATCATTCTGCATTGCGTATTCAGTTCCATCAATATAACCAACATAAGTGCAAGGGATGACGACCTTTTCAAAGCCTTTAATTTCTTCCATCTTATTTTCTACGATTTCCCAATCTATGTGGTGCTGGCTGCTGATTATAGTCATTGTTTTAATCCCCTTTCCGTATCTCTGATTATATTATCGCCCAAAAGGGCGCAAAGTCAAGAGGAATTGAAAAAGATTTTTGGATTTTAGAAATTATAAAAGCGGGTACCCGATGTGACCGAGCCCGCCTAATTTTTATCGATACACTCTGTTGCTATTTTATCAAATCTTAATCCCTTAAATACCGGCTGCCTCATCCCACCGGATTTTGTTCTATGCATGAACTTGACTATGCATACAAGGTCCGGGGAGAGCCAGACGGCCCGGTCATTACCGTGGCCTGCCGGGTATGCGATAAATGGGGCGGCGGTAAGCGTAGAATGTCTGGAGATGATATCAAACGCCTGACTGCTGACACCCATGGTAACATGGCCTTTATATATTAAGGTATTCCCCCGGTATTGTCCGAGGACAATGCTGGTCATGTGGTTGCTTTTAAGGATATAACCGCATACCACGTAATCCTCCTCCATCATAACCTTCATTTTTATCCAATCCGTTGTCCGCTTATCCTGAATATAGATACTATCCTTAACCTTTGCGACTATCCCCTCCAGATCCCTCTCAGCAGCAAAATCAAATAGCGGAGTGCCTTGCCCCTCCACATAGCGCGAGATAGCCATACGGGGGCCATCCATAATAGATTTGTCAAGTAATGCTTTGCGCTTCATCAATGGTAAGAGCATGGTTTCTTGACAGTCATAGTACAGGACATCAAAGGCCGAAAAAGTAGCAGGATTATGCTTGGAATCTAATTCAATTTTAAATCGGTCTGACATAAGGCTGCGGCGTTGGATTAGGGAGAAATCAGGGTGCCCATCTTTTAAGATGAAAAGTTCGCCATCCAGTATGCAGCGTTTTTTGACCTGCTTACTGATTTCTGCCAGCTCCGGTACTTTGGCTAGCATACGGACGTTACGTTTGTTGCGTAATTCGGGCGGCTTTCCTGGCTCCAAATAGGCCACACACCGTTCCCCGTCCCATTTTAATTCATAGATATAGTTTGGGTCATCAAATGGGGCCATTTCTTTGCCGATAAGCATAGGCTTGATATTCTTGCGTTCAAATATGTCCATCATGCTGTTGCTGCCTTTTTCCGCGGCTTACGTTTGGTTGGTGGATTATTGTCTGATACCTGCGCAAGGCTACGCTGCAGTGCCTCCATGATGTCAATAACATTATCCTGGTGTTCTGCCGGTGCATTGACAATTTCCTGACCATTTATCTTTGCCTCTATTATCTGTCTCAGTCTTACCTGGTATTCATCATGGTACAATTCCGGCTCAAACTCTTTGTCCATGGAGTTGATAAGCATCTTTGCCATATCCAGTTCCTGCTGCTGTAGCTCCGGGTGAGCCGGTTCCTTCGGAATTTCTTTAACCTCGTCATAAAAAAACAAGGTCTCAACAAGGATCCCTTTTGTGGTAGGTATTAGGCATAAAAGCTTTTCAGACTGCCCCATAACCGTTTTGGCAATCGCAACCTTCCCTTCATCCAACATAGCTTTGCGGAGGAGTTCGTAGGCTTTATCACCCCCGGCCTCAACAACGGCGTGATACGTTTTATCAAAATAGATAGGACGTATATTTTTTATATCTGTAAAGTGCAAAATCTGTATGGTTTTATCCTTCTCAGTTTTCGCCTTTTCAAAATCTGAGTCAGCCATGGTTACATACTGGCCTGGCGCAAACTCAAACCCCTTGACAATATCCTGCGCGCCTACCTCCTTGCCACAGTTGGCACAGACTTTTTTATACTTGACTCTGGAACCATCCTCTTTGCAAAGCTGGTTAAAATGGATGTCATTATCCTGCGTGGCCGTGTGTAGAGCCACCGGGATGTGTACAAGGCCAAAGCTGATTGCCCCTTTATGCGCTGCTGGCATTTAATCACCTCTCTCTTTTTAGGTGTAGTATGCCCAAGTAGAGAATAAAATATTGCCTTTTTATTGACCTTACCAATTTAAAAGATGTGGGGTATAATGTGCCTATCTATTATTTCTAGGAGGTATTCTATGATTCAAGACGCTTTCGTTATATATAGTTCCAACAAAGCAGCTTCAGATATATTTGAAGCTATTAATCTTATTCCTGACCCGATGTTTTTTAAGGGTCTTTATTTTGTAGATGAAGAGACCGCGACTGCCAATCTGGAGATGGCAGCTTTGCACACTATATTGATGACAGGGTATGAAATTATGTAGTGATGGTACATTTCCCACAGTCTTTTAAGTTTCTTATATGGTGTATATATATAAATCATATTTAAATTAAGAAAGAATCGATTTACAGGTTTATAAACTCCATACACATGGTTAAAGCCTGTTTGCCGCAGGCATGGCAGCTCTTAAAGGGTTT
>ERZ894183.463-NODE-463-length-33382-cov-8.308309_pt1 | contig 33382 bp, 34 predicted proteins | sample MGYA00380279_ERZ894183 | MGnify/ENA primary metagenome ERZ894183 (study PRJEB32331, sample SAMN06328422) | human gut metagenome | biome: human gut microbiome; feature: stool | host: Homo sapiens | collected 2013-06-26 ... | reverse complement strand
TATGGCTCTTGTAAGCTTTATTTCTTTTTAATTTTCCTGTACCTGTCTTTTTGAATCGCTTAGCAGCGGCTCTATTTGTTTTAATTTTTGGCATGATAAAATCCTCCTTAATGTATTTTTTATTTTTAACGTTTTACGGTTAAAACCATGCTCATATTACGTCCTTCGAGTTTGGCCGGCTTCTCAACCTGTGCAACATCCTTCAGCATATCCGCAAAATCATCCAAAATGTGCTTGCTCTGCTGAACATGAGCCATCTCTCTTCCGCGGAAACGCAAAGTTACCTTAACCTTATTGCCTTTCAGAATGAACTTCTTGGCATTATTTACCTTTGTATTCAGATCGTTAGCATCGATGTTCGGTGACATGCGTACTTCCTTAACTTCCACCGTCTTCTGCTTCTTCTTGGCCTCTTTCTCTCTGCGGCTCTGTTCGTATTTGTACTTGCCGTAGTCGATAATCTTACATACCGGCGGCTGTGCCTTAGGAGCAATCTTAACCAAATCCAGCTCTGCCTCTCTTGCAAGCTTCATAGCATCTCTTGAAGACATCACTCCAAGCTGCTCTCCATCTGCGCTTACTACACGTACCTCTCTGTCCCTGATCTGCTCGTTAATCATTAAATCGCTAATTGTCGTACACCTCCATCATAGATTGTCTGATACATCTCTGCATCTGTTATCTGTTAATACAAAATGAGTGAACAGTCACTGACTATCCACTCATCTATCCACATAAAAATCTTTTTAAACAAAAGAATGCTGTTATGCAATATATTGAACCAATAGTCACCCGATTGTGCTATGGTGAGAGCGGATACTCTACTTTCTTTTCTTCACACAAAAGTTAATATACCACTCTTCTACTCTTGTGTCAATACTTTTTTATCGTTTATTTCCCATACAGAATGTAGCTACTACACCCGGACCGGTATGACTGCCGATAACCGTTCCAATATTATGGATAAATACATTCTCAACACCCATTTTCTCACGAACCAGCTTCGCCACATACTCTGCATCTTCCAGGCAATCGCCGTGGGTAATCATAATGATCTCATTGTCCCATCCCTTAGAACGCTCCACTGCCATGTCGACAATCTTATGCAGAGATTTCTTACGACCGCGCTCTTTACCGATTACCTGCAGTGCACCATTATCATCCATATGAATGATCGGTTTTACTTTTACCATGGTTCCAAGCACTGCCGCTGTCTTGGATACGCGCCCTCCTCTGTGCAGATAGAACAGATCATCCACCGTTACATTATGACAAACATGCAGTTTATTCTCTTCTACCCACTGTGCCACTTCTTCAATTGTCTTGCCTGCTTCTTTCTGCTTTAACGCATAATATAGAAGCATCGCCTCTCCCATACATGCACACAGCGTATCCACTACTATAACCTTTGCCTCCGGATACTCTTCTTGCAATTCTTCCGCAGCAATCTTCATACTGTTACAGGTGCCACTGAGTGCTGATGAAAATGCCAGATGTAACACATCCTTTCCTTCTTTTACATATGGCTCCAGCATCTCTTTTGCTTCCTCCGGATTGATCTGAGAGGTCACTGACATCTTACCCTCTCTCAGCTTCTGGAAAAATTCTTTGTCTGACAGTCCATACATATCTGTATACTCCTGTCCATCTATTGTATATTTCAGTGGAATCACCGGCACATTGCGTTCTTCCAGCCATTCCTTTCCCGTATCAACGGTACTGTTTACTGTAATGATATAATCTCGCATGGTCTACCTCCTCGTCCCCTCTGTCATTCATGACCTAATCATATAAGATTTTACTCCATCTGTCCACAAATTCAAGAGATTCCCACGCCAAAATTTTACATCATTTTTTTACTAATTTCGGCTAATATGCAGATAACTGTGTCCGGTCAGCGTCTTATTAAAGCAAATGCTTCCGACCACCACCAGCACACCAAGTACGAATCCTGCCCAGTTCAAAATTGCAGTCAAAATCAATAGCTGCAGACGCATAAATTTCAGTGCATAACCAAGTTCAAAATTTGGCTGTGTATAATTTGCTACAGAGACAAATGCCATTGCGAGCATAATCTCGCTGTTAAACCACCCAGACGATACTGAAAATTCTCCCAATACGAGACCTGCGATTACACTTAACGGCGTACTTAGCATATTCGGCGTATTCATTGCAGCCAACCGCAGGCCGTCGATAGCCAGTTCCAGAATCAAAAGTTGCCAGATGAGCGGTACATTCACCATATCCCGCACCGCAACAAATTCAAATTTCTCCGGCAGCCACTGCGGATTCTGCATAAAAAGCAGATATAGCGGCGTCAGGAATACCGTCATAAACGCAATTAAACCTCTGGAAATCTTAAGATACACGCCTGTTAAAGTCGGAAAATAATAATCATTTGCCTCCTCCACAATATCGAAGATTGATGTTGGAAGAATCATTGCCGATGGAGAATTATCCACCATAATTACAATCTTTCCCTCTAGCAGACATACCGCTGCTGTATCCGGACGTTCTGTATATTTAAACTTAGGAAATGGATTATACCACTTACGTTTCATCAGACATTCTGCGAGACTCTGCTGATTCATTCTCAGAGCATCAATCCGTATCTGACTGATTTTACGCAATAGTTTCTTCAACAGTTCCGGATCTACTCGATCCTCCATATAACAGACTGCCACATCTGTCCCCGTACTTTCTCCCACCTGCATCATTTTCATGATCAGATGTGGATCCCGGATTCTACGCCTCATAAGTGCAGTATTGAACACAATCGTCTCTACAAATCCGTCTCTGGATCCGCGAAGTGCTTTGTCCTTATCCGGCTCATCCACGCTCCTTGCCGGATACGTACGGCAATCTATGATAAAACAGCCTTCATATCCATCAATAAACAACGCTGTTGTTCCGGATAAAATATTATGAAATATCTGGTCAAACCCCACCAGAATATCCACTTCCACATATGGGATATGACTTTTTGAAAATGCCGTTGCACTCTTTGGCATATCTTCTTCCGTAATTGACATCATAGAATCCATAATCTTCAACATTGATTCATCTTTCGTAAATCCATCCACAAAGAAAAATGCTGCCTCCCGACCTCCGATCATCATATTTCTCTGAACGATATCAAAGCTCTCCTGCACCGGAAGGATCTCATTCACATAGGCTGTATTTTCCTTCAGCGACGCAGTGGCATTTCTGTATTCAGGCATATCCACTCCTCCATTTCTGTCATTCAGACATATATCAGAAATAGCATGCCCACGTGCAAAAAAAATATGCAGAGCCTCTGCCCTGCATATCCGTTCTTATCTCATTCTTATTACGCTTTCTGATCCGACATCTATGCCTTGGTCGTGCTGCCAAATCCGCCGTTGCGCACTGTCTGCACATCGTCATCCACCGTGATGCCATATTCCACAAAGATTCCCTGCATGAATCCATTACCGGCTTTCAGTTCTACCGTCTTGCCTTCATTCGAATCATTAGTAATCTTGGCAAATATATGTCCTTCATTGTCAGAATAATAATAATCACTGTCGATGATACCGACCGTATTGTTAAGCTGCAGACGATATTTGAATCCAAGTCCACTTCTCGGATAACACTTCAGCACCCACTCTTCTTCCATATGTACCCGTATACCGGTCGGAATCTTTACCGTCTCTCCCGGTGCAATGGTAAAATCAACCGGGGCATAGAAATCATACCCGGCAGATCCGCTGGTTGCACGCTTTGGGAGTTCGATTCCGTCATAGATTTTCTGAATCTTCTCTGTACTACTCTCGTCAAATGTATCTTTCCAGGCTGCTTCGAACTGTGCGAAACTCACCTTTTCAAACTTTGCAATTCTCTTTGCCATCTGTCACATTCCCCTTTAATTTCCGCATTCGATGCTGATCTCATTGAATAATTTGAGAACGTCATCCACAGACATACTATACTTTTCCTCGCCCTTCTTGTCAAGGATAGCCTCTCCCTGATGCATCATCAGCAAACGATTGCCGTATTCCATTGCATAACGGAGATTGTGTGTAACCATGATGGTCGTCAGTTTCTTTTCTTTTACGATCTTATCGGTAAGCTGCATGATCAGTTCTGCAGTCTTCGGATCAAGCGCTGCCGTATGCTCATCCAGGATCAAAAATTCGATCGGAGTCATTGTGGACATGAGCAGTGCCATTGCCTGACGCTGCCCGCCCGACAGCACGCCTACTTTCACATCCATCTTATCTTCCAGCCCGAGTCCAAGCTGGCTGAGCTGTTCTCTGTAGTAATTGATCCTTGCTTTATTCGTTCCTCTGCCAAATCCATAGCTCTTACCCTTATTATCTGCAAGAGACATATTTTCCAGAATGGTCATCGACGGACAGGTTCCCACTGCCGGATTCTGATACACACGACCAATACGACGGTTTCTCTGATATTCCTTTTCTTTGGAAATATCCTTTCCACCAATGCAGATCTGTCCACCTTCTGCCGGAATACTTCCACAGATAATATTGAGCATAGACGTCTTACCGGAACCGTTACTTCCTACTACAGAGACAAATTCTCCATCTTCGATTGTCAGGTTAAAATCCTGAAACAGACACATCTCATTGACTGTGCCCGGATTGTAATATTTGTGGATATGCTTAAGCTCCAGCATCCGTCTTCACCTTCTTTCTGCGTTCCATACCAAGCACCAGGATTGCCAGGAATAATACTGCCGTAATCAGTTTCATTGCCTGTGGTTCGAAATTGCGGAGTGCGATTGCCACACATGCCTTATATACCACAGAACCGATCAGCACTGCCGAGGTTGCCTTTAATAAGGTAAGCTTCTTAAACAGGCTGGTGCCAATGATAACGCTCGCAAGTCCGATAACGATAGCACCGGTGCCCATTGAGATTTCAAATACGCGCTCTTCCTGGCAGAACACGCTACCTGCCAGTGACACCAGACCGTTTGCAATTGCAAGTCCCACAATCTTTACATTCCCCTGATCCTTTGCAAGAGATGTAACCAGCGTCGGATTATCACCGACTGCGCGAAGCAGATAACCGGATTTGGTCTCCAGATACAGATCCAGCAGAATTTTGCTGATCACTACCAGAATAATTACAATGATCAATGTAGTGTATGCCTGAATACCTTCCGGGATTATATTGCTCAGTCTATCATTTTTAAATATTGTCTGCTGTGAGAATAACGGAACATTCGCCGTTCCTGCCACATACAAATTAATCGTCCACAGCGCTGTCATCATAATAATACCAGATAACAGATCGCGGACACGGCATTTCACATGGATCAGTCCAGTACAGATACCAGCTACTGCTCCTGCCGCAAATGCCAGCAGAAGTGTCAGGTAAGGGTTCATCCCTCCTGTCAGAAAATGCGCTGTGATCGCACCGCCCAGCGGAAAGCTTCCATCTACGGTCAAATCCGGAAAATCCAGAATCTTATAGGTGATATATACTCCAAGAGCCAGTATCCCGTAGATCAGCCCCTGCTCTAAAATTGATATTACAAAATCCATGAAAAATGCCTCCGTTAACTTATTCAGAAATGCTATCGAAGCTTTCTACTGCTGAATCAGCAAGGTCAGATGGAACTTCGATCCCAAGATTCTCTGCTACTTTTGTATTTACATAGAAACCTGGCTCAGAAATAATCTCATAAGGAATCTCTGATGCTTTTTTCTCGCCCTTCAGAATCTGTGCAGCGATCTTACCTGTCTGTTTGCCAAGCTGGATATAATCAATCCCCTCTGCGGCCAGGCAACCGATCTTCACCTGTTCAATCTCACTTCCGAATACCGGAATACCTTTTTCATTCGCCTTTTCCAGAATAGTAGGAAGAGATGCTACTACGGTGTTGTCTGTAAGATTGGTAATGCAGTCAACTTTGGTCAGCAGATCGTCTGTTGCAAGTGCGATCTCTGATGTCTGGCTGATTCCCTTTGTCTCCAATGTAAATCCATATTTATCTACTAATGATTCATATGTTGCAATGGCTGATACGGAGTTTGCTTCACTGGTTGTATACAGGATACCGATTGTCTTAGCATCCGGCATCATTTCCCGGATCATTTTCAGCTGTTCCTCAACCGGGAGTGTATCAGAAGTTCCTGTTACATTACCTACCGGATTACCATCCTTGTCCGCAAGCTCTGCTGCAACCGGATCAGTAACTGCTGTATACACAACCGGAATATCTTTATCCATTGCTGCATTATATGCGCTCTGTGCACTCGGTGTTGCTATTGCACAGATCAAATCCATATTATCAGACACAAAAGAATCCGCGATCTGAGCATTGGTAGCAGTATCTGCCATCGCATTCTTAACTTCTACCTTCAGATTATCTCCTTCCTTGATGCCTTCCTCTTCCAGTCCTTCCAGGAAACCTTCCCGGCAGTTATCCAGTGATCCGTGCTCTGCAAACTGCTGAATACCAATCTTGTAGCTTGCTTCCTTGTTACCTCCGTCTGAAGATGAGGACTCCTTGCTGCCACATCCTGCTGCCATAGCCATCACCATTGCTGCTGTCATCATAATTGCGATTGTTTTCTTTTTCATAATACTGTTCTCCTTTTCTCTGCTATAAGTTTCATGTTAGGAGAGATAATCAGTGAACTTCGTCCAAATAATAAAGAAAACCGCCCCAAACAAAATGTTTGAGGCGGTAATAATTATCATCATTATCGCGGTACCACTCAACTTGACTAGCGTCCACTCTTCTCATGTACTAACATACATCCCTGATTGATAACGGGTTCGGTTCCCGACAGGCCATAATTTCTTTCGATTTCCGGCTGCCCTCGAAAGTCCATTCAGCTATCCGTTCCGTATGGCAATCTCACCACCTGCCACTCTCTTTAACTTCACGCTGATAACTTACTCCTCTTTCTCAACGGTTTTACTATTTACAAGTGCTATTGTACGACAGTGCAACAGAGTATGTCAAGAAAATCTTTTGATTTTTTTAAATTTTACAGACAAATGTATCGATTCTCCCCTATTTTCCAATATTATACCTTCGGAGGCTCCACAATGTCACCATACATATTTGCCGCAAGTCCATAACCGCCACACACTTCCATCAGATGTCCGGTGATCCAGGATGCTTCATCCGATGCCAGAAATACGATTGCATTCGCCTGATCCTGTGGTGTGCCAAGCCGTCTGATCAGTGTATGCTTCAGCCACGCTTCCTTAAATTCTTTCGGCATGGCTTTCTCGGTCGCTTTCGACACGGTAAATCCCGGCAGAACTGCATTGCACCGGATTCCCTGTCTTCCGTACTGAACCGCAATCTGCTGCGTCAGCATATTTACCGCCGCTTTTGCGACTCCATAGTAGGTACGAGACACATCCGGCTGAACTCCTGTGGATGACGATACATTAACGATCGAGCCTCCGCCTCCCGCGATCATCAGCGGAATTACCACTCTGGCACATTCCGCACTGACGCCCAGGATAGATTCCATCAATCCCATACAAGTCTCATGACTGGTCTCAGTCACCGTAAGATTATCCTTTGCCGCAGAGGCCCCACCGATCGCATTATTAATAAAAATGTCGATTCTGTCGGCATCCTCATATGCTTCCTTGATTGAAGATTCTATAGTTTCCAGCTTATCACATTCAAAATAAAGGACTCCTCTTACCTTTCCCGGATATTTTCCTTCTGTCGCTGCTGCAAGCTTTTTCCCTCGTTTCAGATTACGAACTAACATATAGACATCTGCACCCTCTTCCAGCAGTTTGTACATCGTTGCTTTGCCGATGCCGCTAGTACAACCTGTAACCAATGCTATTTTCCCTTCACATTTCATAATACTCTGTTCTCCTTTATTTTTCGTCCAACCTGAGGATTCAACACACACCTGCATGCCTCATTCTTCTGAAGCTGCACACGCGAACAGGTTCCGCATCCAATGCAATGCTTAATCTCATCTTCTCTTTCTTCTTCAATCAGTTTTACAAAATCCGGCTGTACCAGTAATTCTCTTCCCACAAAAATGAACTCGCACTGATGCGATTCAAGTGCCTGCTCTGCTTCCTGCGGATGCCGCACCTGTCCGCCGCCGATCGTTTTTATCACAGGAGCCTTCCCCGTCATTTTACAAATCCCCTGCTTCAGAATCCGGCACAGACCTGCTGTCTGGCATTCTGTTTCTGAACCCTTCACGGTATTCTCTTTCTCACTGCTCCACACGCCTGCAAGAACTTCAAGCGCATCCACGCCCGCATCCTGCAGCCTTTTCGCATAATAAATGCCATCCTTCACGGTGATTCCGGCATCTTTTCCGCTTTCTGTAGCACTGAACTTCACTACAATCGGGAAATCATTTCCACACAGTTCGCGAATCCGCCGGATGATATTCAGGTGAAATCGGATTCGGTTCTCTCTGCTGCCACCATACTCATCCGTCCGCACATTTGCCACGGAAGACAAAAACTGCTGTCCAAGATAATATCCTGTGCTGTGAATTTCCACGCCATCAAATCCTGACTTTTTCGCCCGAAGTGCTGCCTGCGCATACTTTTCTTCAATGTTATGAATCTCTTCAACAGTAAGCTCTCTCGGTGTCTCATTCGACAACTCCATCATCGTAGAATACGGCATCGCCACTGCACTCGGTGCAACCGGCTGCATGCCCGTTATCCTGCGAAATGCTCCACGCCCGGCATGGCTGATCTGCAGGAAACATTTTGCTCCCTCTGCATGAACCGCATCCGTCAGCCTCTGCATCCCCGGAATATATTTGTCACCATCAAGAATGAGCGGATTTCCTGTATTTTTCCCCAGTGGTGCATCGACACAAGTTACTTCCACAATAATAAGTCCGACGCCACCTCTGGCTCTGGCAGCATAATGTTCAATCACTGCGTCATTGACAAATCCATTGTCCGCCTGATTCATCCCCATAGCACTCATGACGATTCTATTTTTCAATTCTACTTTTCCAATGCCGCCCGGTGACAAGAGCATGGGGTATTTTTCATTCATGATTCTAGCACTCCTCTTGCAAATCATTCTATCCTTAAATCATAAACTTGTCAATATTCCGCTTAATCTCTTTCTTATGCATGTAATGTATTCCGATATGACCAATTCCAAGAATAATTGCTGAGCAAATCACAATTACATTCTCTGAATAAATCCCCAATAATAAAACCGCCATAACAGGAAGCGTCGCCCCTGCTAACGGAAATCCCATAAAAGAACTATAATAATCTTTCATTGTCTTGGAGCTCTTGAAATATTTCATCCAATAGCATTCATATAAAATCATCAAAGTTAATGCCATCATCCAAATTATAATTTTCCATTCAAAGTACAATCCGTCATCAAGTACCATTACTTTAGGATTAAGTGCGGAAAAAAACACAAGTGCTGTGCTTACTGCGACCTGTCCAACACGCTCAAATATCAGCAATACTTTATTTTCTTTTTTTGCACTTTCAACGTATCCGATTGGTTTCCCCTTACGCGTCCACATGATATTGGGAACAAACAACATCAACAGGAATACGACACCAGTAATACAAAATCCGAGATCATACGGCTTGCCCATTTGCTCAAAAGCAATTGTCTTTACTCTGACTGCACTCATTCTATCACCATATTTTTCCTTAAGCTTTACCACCATTACGTCAGAATTGTGAAAATCTGTATGATAACTTCCATAGATTCCCATGATTTTGCCACCACCACATCGTTCATAAGCATTTATAAAATTGGATACCATATACGATTCTCTCCGAGTAGAATCATTGGATTCATAATATGTAATCCCCTGCTGAATATTTTCATTAGCCAACAAATACTTCTCAGAATCAGTAAGCCCGTTTTCTTCCAGATATCTAAGATATCTCACCCCGGTAGTATTGTACAGATGCCCCACATCGGTTCCATAGAATATCGTCTCCGGACAATATTCTTTTATCTCATGAAAAAACTCATAAAAATATTCATTATCTCCTGCCGAGCCTTTAATCTCTTCAAAAAACTTATCAATTAGTTCATCCGAGTCTTCTTTCATCCACTCATTCAAAAACTCTGCGCTAAAATATGGCAATTCTATAAACAGATTGCGACATCCTTCATCATAGAATTTCTTCCACTCTTGAAATTCAATGTCATAAAATTCTTTATAACCGTGCATCTCTCCATAAAGATTTATCGTAGTATTCTCATTAGGAAGTACATCCCTGGAGCGATCGAATTGATTTAGAAGCCACGCCACCATAACCACAATCAACACTGTTCCAAAAGCTAATATTGTTTTAATTTGTGCTTTTTTATCCCTCATATCAAATTCCTTTTATTAATCTTAAATTCCTAAGCTAACTTTTTCTTTCTCAAACATCTCCACTCCAATCCATTTGTTTTAAAAACAAACTTATTTCACAGTTCATATCTTACCAACAGTATAACACAAAAAAGGCAATAAATGACTCCTCTCCATCGTTAGATAGATAAGTGTATTTACTGCCTTTTTCATATTGGGAAAAATTTATTAATACTTTAATCCATTATGCTTTTTTCTTTCTATAAGCAATCGCTATACTTGCAATTGTACATCCGCTAACAAAAAGTAATGCAAGCCATAGGCCGAAGTTGCTTCTGTCTCCTGTCCGAGCCGCCTTTTCAGTCTTGGTTATTGCAGCTTTCTTCGATTTCTTATCGCCTGATCCAGGACTATTCTTGAGTTTTTCAATCACGGTTTTTTCTTTTGTAATTTCTTTTTCAGCAGCAGGATCCGCAAAATACTTTCCACATTCACTACAATACCAGTACTCTATGTTGCCCTCCGAAACAGCTGTTGAAGCTTTCGCATCAACATGTATCAGATTTCCATGCCTCGACGGGTCATTTTCACCGTATTCTGCTTTGCAGACCTCACAGACAGCTTTATGCATACATGTTGCTGTACCACCTGTGTGTTCTGTCAAAATTGTCACTGTCTTTCGAGCCGTAAAACCGAATCCGTTCTCAGTCCTTGCATATATAACAATATCAAATGACTCTGCTGTCTTATCATACCAGGCCGCTTTCATCGTTCCCGTGTATACACCATCCTGCTCTACAAGACTAATGTCACTACCTATGTACTTAAACTCATACCCGGCAGATATACTATCACTTTTTACTCCCTCTGGAAGTGTAAAACTAAATGTATAATCTTGCGTATTACAAACTCTATCCGCGCCACTTATGGCGATTTCTGGAACAGTATTCACCAGAATCGTCACCTCTCCACACACGACACTTGGTTCCGTAACAGCATCTTCAGACAGATGTTTCAGTGTGCAGCGCAGAATATAGCTTCCCGGAGTAATGCCAACCGGAACCAGAATATTTGCGCCACCAAGATCAGCTCTGAAATCACCCCAGCTATGGTTTTGACTTCCTGACTGATCCAGCAATTCCACCGTCATCTTGTCATCTGCTTTAATGGTATTCAACGTCCATCGTACGGGAATAACATCCCCGCTATGATAAACAGCGCCGTCATTTGGACCAAGTATTTCTCCTGCATTTTCCTCAGCAAAAACCGTAACTGGTACAAGGCACAGCATTATGCATAAAGCAAACAGGATGCTCAAAAATCTCTTTCTCATAATGTTTCCTCCATTTTTATACAACGAGTGTCTTTTTTCCAATATACCATACAGACATATTTTACACATCGTCCTTTTTTCTATAAAAATGGACATTCTCAGCTAGTTCTTTCTCTTATAAAAGACTGCCGTGCCAGCACCGGTTACTGCCAGCAGCAGAATGATGACCCAAAGCAATGGATCCGCATAGTCGCCTGTCTTAACAGCTGGATTGATTTTCTGATCCTTGATAACCGGAACGCTCCTTTGATCCTTATTCTTGACATCCTTGTCATCGGATTTACCAGGAAGGGGAGTGTCCTGTTCAGGCTGTGAAGTCACTTCGCTGACTGGCGTCATCTCTGCAATGTCATAGAAATACGCATGATCAGCAGCCACTTCCATGGAGGAATAAGTCACTTCCTTTCCATTTAGAATCAACTTCGTGTTCTCATCAAATTTACAATTCTTTTCCGCTGCTGCAGAGGTCAAATCTATAAAAACAGAATAATTATATTTTTTCCCTTTTTCAAAGGCTTTAAATACATATTCGTCAGATCTTTCTGTCGCATGTATGATCTGATCACTGTTAGCCCATGGTCCTACGCTCCAGTCCTGGCCGGAAAGGGTGTAGAAATCTCCGTATCCATCGGATACTTTTGCGGTAAAAGTTGGTGTCTCATTTGTTTTAAAAGAAAGCGTTGCATTGTCGATACGAATATTCTTGATGATGCCGCTTTCGATATCCGAAGTATTTAGATTCAACTTACAATTAAAATGATATCTGGTATAGTAATCATCTCTTATTTCCTTTATTACAGCGTTACCGGTCTGTTCATCATAGTCAGTGCCGAGATACGTCAATATAGCACCCGTATATTCGGTACGCATAAATTGCAATGGATAAGAGGCTCCTGCATTCGCTTCATCCATTAAAGTCATCACGGCTCTATTCTCAGCTTTATTCCCTACGATTTTTAAAAAGGCATCGCTGATGTCTTCTGTCTCTATAAGGCTGTTTTTGTCCGAATTAGCGAATTGGTAATACTTTGTTTTCTCTAAATCTACCATAGACCTTAGCGCATATGACAGAATATCTTCTTTCGTAAAATCGATAATATAATCCTCACCTATAGTTAAGTTAATATCATCTGTTACATTGAAATCGGTAAAATTGTCTCTGACAGTTGTTTCCACTCTAACAGTTCCGCCGCCAGAAGAATCCATTACATCTACAGAATCATTCTCATCTTCCGCAAGCACAGTTGCAGGTGGGAGTATAGCACAGATACACAGTGCAAGCAAAAATGCAAGTAAACCTTTTGTTCTTTTCAACTTTTTCATATTGTTCTGATCCCCCTTAATTTGCTATTGCTATTCAATCCGCCTGTATGTTCTGACAAAATGCCACTGTCTCTAGAACTGTAAATCAGTTTTACAACGAGGGCAATCAAGCATTGTTACACAACAATTGTCTTTTTCCCAATATACCATACAGACATATTTTACACATCGTCCTTTTTCCCACAAAAATGGACATTATAAGAATTCAGCGTATCTCCAAAATCAATAATCCTTCTAATACATGAATCTATATGTTCCTTAATACATCCATTTCTTTAATCCTCAATAACTACTTAAACTTAACTGCTGTACCATACATTTGCAAATAAAAGTAAGTAAATGCATTTGTATCTAAATCAATATCCTGACGCATGCCTATTACGGCATCTGCACCCATTCTCGCTGCTCTTTTCTTTAATTCCTCTACAGCAATGAAAAATGCCTTATCAAAATCATTTTGTCCAACAGAAAATTCACCATAGAGCCATCCCCAGTCAGCTTTATGCTTGGACATCTGACCTTCCACTGCAAGCTTTTTCAGCTTTTCTGTATATTCACCGGAAAGTTTTGAAAAGGTACTGCTAAACACTCCTTTGTTAGATAACTGAAAATATACTGGAGCAATTACTTCATACTCCTGTTTAAGATCACAGGTAGTTACAATTATATCTGGAGATTTTTCTACTTCAAGTGCATCTCTCTTATTTTGTTCTGCCTCAGCTTCTTTATGAGCATTATACTGTTTTGTTATACTTTCTTTATACCTATCCAAGCCAGGACGAGCTTCTTTAATACTATCCTGTTCCAATAATCAATTAAGTTAAGTGCTCTATTTAAATCCGTTTTTTTCAAACTTTCTATGTCTTTAAACCTTCTAAGACAATTATCACATATATGTCTTTTATCTCCGGTAAAAAACTCTCTCGTCCCAACAATCATAAGACGATTACCACACATTTCACAAGCCATTCTCTGTTCCTCTCTCTCCTCTTATTCTTTAGTGCATTCCATGTATAACTTTACATATATTTTACGTCTACATTATACATCTTGCACAATTCATTAGCAATAATTCTCATATTCCTAAAACAAAATCTTTCAAAAAAAGAAGAGGTACTCGCCACACCTCTTCTTCATCGTTTCATAATCACTCTTTGGATTCATCTGTATTATTTTTACTCAAATACTGGCTAACCTGTTCCAATGTATATTTTGCAGTATTATACTGCTCTTCTGCCTGTGCTTTGGAAGCAATATAGAAATCATCATAATCGGACTTTTCTCTCAATTGCTTTAATGTTCCTAATTTTCTTCCAAGTTCACGCGGAAATATTTCTTTGGCAACATACTCTTTATTAAAATATGCCATCACATCTTTATGCCTTTTAAAATCAATTGTTCCAAGTGCCAATACTGCCTTAATACAATAAAACGCTGAATAATACGAACGATTGATGGAATCTTTATAAAATCCGTCTTGAAAGCATCTATCAGCTACCTTTAATGTATCTTCAGCTTCTTGTAATCTGTATTTGCTCAAATCAATCTGTCGTTCATCCATTTAATACAATTCCTTCCTTCTGAATATTGTTATAAAACGGTAATGCACCTAGCCAATACTCAAACTGATCCTTATTTTTCACTACTACACTTATATCCACACCATATTCCATTTGATAATCAAATGCCAGGTCAAAAATCAACGTTTCTGTTTTCTCTATCTCTTCATCCGTCAGGGTGGTCAAAATAATGATATCTACATCCGAATGCTCATTATAGTCTCCTCGTGCGTATGAGCCATATAATATTACCTTGTCTAACTTACTGCCCATTATCATTTTCACTTGCTGTGAAAACTTCAAAATAATATCACGCATATTATCTGTCATGTCATACCACCTTCCCTTCACTTCTCTGGATTTAATCTCAGTATAACACATTGCCATATTCATTTCTAGTTTTCCCTGATGCAAGATATATTTACAAAATGAGACGTATGACTTTCAAAATCCATACGTCTCATAATGCTTAATATTCTGTCTCCATTAATCTGCATCCTGTCTCCATTTTGTCTCCATTTCAACTTTCACGATATGCAAATTTATATTAATTTACATCAAAATCGAGTGATTTTAACATAGCAGCCAGAATGCTTTAAAATAGCGGAATCCGTTGATTTTACCGGGCTTAGAACGGTGTTCCCTCCAGGTCATACGGGGTCGCCTGATATACGTAATAATTGAGCCAGTTTGTATACAGGTTATTGGCTGCTGCTCTCCATGTCAATACCGGTTTATTATTCGGATCATCATCCGGATAATAATTCTTCGGCATATCAATTGGAAGTCCCTTGGAAAGGTCACGCTTATACTCTCCATCCAGCGTCACTCTGTCATATTCCGGATGACCCATCACAAAGATCTGTCGTCCTTCCTGTGCCATAGCAAGAAACAGTCCCACTTCGTCTGACTCTGCAAGGATTGTAATGCGGTCATCCGCACGTAACTTCTCTATCGGCACATCCGTATGACGGGAATGCGGTGCATAGAACACATCATCAAATCCTCTTACAAGCGGAATCCTGCGGTTCAGCACCTTATGCTTGAACACACCAAACAGCTTATGATCCACCTGTACTTTATCAATACCAAAATGATAATAAATACCCGCCTGAGCTCCCCAACACAGATGCAATGTCGAAGTTACGTTCGTCTTGGTCCAATCCATGATCTTCATCAGTTCATCCCAATAATCCACTTCTTCAAACGGCATCTGCTCTACCGGTGCCCCGGTAATGATAAATCCGTCAAAACGGCGATTCTTAATCTCATCAAAAGACTGATAGAACTTGTTAATATGGCTGGTTGATGTATTCTTAGATACATGGCTGGATACTCTCACAAATGTCACATCCACCTGCAGCGGTGTGTTGGATAAAGACCGCAGGATCTGAAGCTCGGTATCTTCTTTTAATGGCATCAGATTCAGAAGTCCTATCTGAATCGGACGGATGTCCTGATGTGTCGCACGGTGCTCATCCATCACAAATATGTTTTCACTTTCCAATATCTCCTTAACTGGGAGATCATTCTGTACACGAATCGGCATAGTTATTCCCCTTTTTCTTTCATGCTTTTTTCTTTTTCACATTTTTCTTTATGTTTTTTCTCCATAGTCTCTCTGGATATCACATACTTACCAGTATCATCTACAAAACTGTATTCATCGTAGTAATCCGAACTTTCCGGAAGATTCTTCCTGTGCAGTCTTCCATCAATGATAAGTTCAATGATATAGTAAATAACTGCAAATGTCGGCACACCAAGAAGCATTCCCAAAAATCCAAATAATCCACCCCCAAGCAGGATTGAAAAGATTACCCAGAATGAGCTGAGTCCTGTAGAATTACCAAGAATCTTCGGCCCGATAAAGTTACCGTCCAACTGCTGTAACAGCAGAATAAAAATCAAAAAATAGATGCCTTTAATCGGATTTGCTAACAGAATCAGCAATGTGCTCGGAATTGCACCGATATATGGTCCAAAGAACGGTATTACATTAGTCACTCCTACAATTACGCTGACCAACATTGTATATGGCATATTCAAAAATGACAGTCCAATAAAGCAAAGCACTCCGATAATCGCAGAATCAATAATCTTACCAATCAGGAATCCACCGAATATATCATTGGCCTTCTGTGTAATATGCAGTACCACATTGGCATGAGATGGGCTGAGCAATGCATAAGTCATCTTCTTGCACTGTCTTCCGAAAGTCTCCTTACTGTATAATACATAGATTGATACAATCACACCAATCAATGCGTTGAATATCTCACTAACAAAATCAATCAATCCATTAGTCAATCTTCCCATAACCTCGTTCACTCGTGTAAACAGATTATTGCTTAACCAGTCCTGAAATGTACTGGTCGCCTGCCTGATAAATGTCCGCATCATGACTCCGGTATTGGATTCATCTGCCTGAATATCTCCGATCTGATTAACTAAAAGATTGATCTGACGTGGCAGAGTAAACACCAGATCACGAATACTCTTGTATAATTCCGGGATCAGCATATTGATTAATCCGCTGATGAGCAATATCATAATAATCAACGCCAGCAATATTCCTGCTGTACGGGACAGTTTCTCTGCCCTCGCCTCATTCTTCATTTTCCTTTTCAATATCGGAATCAGTATCTTATCCGTCTGCTTCACGATCGGATTCAGCAAAAATGCAATTAATAATCCGTACAGAATCGGCTTCAGCACGTCCAACACTTTGCTGAATACACCGGATATATTGGTCAACCTCAACAGTGCAAAATAAAATGCAATACTCGCTGCAATCACTACAAAAAAAGTCATACCTTTGCTGATCTCACGTCTCAGTCTGGATGGCCCGTTATTTCCAATCCTCGGTGTATTACTATAATAACCCTTCGGAGTCTCTGACTCTTTTTTCTTATCTTCCATTTCTTATACTCCTGACATATTATGCTATTTGCTTAGTATAACACAAAAACAGGGCTACAGCAAATCATTCACTGTAACCCTGTCTTCTTATTTTCATTCCTTTTCAGGCATTAACAACAGAACGTTGCGCATTCTGTCTCCTTACACTGACAGGCGTCTCCGCCCTCCACACTGATCTTACCGGCATGGCACTTGCACGACTGATTGTAACGGCACTCTGTTGCCTCACATCGAATATTACTGGTAGCTGAAGCCTGACCAGTTACATTGCTGTATGTGTCACCTGTGCGCTCCTCGAAGCTGTCACAGCAGGTCTCATCCGCCCGCTTTGCATGTTCTCCTCCTACCTGGATATGATCCAGATCACAGTAATACTGCTTATTATGCACACAAGTCTGTACTGTACATTTCAATTCTGGCATTACAGATTCCCTCCTTTTCATAGTTCAGAGTTATTATCTGTAATTCAGAAATATTTATACATTTATTTTGCCTGACGGTAAATAATATCTTCACGACCCGGTCCGTTAGAAACCATTGTAATCGGATATCCGATCTGTTCTTCGATGAATTCTACGTACTTACGGCAGTTCTCCGGAAGATCTTCATACTTCTTGATACCGCGAATATCAGATTTCCATCCCGGAAGTGTCTTGAATACTGGCTTTGCTTTTTCAAGCAGATGTGTAGTTGGGAAGTCTGTTGTCACTTCTCCGTTAATTTCATATCCTACACATACTGGAATCTCATCCAGATATCCCAGTACATCCAGTACTGTAAATGCTACATCTGTCGCTCCCTGCATTCTGCATCCGTACTTAGATGCTACACAGTCGAACCATCCCATACGTCTTGGACGTCCGGTTGTTGCACCGAACTCTCCACCATCGCCGCCACGGCGTCTCAGTTCGTCAGCCTCATCACCAAAGATCTCGCTTACGAAAGCTCCTGCTCCAACTGCGCTTGAGTATGCCTTACATACAGTAACAATCTGCTTGATCTCGTATGGAGGAATACCTGCTCCGATTGCTCCGTATCCGGCCAATGTAGATGAAGATGTGACCATTGGATAAATACCATGATCCGGATCTTTCAGCGAGCCAAGCTGACCCTCCAGCAAGATCTCTTTACCTTCTTTGATCGCATTGTAAAGATATAGAGATGTATCGCATACATATGGCTCGATTAACTCTTTATATTCCTGTAATTCATTATACAGCTCATCAGGATCAATTGCCGGTTTGTGATACAGGTGCTCAAGCAATACGTTCTTCTGCTCTGCAACACGTACAACTTTTTCTTTCAGAAGCTCATCATCAAATAACTCGCTTACCTGAAAACCAATCTTTGCATATTTATCTGAGTAGAATGGTGCGATACCTGACTTGGTAGAACCAAATGATTTGCCGCCCAGACGCTCTTCTTCATATGCATCAAACTTCTTGTGATATGACATTACCATCTGTGCTCGGTCGGAAACCAGAATTCTCGGCTTCGGCACACCTCTGTCTACGATAGACTGGATCTCATTGCACAGCACCGGAACATCCAGTGCGACACCGTTACCGATAATGCTTGTAGTATGTCCGTAAAACACACCTGATGGTAATGTGTGAAGTGCAAATTTACCGTAATTATTAATTATTGTATGTCCCGCATTGGCACCTCCCTGAAAACGAACAATGATATCGGCTTTTTCGCCAAGCATATCTGTAATCTTACCTTTTCCTTCGTCTCCCCAGTTCCCGCCAACTACTGCTCTAACCATAACAATTCCTCCTGTGTTATTCATCTTGCTGATGACTATTGTGAAGCTATTCTTATAACAGCCATCTGATATTATACTATAAATTTTTTTTTTTGTACATTGTTATTTACATCAAAGGTGCAATTAATCGTAAAATCTGCCCCATCACCTTATATGTAACTGGTCTGTTCTCCACTTCTGTCAGGCTGATTTTCTGACACTTTTTAAGTGTTTCCTGGAAATCCTGCTCAATATCCGCAACGACCGGATGATCATAGATATATGCACCACATTCAAAATGCAGATACAGGCTGCGGTAATCCAGATTAATTGTTCCTACAGTTGCAGTATCATCATCTGATACAAACACCTTGGCATGTACAAATCCCGGCGTATATTCATAGATGCTTACCCCCGCCTGAATCAATTCTTTATAATAAGTATGTGCCAGTACAAAAGCATACCATTTATCCGGAATATGCGGCATAATAATGATCACCTCTATGCCGCTTTTCGCTGCTCTGGTAAGCGCTGTAATCATCTCACTATCCAGGATCAGATACGGCGTCATGATATGCACATACTTCTTGGAATGATTCAGAATATGGAAATACACTTCTTCGCCTACATTTTCATTATCATACGGATGATCTCCATACGGAATCACATAACCATGCGGTGGATCCGGCACTACATGCTTCGGTGTCAGATAGTTCTGGCAGTCCGCAGGTTCCATCTGATTGACTGCCCACATTTCCAAAAACAACATAGTGAAACTCTGTACTGCATCACCCTTCAACATGATCGCCGTATCCTTCCAGTGACCAAAACGTGTAATTTCATTAGCATACTCATCTGCCAGGTTGACTCCGCCGGTAAACGCAACCTTGCCGTCAATTACACATATCTTACGGTGATCTCTGCTATTCTGCACCGTAGACAGGAATGGGATGATCGGATTAGACACCCGGCACTGGATGCCCATTTTTCGGATTTTTTTGTAATAATAATATGGGAAATTTGAAATTGCACACATGCCATCATACATAAAGCGAACTTCTACCCCTTCATCTGCTTTACACTTCAGAATATCCAGTACCGTATCCCACACATGTCCTTCTGCTACAATAAAATACTCCAAAAAAATATAATGCTCCGCCTTCTCAAGTTCCCGGTAAAGTGCCTGCATCTTATCTTCTCCTAATGGGAAATACGTGATCTCTGTATTCTTATATACCGGAAAATGCATCTGACTAGAAAGATACGCCGCAAGATTCGCCTTGCCGGGACCTTCTTCCTTCAGTTCCTGCAGTACCCTCCTGTCCTGCTGCATATAAGGGCGCTCTTCTAACTTCAGATTCCGCAGTCGTCCTCTTACCCATCTGGTTCCAACTTTGCTCTTCACATATACATAAAACAAAGATCCGATTGCCGGAAATGCCATGACACACAGCATCCAGGTCATCTTAAATGCAGGATTATCCTCTGAATTAATAATATAAATCAGCACGATAATACCTAGTATTCGAAAGAAACCATTGATCACTTGTGAATACTGCTGCAGTCTGCTCATGGACACCACAAAAAGACCAATCTGCAGTAAAATCATAACCAACACAAGTCCGGTACGACTGAATATAATTCGAAATAAACCGCTTTGGACTTTTCTCAGCTTCTTCTTCTCCATATTTCTAATATTCTCCTCACAAATGTATATCTATCCCTTAAATCTGATACTCAGTGTAGCACATTTCCATATGCTTCACAAGAAATCTTTCCCAGAGCAGGAAAGCTCTGGTATTTTAGTAAAATTTTATATCGCACGCCTTTCTTTTTCTGTCAAAAAGTATTACAATACATTTGTATATGACGTAAATGTCAGAAAAGACTAGAAAGGAGTCATACCCATGTCAAAATTTTTCAAACGTGCATTAGGTCTTGCTGCTGTTGGTGGTGCAGTTGCTGCCGGAGTAGCTTACTATCTTAAAAAGGAAGATAACTCTGATGATTTTCTGGATGAATTCGATGACGATTTTGCCACCGAAGATTCCGATTCTTCTGAACGTGAATATGTTCCGCTGAACACTGCTCCTAAGGCTGAAGCCGAAGAAGATAAAACGAAAGAAGATAAAACAGAGGAAACTGTAACACCTTCCGAGGAAGAAAATGCCGAGGATACTGAAGAGACTGCTGAAGCTGAAGCAGCGGAAGAAAAAGCGGAATAATTCCAAACACAAAAATGCTGCCGGGGATATCATATTAATCCCTGACAGCATCTTTTTTATTTTTTCACACCCGGTATATCCGTCCAGACTCCTTTTAATATCGCTGTTGCCTCCCTGATCTCTTCTTCCGACAGATTGGCATACCCCAGAAGTATCGTCGCACTTCTATGATTTTCTCCAATGCAGTAATCCGACAGACCATATACTTTCACTTCTGCATTCTCAGCCCTGCGGACCAGTTCACTTTCAGACACATGATCTGCAAATGACATCAACAGATGCACACCCGCATACTCTCCGGCAATCTTACAGTCAAAATTCATCTCCTGCAACGCCCGGATCAGCACATCATGTCTTCCCTTATATAAAGCACGCGTCTTATTCAGATGTCTCTCATAATATCCTTCTTCAATAAAATGCTGCACGATAAGCTGGTCTACTTTGGAAACCGTCGAACTGATAAATCCACATTTTTCATGATAAACTGTCGCCAACTCTTCCGGCAGCACCATATAGCTCATGCGGATCGCCGGGGCAATGGATTTGGAAAATGTACCAAGATAGATCACTTTACCGTTCGCATCGCTTCCTTGAAGTGCCGGGATCGGCTTGCCCTTATATCGGAACTCGCTGTCATAATCATCCTCGATGATATAGCGCTTCTCTGATTCATTCGCCCATCCGAGCAGTTCAATTCTACGCTTCATTGGCATCACGATACCGGTAGGATACTGATGAGACGGCGTCACATATGCAATATCCGCTACAGATTCCCGAAGCATATCCACCCGCATACCATAACGGTCCATCTCTATTGGCTCTACTGGATATGACTGGCTGGAAAACAGACGATACGCCTGCTTATATGCCGGATTCTCTACTGCAATCACATGATTTCTTCCGATTACAGAGCACAGCATCATCAGAAGATAATCATTTCCTGCTCCTACTATAATCTGATGGGGATCACATTTCACCCCACGCGCCTGATAAAGATAATCACAGATTACTTTTCGAAAACTTAATTCTCCCTGAGGATCACCCAGGCGAAATAACTCCACCTCGTCATCCAGCAGGATCTCCTTGGAGAGTTTCCTCCAGGCATTATGAGGAAAGCTCTTCAAATCTACACCATTTGGCGTAAAATCATAACGACAGGTCTCTTCCTTCTCCCGTACTTCCGGTGTCTGTCGCTTCTTCACTTCTCTGATCTGATACAGACCCTCAATCTGCGCTACATAGTAACCCCGATAAGGTTCTGATTCAATATATCCTTCCGATAAAAGCTGTTCATAAGCCAGATCTACTGTACTCCGACTCACCTCAAGATGCTTTGCCAGCGCTCTGGTAGACGGAAGCTTCTCGTGGTATGCGAATTTGCCGCTTACAATATTTTCTTTAATATATAAATATATCTGTTCGTACAAAGGCGTCCCATTACGGGACGCCAGTGTCATAGTCAGTTCATTCATCTGTTTATTCTCTTATTTCTTAGGCAGTCTGAAAGAACTCTTCAGAGATACAATACGGTTAAATACCAGTGCATCCGGTGTAGAATCCTTTGCATCAATACAGAAATATCCGTTTCTCACAAACTGGAAGCTGTCATATGCTTTTGCATCGCCGAAGTTCGGCTCTACAAAACAATTCTTTCTCACTTCCAGAGAATTCGGATTAATGTTCATAGATCCGTCTTCTTCATTATACACACCCTTCTCTTCATCGATCAGGTTCTCATACAGACGTACCTCTGCCTGTTTTGCATACGGTGCTGCTACCCAGTGGATCGTACCTTTGACCTTACGTCCTGTAAATCCGCTTCCGCTCTTAGTCTCCGGATCGTAAGTACAGTGTACAACTGTCACATTGCCATTCTCATCTATCTCATAGCTTACACACTTTACAAAGTATGCCTGCATCAGACGTACTTCATTACCCGGGAACAGACGGAAATATTTTTTCGGTGGTTCAATCATGAAGTCATCACGCTCAATATACAGTTCCTTGCAGAATGGAATCTTTCTCTTGCCAAGTTCTGGATTCTCCAGATTGTTCTCGGCTTCCAGCCACTCTACTTCTCCTTCCGGATAATTATCAATAACCAGCTTGATCGGATCAAGCACTGCCATCATACGAGAGCGCTTCATCTTCAGATCTTCACGGATACAGTACTCAAGCATTGCATAATCTACAGATCCCTGAGACTTGGATACACCACACAGATCTACGAACATCTTCAGTGACTCCGGTGTGAATCCTCTTCTTCTCAGTGCTGCAATAGATACCAGTCTTGGATCATCCCATCCGTCTACCACGCCATCCTGTACCAGCTTCTTGATATAACGCTTGCCGGTTACTACATTAGTCAGATATAACTTGGCAAACTCAATCTGACGCGGTGCCGGGTCAAACTCGCACTCTCTTACTACCCAGTCATACAGCGGTCTGTGATCTTCAAACTCCAGTGTACAGATCGAGTGTGTAATCTTCTCAATCGCATCCTCAATTGGGTGAGCAAAATCATACATCGGATAAATGCACCACTTATCACCGGTGTTGTGATGATGCATATGTGCCACACGATAGATAACAGGGTCACGCATGTTGATATTCGGTGAAGCCATATCGATCTTCGCACGAAGTACCTTCTCTCCATCCTTATATGCGCCGTTCTTCATTTCTTCAAACAACTTCAGATTCTCTTCGATACTGCGGTCTCTGTACGGGCTGTTCTTACCAGGCTCTGTCAGTGTACCGCGGTACTCGCGGATCTCATCAGCACTAAGATCACAGACATAGGCCTTGCCCTTCTTGATCAGCTTCACCGCACATTCATACATCTGATCAAAATAATCAGACGCAAAATACAGATGATCCTTAAAGTCAGCACCCAGCCACTCTACATCTGTCTTAATAGACTCTACATACTCAGTATCTTCTTTTGTTGGATTCGTATCATCAAATCGAAGATGGAATGTTCCATGATACTTCTTAGCCAGCCCTGAATTAAGCAGGATAGACTTGGCATGTCCGATATGCAGATAACCATTCGGCTCCGGCGGGAATCTGGTGCAGACCTCTGTATATCTACCTTCAGCCAGATCCTTATCTATCTCCTGTTCAATAAAATTCTTTGAAACTACTTCTTCTCCCATGGGTTTCCTCCTCATTGTCTTTCTCATCATGTGTTTTATCTTATCATAATTCCAGTTAACCCACAATACAATATTTTCAAATTTACCATTGACAAACTACGCTCTTATATTGTATATTAATCACGTTGCATATGAAATATATCTTATGCGTGCTGTTGTGGCTCAGTCGGTAGAGCGTCGCCTTGGTAAGGCGGAGGTCGGCGGTTCGATTCCGCTCAACAGCTTAGAGAAAAGAAGCCGGGAAGATTCTTACTTATTCAGAATCTTCCCGGCTTTGTTTTTTATTCTCTGTAATGCATTATCTATGGTTTTGGGGCTCTTCTTTAGAAGCCCTGCGATTGTCTTATAATCCGTTCCAAGAAGGTGCAGATACAGCACTCTGCTTTCCAGATCACTCAAACTCTCTTCCAGTTCCTCTCCGATGCGGTTCATGGATTCCTGCATGATCATCGCATGCTCCGGATTGCTCTCCACACCCGCTTCAATAGTATCCAGCACATACTCTCTGCCTCCCTGTTCCGCTTCTTCGTAAAAAGACACATAGGAATTAAGCGGTATATGCTTCTTCCGACCGGAAGCTTTTGCCGCGCTGTACATCTGTCTTCGGATGCACAGTCTGGCAAAACTTCCAAAGGACACTTCCTGCTCCGTATCATAATCACGCACCGCTTTAAACAGACCGATCATCCCTTCCTGGATCAGATCATCATTCTCTCCGCCAATCAGATACATTGCTTTCGCTTCTTTGCGCACTACATTTTTATACTTTTCCATGATATAATCCATAATCTTCTTATCACCATCTCGAAGATTGCGAATCAGCTGCTCATCTGTCAGCTGCTCATAGTTTGACGTGCCCATAACTGCTCCTGTTCTTATTAAAATTCAAGTCTCATTCTGAGTCTTTATCCCAATCTCTGTCTGACAATCTCATAAGCCAGTACACCTGCCGCCACCGATGCATTCAGGGAATCAATATCACCTTTCATCGGTATGCCTGCAACAAAATCGCAATTTTCTTTCATCAAACGGCTGACACCTTCGCCTTCATTGCCGATTACAAGACCGATCGGTCCTTTCAGATCCAGGTCGTACATCACCGTACCATCCATATCTGCACATACGAACCACAGTCCCTGCTTCTTCAGATCTTCTACCGTCTTCTTCAGATTAGTCACACGGGCAACCGGCGTATAATTCAGTGCTCCTGCCGATGTTCTCGCTACTGTCGCAGTAAGTCCTACCGCTCTGCGCTTTGGAATGATCACGCCGTGTGCTCCCGCCAGATTAGCTGTACGAATGATTGCGCCCAGATTATGGGGATCTTCAATATTATCCAACAGGAAAATGAACGGATCTTCGCCACGACTCTTTGCAAGTTCCAACATATCTTCTACCTGCGCATACTCATAAGCTGCCGCATGTGCAATCACGCCCTGATGCTTTCCGGTCTCTGAAAGCTGATTCAGGCGTTCCTTTGTAACAAACTGCAGGATCACATCATGCTTCTTCGCCTCACGCACGATTGTACGGATCGGACCGTCCTGGCATCCATCCAGTACATACAGCTTATCCATCGGCTTGCCAGAACGCAGTGCTTCCAGCACTGCATTTCTTCCTTCTATTACGAGACTCTTACTCTCTTCATAATTCTCATTCATTTCTTTCATGACTGCTCCTCATTGTTATCCAGACTGTCCAGTCCCATTTTAATCAGTTCCAGCATTCTCTCATATCTGCGCTGCAGATAGAGATACCCCATAAGTGCCTCGAATCCAGTGGCGCGTCTGTAATCTGTCACAGACTGATTCTTTGCCGGACTGATCGTCTTGGAATTACGTCCGCGCTTATAGATCTGATGCTCCTCTTCCGTCAGTTCGTCCTGCAGCACACGCATCATTTTCGACTGACTGGATGCCTGTACGATCTGACTGGTCTCCTTGTGGAGCTTTTTCACCTGTTTATTGCCCCGGTTCAATACCAGGTTCTTAATCACTAAATCAAATATGCAGTCCCCGATATATGCCAATGCAAGAGGTGAATAGGTCTCCGCCTCCACCTCCTGCATCTGAAACATCTCCTGCATACAAGTATCAAAATCCCACTTTATGCTTTTTTCCATTTTACTCCTTCTCTGGTATCCAGAAGTACAATTCCCTTTGCCGCCAGTTCATCACGGATCTCATCGGCTCTTGCAAAGTTCTTCTCTTTTCTTGCTGCCTGACGCTCTGCGATCAGTGCTTCAATCTCATCATCCAGTATTTCTTCCTTCTTGTCAACAATAAGTCCCAGTACATCAGTAAGTTTTACAAGCAGGTCATAAAGTGCCTTTGCATATTCCTTTGAACCTTCTGTCGTGGCTGTTGTATTAGCATATTTAACAAGATCAAAGATTGCTGCGATTGCATCTGCTGTGTTGAAATCATCTTCCATTGCAGTTTCAAATGCAGTTACGAATTCTTTTGTCTTAGCCAGATTATCTTTTTCAGCATCCGTCATGGATTCTTCTTTTGCCTGTTCCATCATGTAGCGAAGGTTATCTGCCGCGTTCTGGATACGCTCCAGACCGTTCTTAGATGCCTCCATCAGTTCCGCGCTGAAGTTCAGTGGACTTCTGTAATGTGCACTCAGCATAAAGAAGCGAAGTATCTGCAGATCATACTGCTCGCTGATCTCACGGACTGTACGGAAGTTGCCGAGAGATTTACTCATCTTGTGGTTATCAATGTTCAGAAATGCATTGTGCATCCAGTATTTGGCAAATTCTTTGCCGTTGCATGCCTCACTCTGTGCGATCTCATTCTCATGATGTGGAAATACCAGGTCTTCTCCACCAGCGTGAATATCGATCTGCTCACCCAGATATTTTTTTGACATTACAGAGCATTCGATATGCCATCCCGGACGTCCATCACTCCACGGAGACTCCCATGCCGGCTCGCCTTCTTTCTTTGGTTTCCAGAGTACGAAATCCAGCGGATCTTCCTTCTCATCCTCGCCGCTTACCAGCAGGGCACGATTACCGGAACGCAAATCATCCAGATTCTTATGAGATAATTTTCCATAATCTTTGAACTGTCTGGTACGGAAGTATACGGTTCCGTTCTTCTCATATGCATAGCCTTTCTCGATCAGAGTGCTGATCATATCGATCATCCCGTCAATTTCCTGTGTAGCCAACGGATTAGTAGTAGCCGGCTCAATGTTCATGCCATCCATATCCTTCTTGCACTCTTCGATATAACGCTGAGAAATCTCCTCTGCCGTAACACCCTCTTCGATCGCTTTCTTGATGATCTTATCATCTACATCTGTAAAGTTGGATACATAGTTCACATCATATCCTTTGTATTCAAAATATCTGCGCACGGTGTCGAACACGATCATTGGTCTTGCATTACCAATATGAATAAAGTTGTATACGGTTGGTCCGCAGACATACATTCTTACCTTACCTTCTTCGACCGGTACAAATTCTTCTTTTCTTTTGCTCATGGTATTATACAGTCTCATTCTTCTTCTCCTTTTTTGCTTTATCTTTATTATTCTTTCTCAGTTCTTTTTCCAATTCACTGACTCGTTCTTTCAGCATAATGTTATCTCGCTGCAGCTGGCTGATATCGCTTGTAACCGGATCCGGAAGATGTACCTGATCCATATCCGCTCTCGGGATCTTCAGATTACCCATCTTCACGATACGTCCCGGAACACCAACCACAGTACAATTCGGCGGCACTTCATTCAGCACCACAGATCCTGCTCCGATCTTCGAATTCTCTCCTATGGTAAATGATCCAAGCACCTTTGCTCCGGCACTGACCATGACATTATCTTTCAGCGTAGGATGACGCTTGCCCTGTTCCTTGCCGGTACCGCCAAGAGTTACCCCCTGATACAATGTTACATTATCACCAAGTTCTGCTGTCTCTCCGATGATCACACCACTTCCGTGGTCAATAAATAACCCCTTGCCAATAGTTGCTCCCGGATGTATTTCAATGCCTGTCTTTCTGGCAGCTCTCTGGGAAATCCATCTTGCCAGAAAATAATGCTTACCGAGATACAGCTTATGTGCGATCCTGTAACTCAATATCACTTTGAAACTTGGATAAAGAAATACTTCCATATTGGATTTGATCGCGGGATCTCTCTCCCTGATCACATTAATCTCTTCCTGTATATAGGATAACGCTCCCATACAAACCTCTCCTTTTCATTCACACTAAAGCAGTCCGCATGTCTATTATATCCGTTCAGAGCCACTTCCAAAATGCTGTTCTGAACGTAAATCATCGGAAGTGCCAAAAGGCACATTCCGAGATTGTACGCGGTCGTCAAGGTCCTTAGCAAGCTAGGACTTTGACTCGTCGCGATACAAATAAAAGCTCCGTCTCTTATAAAAGAGACGAAGCTTAACTCCGCGGTTCCACTCTTATAGAGAACCTGACTTCTGACACTTTTCGTATCTGTCTGATTCTCCACTCCTGTACGCGTAACGTGCGTCTTACGTGCCCGGCTAATAATTGTCCCACAGACAATGGTTCACCAGACCAACTCCCGAATGCACTTCAGAAATACTTCCCTCAGGACTGCTTACAGCCGGTGACAATCCCTCTCTGCCAGTTCCGCCATTTCTTACTCTCTTCGTTCTGCGTCTTTCTCATATAGATTATATCTTATGCGAATTCCGACGAATTGTCAACATTTTTAACCGCTTTAAGTGGAAATCTGACTTCCACTTTAAACATATCTCCTTCTATCGTCAAATGGATGGTTCCCTGCTGTAATTCGGTAAAGCTTCTGGCAATCGCAAGTCCAAGTCCGGAGCCTTCTGTATTGCGGGATACATCCCCCCGCACAAAACGCTCCGTCAGATCTTCTGCCTTTACCGTTATCTCTGCCGCAGACACATTGAGAAGCTGAATCACAGCTTCATTGTCTTCCCGGCATACCTTCGTATATACTCTGGTTCCGTGCATGGCATATTTGGAAATATTCACCAGCAGATTTTCAAAGATGCGGTACGTCTTCTGACTGTCCAGTTCACAGATCAGCTTTTCCTCCGGCCAGGTACACCGAAAGCTCAGTTCTGCTTTTTCAAATCTGCTGTCCAACTCCAGCTTTACCTGTTTAAACAAATTTGCCACGTCCACATCCATCTTGTTGAGAGTTACCGTCTGGCTGGTTGCCTTACTGATCTCGAATAGATCCTCGATCAGCACCTTCAGGCGCAGAGATTTCTTTTCCAGTATTTGGATATACTCTTTCCGCTTCTCCTCATCCTTTTCCAGTTTCAGAAGATCCACATAGGTAATAATCGCTGTCAGCGGAGTCTTGAGATCATGCGACATATTCGTGATCAGTTCCGTCTTCATCTTCTGGCTTTTCACTTCTTTGTCTACCGCTTTCTGGTAACCATCTTGAATTTTCTCCAGTTCTTTCTTAAATGGATTAAACACACCCAGATCATCGGTCACTTCTACATTCAGGTTGCCTTCTGCCATCTGATTGGTCGCATTTAACAGCAATGCATATTTATCCTTCAGATCGTTAAAATACTTACGCAAAATGAAGAATAATATGATTGAATAAATCACAACTGCTACGATTCCATAGAACCACAATACGGTAATTACCGTCAGAATCAGCGCATTGATCAGCACGATTTTCAATATTGTTTTATTATTCCGGTCGGTGAAATCAATATTATCAAAGGAATGATATACTTTCTCTATCCCTTTCTGTGCTTTTTTTATTGCCTTACTGCACCATCCCGGAATCTGTTTCCCATAGCGCACCAGAAGCACCCGTTCTTTCACATAAGCCGAAACTCCCATCACATAGACTTGACGTACACAGCCAGAACACCAATAAGCGGCTGCGATAACAGCCATGTCCCACAGCATTTTTCCAGTTCCATCCTCCCGCATCATCAGCCATGGAAGTCCTCCGAACACGCCGGTTCCCACAGCAATGGATCCAACAAGGATTACCAATTCAAGAGGCGCATAAAATATTTTTTCATTGCCCGTCTCCAAAAATCGGAACATCGGAAATATCCACGCAGCCACTGCCATTACTACCATTTCTGCCGCCACATCGTTTGCCGCCTCTGACGTAGTCATATACATGTTATCGAGATTAACACTGAGGCAAAGTACAAAAAGCACCCATATTACCACAAATAATTTATGCCTGTTTTTCAATTTTGTATCCAACTCCCCACACCACCTTCAAATATTTAGGCTCTCTTGGATTGATCTCAATCTTCTCCCGGATATTGCGGACATGAACCATGATTGTATCCGTATTGATCGCTCTTTCATTCCAGACACGCTCATAGATCTCATCTGCTGAAAACACTCTTCCCGGATTCTTCATCAACAGCAGCAGAATCTTATACTCGATGGGAGTCATTTTCACCGATTCGCCATCCACCGTTACTTCCACGGTGTCCTCATTAAGTTCCAGACCTCCTACCGTATACACATGCTCCTGCTGTTCTTTTGCACCGAGTCGTTCCATAAATCTGCTGTACCTGCGGAGCTGGGAGTTCACCCTGGCGAGCAGTTCCATTGGGGTAAATGGCTTCGTCACATAGTCATCGGCTCCCATGTTCAGTCCCAGGATCTTATCTACTTCTTCTGACTTGGCAGAAAGAAAGATAACCGGAAAGTCATATTTTTCCCGCAGCTTTGCTGTCATGGTGATTCCATCCATCCTCGGCATCATGATATCTACGATCGCCAGATGAATCTCTTCCTGGTCAATCACTTCCAGTCCTTCCACGCCGTCCGTCGCCTGATATACCTGATAACCCTGGCTTTTCAGATAAATCTCAATTCCTTCCCGTATTTCCTTGTCATCCTCCACAATCAATACATGATTATATGTTCCACTCATTCCAATTCAGCCTCCTGTTTCATCTACGCCTTTAGTATAGGGATTCATTCTTAAAAGAAGCGTTCGGAATTTCCAAAGATTTTCTAAAGAATATTTCCGCACGCTTCTGTTTTCTGCTACACCTCTTCGTCCAGACGAATCTTAGACAATGGTATAATCTTCTTCATTTCTTCCTTCATCCGATCTGACATGGAGACTCCTTCTTCCAGACATATTTCTTTTACTGTCTTTACTCCAAACAATAATTCACCCAGCGCTTCCACCGACACTGTACCCTCGCTGTTCTCTTCTTTACCGTCCATCAGCATTACGCCAGAATGTTCCGTACCGGTCACTACCACCGTACGGTTATTCTCTTCAATGATCGGATCCGTAATCTGAAAGCACACTGCAGTAAGCTCCCGCAAGCTTACAGATGCTAACATCCGTTTTGTATCTGTAATACGGATCATAATCTTCGGTGCTTCTTCCTCTTCCTGCTCCGGGACATACGGACAGTTTCCGACCAGATGCCCATTCAGATAATACAGCATCAGCTTCGCACCCTCACTGGCATATTCTTTCATCAGCCGCTCGTAATACATTTCGCTTTTCAGCGTATATACCTGATAGCCTTCTGCTTCCAACGCTGCATTTTCCGCATTCACAAGCATCGGAATATCCTGATTTGCCACCGGACGCACCTGACAGGTGATGCCATTTTCCAGCTGCACTTCTCCTCGTTCTCCAATTGGACAATACTCCAACTGTTGCTCATACACTGTACGAAATCCATACGGCGTATAGATTGCTTCTGCCGCTGGCATCAGATAGGTAAAACTCTCACCTTCCCGATACATATCCTTCAACGCCCTCTCTAGCAGTGCTTTCATAAAGCCACGTCCCCGATATGACTCTCTGGTCGCAACCGCCACGATATAATTTGCCTTCTTTTTCATGCCATTTACATTCAGTTCATACGGATTCAGATGCAGCATTGCCTGGATTCCTCCATCCTCTTCTGCCACATAAATCTGATTATCTTTCGTTTTCTCGGTATAATAATAATCTACGAAGCGCTTACTGTCCTCACTGAACACTTCTTCATACAACGGTCTGGTAAGTCCATGCTCTGTCTGCTCCAAATGTCTAACTTTCATCTATTTTGCTCCTTTCGGGCATCCGCCACATCCCTGGCATCCGCTTTCTGCACCAGTACCTACCGCATAGCTGTAATCTCGGATGCTTTCCAGTGCTGCAATCGCCTGGGAGGATATCCCTTCCCCAGTTCCGGTGAAACCGAGCCCTTCTTCGGTTGTTGCCTTAATATTGATCTGGTCTACTTCAATTCCAAGTGCTTCTGCAATATTTTTCCGCATTGCCTCAATATGCGGTGCCATCTTTGGTCGCTGCGCAATGATCGTAGCATCAATATTGCCGATTACGTAGAGATGCTCCTCCAGAAGCCCTCTTACATGCTGTAACAGCTTCACGCTGGAGATTCCTTTATATGCCGGGTCTGTATCCGGAAAATGCTTCCCGATATCCCCCAGTGCCGCTGCTCCAAGCAGCGCATCCATAATCGCATGGATCAGCACATCGGCATCTGAATGACCAAGAAGTCCCTTTTCATACGGTATCTTTACGCCGCCAAGGATCAGGTCTCTTCCTTCTACTAATTTATGGACATCATATCCCATACCTATTCTCATATATATCATCCTCCCTGGATATTTTTCGTAGTTTCTGTCTGCTATATACGCAGGCAGGGTTCTCCTAAAGGATAGCATATGTATTCTGCTTTTTCAAAATAAGTTTTCTGCATGGAGGCTTATTGCACAAAAAAAGAAGCTCACATTCGTGAACTTCTTTTCAGTAGCGGGAACTGGATTTGAACCAGCGACACCACGGGTATGAACCGTGTGCTCTAGCCAACTG
>ERZ894183.460-NODE-460-length-33607-cov-47.094629_pt1 | contig 33607 bp, 38 predicted proteins | sample MGYA00380279_ERZ894183 | MGnify/ENA primary metagenome ERZ894183 (study PRJEB32331, sample SAMN06328422) | human gut metagenome | biome: human gut microbiome; feature: stool | host: Homo sapiens | collected 2013-06-26 ... | reverse complement strand
GGAATAAAATGACGCAAAAAACAAGCCCTAATTCCCCTCATGAATGAGGGGCTAGGGGAGTTGAGGTGCCGAAGGCACTTTCTTGTGCTCAAAAAAGTGGGTATGTAGCGACATAACGCAATAAGTGAGCTTTATACGCCACTGTCGAGCAACTTCGCCGCAGTATGTTGAGTCCAGGAATTACGATAGTAAGAAAAATTTCTTCGATGAGCTGTGGTGAATCCGGCCCTATGAGCTTCTCTTTTGAGATATCAAAAGGTTTTCCGGGAAGGACAATAACTTCCATTTCCTTGCTGTCCAGGTTCGCTTCCAGGATATCCTCTTTTTTCACTTTGGCTCGGATGATTCTTGCATGGTTATGGTCACCGTGGCGGCAGGCAAAGAAAAACGCGGCGTTACCGTCGTGTGAGGAACATAGCAAGTAGATTTTGGAAGTTCGGGATGAGAAAAATAGGGAGAGAAATTGTGTAAATTATGGAAAGTGTGAGCTGGGATATGAGGGATATTTCTTAAAAAATGACTTGCTATTATCTTCTGTTAGAGCGAAAATGTGATTACCGAAAAAGATAATCACAATGAGGAAAGCAGGAAATCGCAATGAAGAGAAAGAAATTAACGGGATTTTTAGAAAAGGCCGCAAAGGAATATGAAGAGAGCTTTGCAGCAGATATGCTGGGATATTGGTATTCTAGGCATTGCCTGGGAGAGTCAGTTGACCGTAAGCTGATATTGGAAGAAGCAAAAGAGGAATGCGGCTTAGTCAGGGACGTGGAATTGGAGCCGTTCACAGTTGTTTTAGAGACAGAGGGCGGAGACCTGAGAATCCGTTACCGCAGTACGGGAGCAGCAATTGGCTATACTTATATGAAAGGATAAAAGGAGTACGCAGCCATTTCAAAATTTTTTGTGAACTCCCCTCCGGCAGCCTTGCAATCTGCTTGCTTTGATGGTAAGATGAGAGTGGAGGAGAGGAGCATTTTGCAAAGCTCCAGTTTTCCCGGATAAGGGGAGCATCCTTTTAAGATGATGATAGAATGGAGGCGGTTGCCGACATGGATTATACAGTGGCAGATAATGAACTGGAAGCACGATATGAGAGATATAAGGGTGTGCTGAAGAACCTCACCCTTATGAGCGATGTGTTCATGCGAAATGTATTTAAAAAGCGTGAATGCACAGAATATGTCCTACAGGTCATTATGGGTGAGAAAGACTTGAAAGTTCTAAACCAGGTCATCCAAATGGATTATAAGAACTTGCAGGGACGCTCAGCTATCCTTGACTGCGTGGTACGGGACGCGGACGGGAGACAGTTTGATGTTGAAATTCAACAGGATAATGAAGGCGCCTCTCCTAAAAGAGCCAGATACCACAGCGGTTTGATGGACATGAACACCTTAAATGCCGGACAGGATTTCGATGAGCTGCCAGAAGCCCATGTGATTTTCATTACGAGGGACGATGCGCTGGGATATGGTCTTCCGATTTATCATATCGGAAGAAAAATCGAAGAGGTCGGAGAGGCTTTTAAGGATGAGGCGTATATATATATGTGAACTCCAGCAGACAGGATGACACAGAACTAGGGCGTCTAATGCATGATTTTTATTGTAAGGACGCATCGGATATCCACAGTGAAATCCTGGCAAAGCGTGTGTATGAATTGAAGGAGACTCAGGAAGGAGTTGATATTATGTGCCGTGAGATGGATCAGATTTACAAAGAAGGCGCAAAACTTGGCGAAGAGCGTGGCAGAGTTCAGGGGATTGCTGAAGGTTTGGCTGCCGGTGAGATGAAAGCAAAGCGTGAGGCCGCATATGAGCTCCGTGACGAGGATCATTTTAGCGATGAGAAGATTGCGAAACGCTTGAAGATCAGCTTGGAAATCGTTCAGAAATGGTTTGCTGAACGTGCTGCTCTGGCAAAATAAGAATTTTAGCCCTCTGTGGGGAATGCAAGGTCTAGGTGTGACCTACTCTTCTCACAGAGGGCTGTTTTTTATATTTTGAAACTGCGGTAAAGTCAGAGATCTATCCCCTCGCCGTTAATCTCTACGATATCATCAAAAGCAATTGCCGCCGGCAGCACCTTGCCCCATTCTTTCTTTTCGCCGGTCATAATCCGCAGTTCTTGGCTGACTGTGTCAATGCGGTCAATTGTGCCGGAGAGTTCCTTATAGTATCCGCTCTCATCACCCTTGAAGTAACGAATGCGTACAAACATTCCTTTTCGGAGCTGCTGTAGATTGTCCGATAGTATTTCCTTTTCCCCATCTGACATTTCAATCCTATCAACCTTGAGCTTTTCCATACCTTCAGCAGAAATCTCATCCTCGTAGCCGCGCAGAGCCGCAAATGGGCTAAATATCTTTGCCCTGTTCTCCAGCGTCATCCGCGGCTTGAGTGGTTCTGGCCGGGAGAGCGGGAGAAGGTCAGCGTATTTTTGCCGGACTGCTTTTCCTTCCGGTGTGTTTTTATAATCTATCATAGCCGCCTCCGTTTCCAGGAAGCGGTAAAACAGAAGATTGAGAATGAAGCCGCCATCGCAAAGGCGGAAGCCGATAAGCAGGTAGCGATCACGAATGCCCAGGCGGAAGCGGAAAAGACCGCCATCAAAGCGGAAGCGCAGGCCGAGGCGAACCGGAAGATCGCAGAGAGTTTGTCGGAAGAGTTGATTGAGTACCAGAAGGTTCAGAAGTGGGACGGCAAGCTGCCCACGGTGACTGGCGGGAATGCGTTGGTCGGGATTGATTTGGATGAGTAAGCGGTAGCACAGGAAAATACACAACCGGGGCGGGGAAACCTGCCCCCTTACATGATTGGAGGATTTTATTATGGCAGTAACGAAAAAGATTGAAATTGATGGGAAGGAAGTAGAGTTCCGCGCATCTGCGGCAGTGCCGCGTCTGTACCGTCTGAAATTCGGCCGGGATATCTATAAGGATTTGCGTATGCTGGAGAAAAGCGTGGGGGAAAACGATGAGGATGATTCCAGCCTTGATTTGTTCAGCCTGGAAATGTTCGAGAATATCGCTTTTATTATGGCGAAGCACGCTTCTCCCAGTACCGTCCCGTCTGAGCCGGATGAGTGGCTGGAGGAATTCAACACGTTCTCCATTTACCAGATCCTTCCGCAGCTGATTGACCTGTGGGGACTGAACGTGCAGACGCAGGTGGCGGCAAGAAAAGACCTCGCAGAAGTGAGCGGGAAATGACCACGCCGCTGTTTTTGCTGCGGTGTGTGCAGTTAGGTCTCAGCATCCGGGATCTTGACCTGCTCACGATAGGTTTGGTGAACGATATGTTCACGGAGAGCCAGAATGATGATTATCCGTACAAACAGCTGGCCTCGCAACACGACATGGACGTTTTTTAAGCATAACCCCCGCTCAGTTTGATGGCTGGGCGGGGAAGCGTGCTTATTCTTCCTCAAAAAGCTGAAGAAATTCCTCTGGTGAGTACAGGGTTACTCCAAAGGTCAAGAAATCTTTTTTATTCCGTGTGACAATGCCGTCGCATTTGTTGGACTTGGCGCAGGTAGCCATAAGGCAGTCCTCAAAATCCTTTGCCTTGACCTGGAAAGCAGTTAGGACATCTTCGTTTGTCACAGTAAGGATTCGGACAATGTTTAGGATGGAACTGATTATTTTGTAGGTATCCTCGGTGCTGCCAAGAGCCTTACGGGTAATATAGAAAATATCCGTGACAGCAGAAGCAGACACAAAACCCTGTACTGTCCGGTCTTCGCATTTGTCCAGGACAGCTTTTGAATTATCATAGAAACCATCCCTTTGGATGAGGACATCCAACAGGATATTTGTGTCAATCATCAATCTCATATTTGGAAAGTCTCTCCTCTCTGAGGCAATGCCGGTCGAGGTTTGCGGGGACTTTTCCCGCAAGAACACCGGAAATGGAATCGACAGCGGAAACATTTGGATTGATGAGTTTCGCAACTGTTTTCCCATTTTTCGTGACCCAGATATCCTCGGTCAGAACGAGTTCAAGATATTTGCCTAGGTTCAATTTGAATTCAGTAGCGGTAACTTGCATGGGATCAACTCCTTTCTTTTCTATATTATAATCGAAGCCAAATAGAAAAGCAAGAGAAATCGAACGAAATTTAAGAGTAAAACAGAAGAAAATGATTAAAATTTGATGTCTGTCCTGAACCGGATGGGCTTTTTCTATGCCAGCGCAAAGGAGGTGCCCGAAAGAGGGCTTCACGAATCCAGGGAATTACCGTTGAGATCGGCGGCGATACCACAAAACTATCGACTGCCTTATTCGGCGTCAATAAAGAAATCAAGGGCACCCAGACCCAGCTGAAGGATGTGGAGAAGCTTTTAAAGCTTGACCCGACCAACGTGACGCTCCTTGCGCAGAAGCAGAAGCTGCTGACGCAGGAGATCGAGGCTACGGGAGTGCTGGCGGCGGGAGTGAAGAAGGAACTCTCCAGCGAGGTTGGCTTCCGTGGGATTGCAAAGAAGGTGTGTATCTTCGTGCTGGTAGGCGAAAAGCGATTTATAATCAATACAGAGAAAGTATCCGAGATATTGTAAAGACGTTATGCGGATACAAGGGAGTGGAAATCATAGAGGGTCACTTAATGCCAGATCATATCCATATGCTGGTAAGTATACCGCCGAAATATAGTATAACCAGCTTCATGGGGTACTTAAAGGGAAAGAGTGCGCTGATGATATTCGATCAGCACGCAAATCTAAAGTATAAATACGGTAACCGTCACTTTTGGGCAGAAGGTTATTATGTAAGTACAGTAGGCCTAAATGAGGCAACAATAAGAAAATACATTCAGGAGCAGGAGAAATATGATATAGCAATGGATAAATTGAGTGTAAAGGAACATGAGGACCCCTTTAAGGGGTAGCCGGTAATACAAACGCCCTTTAAAGGGCGGCGACGAGTCAAGGGCATAGTGGCTTGAACGAAGTGAAAGCCAGCGTCTTTAGGCGCTGGCCGGTAACTGCCCCTTATAGGGGCGAGCAAACCACCCGTTTGACGGGTGGTCATGATTGTCTGCGGAGCAGCTGTGCGTGGATGTGGCGAGGCTGAGTAACGAACAGTGGAAAGTTATCGACGCTCTGGCCTGTGATGGGGAGGGCAGCATCCTCCCCACGGACACAGACCTGTATACGGAGGAGGAACTGTCGCAGGTCAGGAGCATCATGCGTGTGGCAATCCTGTACGCATTTGGTTATCTGTATGAGCACCGGGAGGAAGCGGACCACCACGCGCTTCTTCTGACGCTTCGCAGCCTCCTTTTTGCCGTGCGGGAAGGGGTGAACTTCTGATATGGAGAGGGAGATTGCCCGTTTCAACGAACGGCTGGCTATTCAGAAAAACAGCGTGTCTGTCGATAAGGTGGGGAACCATGTGAACCGCTGGGAGGATTATTATTCCTGCTACTGTTATGCTGGGACTTACCAGTATGACGCTGAACGGGAGAGCGCCGTAACCACGCAGGAGCAGAGCATCAAGTTTGAAGTGCGCTATTGCAGTGAACTGAAGAATCTGGATTCGACACACTACCGTGTGGTTTTCCATGGGAGCGTTTACGATATCCAGTCCGTAGACATGATGAACTACCAGAAACGCACCATCCGCATTATCTGCAAACTGGAGGAGGGGTGATGATGGCAAAAAGCTGCAGTATTGACGAGCTTGCCGATGTGATCAACGAGGGCTTACAGGAGTACGCCACACTGACGGCAACCGGCGTAAAGAAAGCGGTCCGTAAATCCGCAAAAACGGTGAAGGAACAGATTTCCGCCAATGCGCCGGTGAAGTCCGGACGGTATGCCAAAAGCTGGGTGGCGAAGACCACGGAGGAGAACAGCCAGAAGTTAGTGCAGACGGTGTGTTCCCCGACAAGATATATGCTGGCGCACCTGCTGGAAAAAGGCCACGCCAAGCGGAGCGGCGGCCGTGTGGCTGGTAAGCCCCATATCGCCCCGGCGGAGGCAGCCGGTATCGAGCTGCTGACCAGCCTGATCGAAAAGGAATTGAGGTGAGGAGATGACGCACGATGATGTGCTGGCACTGATGGAGGCAATTAAGGCCGCTACTGGCTGCCCCTACGCCTACCACCATTTTGCCGAGGGGGAATCCCCGGACCCGCCGTTCCTCTGCTTTTTGTACCCGGATGAGGCGGAGTTCGGCGCGGACAATACCGTCTACCATGCTTTCAACCATCTGGATATTGAGGTGTATACCGACCTCAAAGCCCCGGAACTGGAACAGAAAGTGGAGGCGGTGTTATCCGATTATGAACTTTTCTACCATAAATCCGAAGTATGGATCGAGGAAGAGAAGATGTACGAGGTTTTGTATGAACTGACCGTCTGAGAGGACGGTTTTATTTTCCAAGCCTAAGGTAAAAACCACCGCCTTTAGGCGGTAGAGCTTCAGCGGCATTTCCTTTTCCAGGAGGCAGTGATATAATTGGCGTATCGGGAGGTACGTAGAAATGGCAAATTACAGAAATGGGAGTCATACGGTATATGATATAAAGTACCATTTTGTGTGGATAACGAAATATAGATATGAAGAATTAAAAGGAGATGTAGCCTTTAGGCTACGAGATTTGCTGAGACAAGGCTGTGACAGTCAGGGAATAAAAATATTACAAGGAAGTATACAGCCGGATCATGTACATATCTATTGTCATGTCCAGCGAACTTGGCCCCCAGTGAGATTATGCAGAACCTGAAAGGAAAATCGTCAAAGCTGCTGCAGGAAGAATTCCCGAAGTTGAAAAAGAAATATTGGGGACAGCATATATGGGGAAGAGGATATTTTAGCGGAACGGTAGGGGAAGTAGATCAAAAAATGATAGAAGAATATATAGAGAAGCAGGGAAAAGAAGAAGGCTACGATAATTTTTCGATAGGAGAAGAATGACTACTTCAGTAGGGCTTTAGTAGACTACAGTCTAAGAAGAAAGGGCTTCAGCCCTGCTGTGAGTTCAGTCGCAAAAGCAGGGGCTTTAGCCCCCACTGCGACTTTCAGTCGCTTAACGGCGGCCTTTAGGCCGCATCAACCCACCGGCTTTAGCCGGTGGTAGTTGAGTTCCGTCAACAAATGGATGGTTCCGTATCAGTCCGAAACCGAGACGGGATGCTTTTTCTAGGACGGTCGGATATAAATCCTGCCCGCCAAATGTCTGGAACGGTGTGTTGATTGCAGAATCCAAAAGCCCTTCATCACGGATGCCGTCTGAACCGCCGGACTCTTCAATCAGGGCAGAATGAAGCATAAGGATCTGTCGTTTGTTAAGTGTCCTCATTTTGCAAGTTCCTCATAAACATGCTGGTTTCTCTGCATCAGTTTCCTGGAAGAAGCAAGGACATCCTCATCGGATGCGACTTGCATGGTATCCGCCTGGTTGAACTCATAGATGATATACCGCGGTGCATTGTTCTTCATGATGACTGCGGAACCGTACTGGTCAACCAGCCGGGCAACCTTAGAAAAGTTCTGGTTCGCAAGGGAAATCGGGACAATGGTGTTTGTGTCGATGTTCATGAAATCGACCACCTTTCACCTATAGTATACCCAAACTTTAGGATAAAAGCAACCTAGAATTTAAGAACAATTTTAATGCGCCTGTCCCTAACCGGATGGGCTTTTTCTATGCCAGCGCAAAGGAGGTGCCCGAAAGATGGCTTCACGAATCCAGGGAATTACCGTAGAGATCGGCGGCGATACCACAAAACTATCGTCTGCCCTATCCGGCATCAATAAAGAAATCAAGGGCACCCAGACCCAGTTAAAAGATGTGGAAAAGCTTTTAAAGCTTGATCCCAGCAACACGGAGCTGGTAGCGCAGAAACAGAAACTCCTGGCGCAGGAGATCGGTGCGACCAAGGAAAAGCTCACCACCCTGAAAACTGCAGCAGAGCAGGCTAATGAGCAGCTCCAGAAGGGTGAAATCACTCAGGAGCAGTACGATGCCCTCCAGCGGGAAATCCAGGAGACGGAGCAGAAGCTAAAATCCCTGGAAACCCAGGCGGCGACCACGAACTCCACCCTTGCCAAAATCGAAGAAATCGGCGGCAAGATGCAGACCGTGGGCGATTCCATTTCCGGTGTAGGCAAAAAACTCATGCCGCTTTCCGCAGCAGTTACCGCCATTGGGACGGCGGCAGTAAAGACCACAGCTGATTTTGACAGCCAGATGTCCACGGTAAAATCCATCTACGGCGCTACCGGTGAAGAGTTTGATGCCCTGCGGGATAAGGCTCTGGAGATGGGAAGCAAGACCAGCTTCTCAGCAACGGAGGCGGGGCAGGCCATGGAGTATATGGCGCTTGCCGGATGGAATACATCTGAGATGGTAGATGGTATCTCCGGTATCATGGATGCGGCGGCAGCCTCCGGGGAGAACCTCGCCACCACATCGGATATCATTACGGACGGCCTGACCGCTTTTGGGTTATCGGCAAAGGACAGCGCCCATTTTGCAGACGTGCTGGTAAAAACGGGTAACAGCGCCAACACGACCGTTTCCATGATGGGTGAGACGTTCAAGTATGCAGGTGCTGTGTGTGGTTCCCTGGGTATCTCCATTGAGGACGCGGCAATCGCTACCGGCCTCATGGGTAACGCCGGTATTAAAGCCAGCAACGCAGGTGCCGCCCTTCGTACTGGTCTGACCAACCTTGTGAAGCCGACCGATCAGATGGCGGCGGCTATGGATAAATACGGTGTGGCAATCCAGACCAATTCCGAAGGGAACGTGGATCTGTATGCGACCATGCAGAACATCCGTACCGCATTGGGCGACCTGGACAAGACGGAACAGGCGGCGGCTATTTCCGCCATCTTCGGTAAGAATGCCATGTCCGGCTGGTCTGCCATCGTCAACGCCTCTGAGGATGATTTTAACAGTCTGACGGAAGCAATCTACGATGCGGACGGGGCTGCAAAGGAAGCAGCAGACATCAAGCTGGATAACCTGTCCGGCCAGATCACCATCCTGAAATCCACGATTGAGGGTATTGCCATCCAGATCAGTGACATCCTCATGCCCACGGTCCGGGCGATTGTGGCGAAAATCCAGGAGTGGGCGACTGCCTTCTCCAACCTGGATACAGAGACAAAGGAAACGATTGTGAAGATTGGGGCGGTGGTAACCGCTATCGGCCCGCTGCTGGTAATCTTAGGAACTGTGATTTCAAAGACAGGAGCGGCGCTGAAAGGTTTTTCATCGTTAGCAAAAGGCGTATCGGCACTGGCGTCGAAGGTGGGGAGCGCGTCAGGATTGTTCGGAAAGCTGGGTGCGGCTTTAGGCGGCATCTCTGCCCCAGTGGTGGCGGCTGTGGCGGTCATCGGGACGCTGGTGGCGGCATTTATGAACCTTTGGAACACGAATGAGGAATTCCGCACGGCAATCACGGAAATCTGGAACGGCATCAAAGCGACATTCTCTGCCTTTGCGCAGGAGATTACAGCAAAGCTGAACAGCCTGGGATTTGATTTCCAGTCCATTACCGATGTGATTAAAGCTGTCTGGAACGGGTTCTGTGAGGCGCTGGCCCCGGTGTTTACCGGCGCATTCCAGCTGATCTCTAATACCCTGTCGGTGGTGCTGAATACCCTGTCCGGCCTGCTCTCTGTGTTCATCGGCGTCTTTACCGGGGACTGGCAGGGGGCCTGGGATGGCGTGAAGCAGATTTTCTCCGGGGCGTGGGAGTTTATCAAGAACACGCTCTCAACTGTGCTGGGGACACTCCAGGGCGTGGTGAATGTATTCCTCGGCTGGTTCGGCACAGATTGGCACACGATCTGGGGCGGCATCAAAACTTTCTTCGAGGGTGTGTGGAACGGCATAGCCAGCTTCTTCTCCGGCGTGCTTTCCTGCATCCAGAGTGTGGCGACGATGGTGTGGACAGCGGTTTCCGGCTTTTTTACAACCGTTTTGACCGGCATCCAGACCACCTTTACGACTATCTGGAACGCCATCAGCGGGGCAGTGTCCACGGTTATGGCGGCAATCCAGACAACCATTTCCACAGTATGGACAGCGATTTCCACCGCAGTCTCTACCGTATTAAATACCATCCAGACGGCAGTGACGACGGTCTGGAACGCTATCAGCACGGCGATTTCTACGGTGATGACTAATGACTACGATCCAGACTACAATTACCACGGTCTGGAACGCCATCTACACTACGATTGAGCCCCTTTTAACGGCCTTCCAGTATCTGTTCGAGACGATCTGGCAGGCCATTCAGATTCTGATTGGCAATGCGCTGACGGCCATCCAGACCACGGTGCAGACCATCTGGACGGCAATCAGCACGGCGATTTCGACGGTACTCACAGCAATCCAGACGGCGGTATCAACTGCGTGGAACGCCATCAGCAACGTCATTTCCACTGTGATGAGCGCAATCCAGACGGCGCTTGCGGCCGCATGGGGGGCTATCAGCACGGCAATCTCAACGGTGCTTGGGGTAATCCAGAATACAGTTTCCACGGTGTGGAACGCCATTAGTACAGCGATTTCGACTGTGATGACGTCCATCCAGACGGCGTTAGCGACTGCGTGGGGAGCTATCTCTACCGCAATTTCAACTGTGTTAAACACCATAAAATCTGTGGTTTCCACGGCCTGGAACAGCATCAAGACCGCCATCTCGACTGTGATGAATTCGATTAAAACGAACATCACGACTGTGTGGAACAATGTGAAGTCCGGAATTTCCACCATCATTGGGAATATTAAGACCACGATTCAGACCGGTTTCAATTCCGCTGTGTCCTATGTAAAAGGCTTGGCGGGACAGGCGTTCAGCTGGGGTACAGATATCATCAACGGCATCGTAAACGGCATCAAGTCCTGCATCGGCAACGTGGCATCCGCTGTGTCAAGTGTGGCGGATAAGATCCGCTCGTTCCTTCACTTTTCCGTGCCGGACGAAGGGCCTCTGACCGATTTTGAAAGCTGGATGCCGGACTTCATGAATGGCCTGGCGGAGGGCATCAACAGCAACGTGTCTGTGGTAACAAACGCAGCCAACAACCTGTCCAGCACTTTGTCAAACGCTATCACAAACTCCATGCAGGGCGTACAGACAGCGTTTACCCAGAGCTGGAGCGGCATTACGAATACTGTGGCGGCCGCATCTGCCAGTGTGAACACCGCTCTGAACCAGGCGTGGGGGAACCTGAAAACCAGTACCGCAGCTGCATGGGAGGGTATCCGGCAGACGGTGGCGGAGAAGATGCAGGGTATCGCCCAGCAGGTTACAGCTTCTTCCAGCAGCCTGAACACCAGCCTTTCTGAAGTCTGGAATATAGTGCGGCAGTCAGTAACGGCCGCATGGACAGGTATACAGTCTGACATCGCTTCTTCCTGGCAGGGGATTAGCTCGGCTGTGAATACGGCGGCATCCGGGGTCAAGAGTTCCTTAGATTCTGTCTGGAGCGGCGTGAAATCTTCTGCTAAACAGGCGTGGGCGGCAGTGACTGGGAACCTGGATACGGACTGGGGAGCCATCCAGTCCAACGTCTCCAAAGCGGCGAATGCGGTGAAATCCGCAGTGGATTCCTCCTGGACGGCTGTAAAATCCAGTACCGCCAGCCAGTGGAGCAGTATCAGCAACACGATTACCGCATCTTTGACTGCCATGAAGAACAGCAATGCCACGGCGATGGGCGTCATCAAGAACACCATCGCAAACACCTGGACGGCGGTCAGGAGCAATACGACCACCAGCTGGGCAAGCATTAAAAATACAGTTACCACGGCAATGTCTGAGATTAAAACGGCGGTTTCTAACGGGATGAATAGCCTGAAAACGACCGTCAGTTCCGGCCTGAAAGCCATCAGCGAAAGCTTCAGCAGTACGTTTTCCAGCCTGGTAAGCTCCGCTTATACATGGGGCGCGGATATCTGAAGGAGATGGCGGCGGGCATCGAGGCGAATAAGAGTGCGGTGCTGGCTGAGGCGCGGGAGCTTGCCAGCGAGATCGATGACATCATCGGTTTCTCTGTGCCGGAGACAGGGCCTTTGTCCAACGCGGATTCCTATATGCCGGATTTCATGGAGCTTCTGGCAAGCGGCATCCGTAGCAACAGCAGCGATGTGATCAGTGCGGTTACAGAGCTTGCCTCCGGCATGGCGAAGGTGCTGAAATCCTCGATAACGGAGATGGGTTCGTATACCTCTTCCGGCTTGGAGAGCATCAAAAGCACTGTGTCCACGGCATGGTCGGCAATCAAATCAGGCAGCTCCAGCGCCCTTGTGGGTCTGGCGTCGTCTGTGTCCGGTGGCTGGGGCAGTGTCCTGTCCTATACGGTAACGCACTGGAACAGCATCAAATCCGAGATCCAGACTGCGTGGAACGCCATCAAGACGGTGACCAGTACCGTACTGCCTGCCATTAAGAACGTGGTGACCAGCACGTGGAACGGTATCAAATCCGTGACCACGACAGTGTGGAACGGGATCAAGAGCGGCATCACCACAGTGTGGAATGGAGTCAAATCCGCCACATCGTCTGCCATGAGCGGTCTGAAATCCACAGTCTCTTCTGGAGTGACCGGGATTAAGAACAGCTTCAGTTCCCTGAAATCGCTTGTCTCACAGGCGGCCGGCTGGGGCAGGGATATCTGCACTTCTATCTCCTGCAGTGTGGCGGAGAAGCGTAATGGCAGCTATGAACTGAAGCTGACCTATCCGGCGGATGGCATCCATGCGGAAGATGTGCAGGAAGCCGCTGTTATCCTGGCAAAGCCATCGGAGAAAGCTTCCGCGTAGCCGTTCCGTATTTATAAGATCGCCACACCGCTGACCGGTATCCTGGAAATCTCCGCGAGGCACATCCAGTACCAGGAAAATTTCATCACGGTCAGCCCGTTTACGGCAATCGGCAGCCAGGCGGCCATGGAGCAGTTAAAGGAGAGCGCCACCACGGACTGCCCGTTTTCTTTCTGGACGGACATCGATTCCCAGGCTGTGTTTACCTTTACCTCTCCTTCCACAGTGAGAAGCTGCCTTGGCGGGATGGACGGCTCCATGCTGGACACCTACGGCGGGGAGTTTGAGTGGGATATGTATACCGCTATGCTCCACGGTCACCGGGGCGTGGATTACGGTGTGCGTATTGTGTACGGCAAGAACCTGATCGATTTTCAGATGGAGCGATCCATCGAAAATGTCATTACCGGGGTGCATCCCTACTGGAAGCATTCGGAGGATGGGACGCTGATGGAACTGCCGGAGAAGGTGGTCACTATCGGGGAACACAGCCTGCCCTATGAGAAGATCACGCCTTTGGACTGTACCAGCGAGTTTGAGGAGAAACCGACCGAGGAACAGCTGAGAAGCTATACCAACGAGTATCTGAAGAATACCTCTCTAACTGAGCCGGATATTGATATCAAAATCGATTTCCTTCAGCTTTGGCAGACACCGGGGTATGAGGATATCGCAGCGTCGGAGCGGGTCAGCCTGTGCGATACGGTCCATGTGTATATCTCAAAGCTGGGAATCGAAGTCAGCTGCAAGGTGACGGAGACGGAGTACGATGTGCTGCTGGAGCGGTATACGAGCATTACGCTTTCAAACGCCAGTGTGTACAGCAGGAATTCCTCGCTTTCCGGTGCGCTGGGTTCCATCCGTGACGAAGCAAACCTGGCGACGGAGGCGATCAACCGGGTGGAGACGCAGGTGACCGATGTGCGTACCCTGTCCGTCCAGCAGGAATATTTTAACCTTCTGGCGGCGGGGCTGATGGGCGTCCATTATTCTTCCGGCATGGCGGAGGACGGCAGCACCATCCGGTACGCGCATACCGCCGAGAAACTGTCGGATTCCAAGTACGCCTGGATGAGCGGGAATAACGGTTTCTTTATTTCCACAGACGGTGGTAAGACCTGGACGTATGGCTGGGATGATGAGGAGACGGTGGTAAAGCTGGCGGCAGAGGCGGTAGGGCTTTCCGCAGACGCGCTGCTCAAAGGGATACTGAAAACTTCGCTGGTGAAAATCCTCGGTACGGAGCATTTCTTCTGGGAAGGTGACGCCATCACGATATCAGACCCATCCGATAAAAAGCGTCTGATGAAAATCGGGCAGTATGTGGAGGGGAACTATGGCATTGCGGTGAGCACAGACGGCGGTACGAACTGGGAGGCAGCTGTGAATTTTGGCGGAGTTTCCAGCAGCAGTTCTGGGAGCAGTACGACCATTATACAGGGCGAGAGCATCGTGAAATCCGAGACTGCCCCGGTAAGCCCTGCTGTGGACAGCCTGTGGATTGATAAATCGATGGACCCCATGAGGCTGAAGCTGTGGAATGGGAGTGAATGGAAGGTTGTCGGGTATGAGCCTGAGAATACGGAACCGACAGAGCCGGAAGAACCAGATAACGAAGATGCAACAGACCCAGATGATAACGCAGAAGGAGGGAGCGGGTAATGGCGGATATGAAAATTTACCAGGAAGTGGAGCTGTCGCTGACGGAGAACCTGATCCCCACAGTCATCCATGTGAAGCAGTTTGACCATAAGGCGAGGAAGGTACGCTGCCTGCTGTACACCAGCTCCGTGGAATATACGATCCCGGAAGGCGCGATTGTCAGCTGTGCCGGGACAAGGCCGGATGGGCACCTGTTCCAATACAGTTCTGAGACCGCACCAGAGTTGGTGTCCATTGAGGATAATGCGGTCATGTTTACTATCACGGATTTCATGACAGCTGTGTTCGGGCGCTACCCGGTGGATGTCATTCTTTTGGATAATGACGGCGATGTGTTGGGGACTTTCAGCCTGACACTCCGGGTGGAGCGTTCCGCTGTGGGCAATGGTAAGATTGCCGCAATCACCTACGCCAAAGCGGTGGAAGCTGTGGCTGACGGCATTTTCGAGTGCTTTACTACCGAGGATGGGTATTTTGGCTTCTGCTCCAATGACGGGCTTGGATATATGCCGGGTTCTGTGTCCAGTACCATCGATAAGCTGCACGACACCATTGTGAACAGTTCCATCACGGACGACGGCTATATCGCTTTCGATACCGATGACGGTCTGGGATTGGCGTTCGGCACGGATACAGAAGGCAGGCTTGTGGTGAAGTTCCATGAAGAGAATTAGGGGCCGGGTTTCCCGGCAGAAGGGAGAAATTATGTCAGAGTATATCGGGAACCGTGTCGTCCCAAAGCATGACGGCGTGTGGGACAGCACAAAGGTTTATGAACCCCTGGTGATCGTCTATGAGGAAGGCACCGGGGACAGCTATATCAGCCGCAAAGATGTGCCGGCTGGTACGGGACAGAACCAGAAGGAATACTGGGCACTCTGCGCCAGGTTTTCCGAGCAGGTGGCCCTGTTGCGGAAAGAGACGGCGGGGCAGGTCGCGCACATGGAGGAGCGTACCAGTGCGGCGGAAACGCTGACTAACAGTAATAAAGCAGCGCTGGAGGAGCGTATGGCGAACATTGAGGCGAGGCAGGATGCCAACGTCTCCGCTTCCACAGATAAAAACGCGGATTACGCGGCGGAACTGGCGGACGCCCGTGTGGATGATACAGATTACACGTTTGCTTCCGCAGGCGCAAATGTCCGGGCGCTGGGGAAGGCGCGGTCTTTGCAGGATATCGCAAAGCTATGGGAATGGGAGGATGGCAGATTTGTCAATGACCAGGGGTACTTTCCACAAGCGGAAGCTGGAGCGCACTCTATATGGTGCCTGTCGCAGGTGACAGGGTAATCATCAAAGGTAAACTCTACTACATGTCCGGCAAGGACACCTACCACAACATTGTCTGCTATGACAAGAGCAAGAATTACCTCGGCGGCTGTTTCCGCTCCCCAAACACAAACCCGTATTATGACTATCTGGAAGTGCCGCTTCTGGAAGGAACCTGCTTTATCTCCATGAGTACCGGTACGGGCGCAAAAGACAGCTTCGGCCTGTACCTGCCGCCCGACCTGCGCCCTGCGGAGTTTTTAAACAACTATGCATCCACCTGGCAGTGGGTGAACGGCGCGGTTGAGATCACGTCCGCATCAGGGATTGTCTCTGTGGATTTTTTGAAAGGCTGCCATCTCTGCCGGAGGGCAAATGGGGGCGAGTACGCACAGACGAAAGTAACCGCAGATGAGGGAGTGGAAGTGGTGTTCCCTGCGAAAGGATGGTGGGCGGTTTATTTTGAAGAAGCGGCAGAGGCCACGGGAGATACGGAGGAAAATAGCCGCATCCATGTGGAAAAGTGTACGGAGTGGCAGCGGCTCTTTACAAAAGACCGTTTTGCGCTGGCGGTATTCTACGATGCACTGGCTGTCTATGCGGCACCGGCCAATGGCGGCATGAAGATCAACGGCGTGGATTACGGGAACGTGGCGGTGGTGGCAAACCGTGCGGAGGGCTATGGCAGATACTAGGCCAGAACCTGTTCCTGGAATACGGACAGATCACCCTGGACACGGCAGCAAAGACCATCCAGGTCACGCAGAAGATCCTGGCAACCTCCAACACGCACCAGTACTTCTGGCTGGAGGCCAATGAGGAGCCAGCGCCACTCCTGGAGTCGCTGGAACTGGAAGCCGGCCATATGCTGATCCTGGGCTATGACCGTGGTGCAGATACGCTCAATCTCTATAATACAAAGGCGTTCCAGGCGCTGGGGGTGAACGGCTCCTATATCGCCGCATGGTACCAGAACCAGCTGTGGTATCCGCATATGAACCCCAGCCTGTCATTTGTTGTGGACGGCACTGAGTATAAGGCGGGCCAGCTGTTCGCGTCGGAGCAGAAAAACACTTATATCGAAAAACGCTACCAGGCGAAGTTTACGGAGCTGGACAATAAATTCAGCCGTTTAGTCACTAATACTGTGTACCTTGCCAGCGGCGCTTTCACGATTGACCAGGAAGCTGGTAAGTTGCAGATCACAAAAAGGACGCTGGGCGCACCGGAGAATTTTCATTATTTCTGGCTAGAAGCACAGGAAGCGCCTGTGGCGATGGCAGACAATACGCCGTTGGCTCCCGGCGGCTCCAATTACCCCATGCGTATCCTCGCCATGGACAGGAGGGATTCCTCCCTGAACCTTTATAATGGCGCCGCATTCCGTGCGCTCGGTGCGGACGGCTACTATGTGGCGAGCTGGTATAACGGGAAGTTCTATAACGCGCACATGAGTCCGGAGCTGGAAGTGACCGTGAATGGAAAACTGTATAAAGCGGGCGAGCTTTTCGATACAGAAAAAAGCACGTTTGTGGAGCAACGGTATAAGGACTATGTGGCGGAGCAGCTTACCGCCAGCCCAGATGGAGATGCCTTGGGCGATATCGTTTCGCCGTCCCATTGGGACTGTATGGAGGGACGTCAGTTCTCCATGTTTTTCGATTGCCTATCCAGATATGAAGGTAGGGAGAACTTGTACCGTGTGACGAACAGCAAGGGCCTGACGAGGAATGAATACTGCCTGAATTACACACCGGCTGCTGACGATACGGATTTCAAAGTCAATGTGATCCGGCTGGATGGGGAAACGATGGCAGCCGCAGAGAGCAAACCTGTCACAGTACGTGTGCATCATCCGCTGCCGAAGAAGCTGGTGAAAAATATCTGCATCTGCGGCGATTCCCTGGTGGACTGCAACAAGGTGGCGACGGAGGTTTACCGGCTGCTGGCAGAGGACGGAGACTGTGAGGTCAACCAGCTCGGTACCAGGGGTTCGGCAGACGGCAGGCATGAGGGGCGCGGCAGCTGGAGATGGAAGGATTACCTGCAGGGCGAGGATTATGCGGGGAAGAGCAACGCCTTCTGGGATGTGGAGAAGGGGCGGTTGGATTTCCAGAAATACTGCGCCACCAATGGGTATGACGGCATCGGTTTATGCGGCCCCGGTGCGGATTATTCGTATCTTGTGAACAGCAGCATGGGCATCTTCCGCAAGAGCATGAGCACACTGAACCTTGCGCTCATTAAGGCGTTTGACGAAGGCGCATACAAAGAGAATGCGACCTGCTTTGCGCATGGGCTGCGGACGGACCGCAGGCTGGCATTCCCTTATACAGATAAAGCTGTGACAGACCGGTATGAGGAAACCAGCCAGACGCTGACCAACAGCATCCATCCCAGCACCAGAGGGTATCAGGCATGGGCAGCCGGCTATTATTGCCAGATTCGGGCATCTACATCGCTTTTATCAAAAATGCTGTGGTCAAAGGCGACGAGGTGGAATACACAACAAACTTTGGTGTGAAGCTGGTAAGCAGCGGCAACAGCCGGACGCTGGGAAGTTTCCTGGGCTTCCGAAGGGCGAACCCGGACGGCACTGTGGAATTCCTGGACGAGAACTGGAAGGTCAGCGGCAGGGGCGTGTGCTATACGAGGAAGGAAATCAAGACTGGGGTGAAGGAGAAGAGTGTGAGTAAGGTGAGCATGGAACCTGACGAGAAACGGAAGAAGGCGCAGGAGCTTATTCGGCAGGTCAGGGAGGGAAGCGTAAAATAGAAGAACAGTGTGCCCCACTGGGCCGGTGCATTGGAATGTAGAAATGACAATCTGATGAGCCTGCATGGTGGGGCGCTTTTTGTGTCTTCTGATAGCTTTTTGCTGTCTTTATGGGATTTCCACAAAGGGGCGCTGCCTGTTTTTAGTGGTTCCGTAGAATAATCTGGAGTGGCATTGATTCCGGTTGCTATGTGCGGTTTTTTCGTATATCTTGTGGTGCTAAAGAACCTGACAAGTTGAATTTAAAGAGTTTGATGGTTCTGAAAAAAATAGAAGGAGGAGATGCACATGAGCGCACAGGAGAGATTAAGGAATATCGATGTTTTGAGTTATGAGCTGGAAACAGATGAGATGATTACAGCCCAGCTGGTGAAAACTTATCTGAGTGGCTTGCCCGAAGAAAATGCTTTGGAGATCATGCGAGGTGTGATGAAGGGGTCTGTGATTCATCTGGCGGCAGAAGAGGCAGAGGATGAGGGACAGCAGGATACAGAAGAATCCCGGCTCGTTGAAGGCAAACAGCTGGCGGCACTGATCGATACAGCGGTGGCAAGCATACACAGATGCTTGGAGGAGCATATGTTCTCTGCAAATACGGAAGAAGCGAAGGAAGCGCGGGCTATGGCCATTCGGGCGGTTGGTAGTATCAGCGGGAAGCTGACTGTGGAAAATATATCGCCGGAGCTGCTGATATTCTTGACGGACTGCTATAGGGCACTGAGGAACCAATGAGATAATGTGAATAAAAAGTTAATTTCAGTATCTTATTTTGGGAAAACGACTTTTCTATTGACTTTTTCTGATACTTGAAGTATCATTAACGGACAGAGAGGCATACTATGTTTCGAGAGGAGGCTTATCAATGAAACATTTATCTCAAGAATTGCTTGCTGAAGTTGTAAAAAGACAACGCAATAGCAAAAGTTTGACACAGGAACAGGTGAGCGAAAAAACGGGAATTAATAGAGCTATGATTGGCCGAATTGAGAGAAAGGAATACATTCCATCTATCCCTCAGTTGGAAAGTCTGGCTACGACATTGGATTTTGATATCGACGGTTTATTCGTTGATGAAATGAAGCCGACTGTTTATACAGCATTTCGCGGTTCTCACCTGACAGAACAAGAACAAGATGGGGTGAATCATTTATTTGAAATGATGCTGGCAGTTAAGAAGCAGATCGTGTTAAGAAGGGCGTTGCATCATGAGTAAAGAGATTGAGCTTACTGCGCTGCAGATTGAGAATGTTCGAAAAAAAGCGGATGAAACCAGAAAGCTTTTTGGTATTTTTGGCGATGTTCCCATCGCTAATGATATTTTTATGCTTTTGGAAAAGAATAATATTATTCTTTGTGAATATCCCTTTGAGGCATCTGAAGGTTCGCATACCGACGCTACCCTTACCCGCTTTGAAACAAGAGATGAACCCATTATGTTTATTGGATTAAACACATCCCTGTATTATGACCAACAGATATTTGCCCTTGCACATGAGCTATATCATTTTAAGACGAAAACAGGCAAATCATATACAGAAGAAGAAAATGAAGATCCATTGCTGGAAAAACAGGCTGACAGATTTGCAGCAGAGTTATTGTTGCCAAGTGGGACTTTACATTCACGTGTAGTTTCTGAGTTTAAATCGGAAATGATTAATGAGGCGCTTTATTTGCGGACATTAAGATTTATTGCAAGATTACAGTGTGAATGGTGGTTGCCATATCATGCGATAGTCAATCGTCTATACGAAGAGAAATACATCAATAAGTCTTTTTATGAGAATTTATACGCGATGAATGATCGGGATGACAAAAGTGTCTATTGTCGGATATTTAAAACACTTGATCCGGAGAAATATGCTTTGTTAAATAGCAGGACTCTTCGAAAAGGAGTGTCAAATGCTGCGCTTGAAACAATTCTGTTGAACTATGAGGATGGGGAAGTTCCAGATGATGAATTTGTTGAACTTCTTATGTTGTTTGGAAAGTCACCTGAAGATTTAGGATATGAATTGACAGTATCGCCGGATGATCTGGACGATTTAAATGATCTGTTTGAAGGCGGTGAGCAGGATGAATGTTAATACAAAAGATATCAATCCTGCATTAGCCAGTCTTTTTAAGGATTGTGAGCAGGTGGTGTTCCTTGATGCAAATTTATTTATAGTTCCGGATAGGAGTAAAATTGGTGCGAGGCCGATTGCATTTCAAAAATATCAGGAGTATTGGCTTGAACCACTTTTTGATGCTTTTCCGAATCTGGCAGTACATGAATCAGTTTATGCGGAATTAGTCGAAGGAGCAGTAAAAGCTTTTGCTGATGAAAAGAAAGAAGAAGTTCCTACAAAGTTAAGAGTTTTTAAAGACTCGGAGCTAACTGGTTGTGAGAAAAATTCTTTTTGAAATGCAGATTCACAAAATGGCACCTTTTTCTGGATATATTCCAGAGCGGGATAATGCAAAAGATAGAGGAGAAATTCATTCCCTTGCGTATATGGCTGTCAAAAGGTACTTATATTTTGCAGCTAACGATAACCTGCCAATGCAATTGATTTGTAAAGCCGAAGAGCTGGAAACTGGTTTGGATAACATGAGTCTGCTTCAGTCTTATGAGATACTATATTATCTTTACAAGACAGGAAGGTATGATAACAAAGGGCTTAGAATGTTGTATAAGTATCAGTATTATTTAACCAGCCGAGAGAAAAAGCAGAACCCTGACTGGGGCAATTTCATTACTGCTATGGATGATTTGTATGGAAAAATAGAATAAACGGTAAAGTTGGCCCCGGTGGTTATTTTCCAATTTCACTACGACTTGTGAAGCAGGAGAGTGACCATCGGGGCTTCTTTTTTGCCTGTTTCTACCACAGTCTTTTTAAATACGGATGATATTATCATTCACATTTTTACAACGAAAATAATGGGAACATCATCCGCATTTTTATAACGAAATTCCCCCGAATGAACATTTCATATTTCTATTTCTACATCCGACCCCACCATTTCCCGAATGATAATATCATTCGCATTTTTACACGAAAATAATGATAATATCATTCGCGCCCGTTGCGAATGAACATTTTAGGATATGTTCCCATTACGACCGCTGATTTTTACATCGGCGGTCTTTTCTTTTTGCGCTCAGAAAATCATATCCAGACCGCAATATGCTCATAGTCAGCTCATGACCTACCAGAATGTAGCTACATACCGCTATATCCAAGTAGGTTATGAGCTTTTTATGTGTTGATTAGCCTATTATTACACGAAATTGAGGGAAGGCAAATTTGTGGCCATCACGGATAATCGTAGGTACGGATGTGGAGAATGCTCGTCTGGCGAAAGCGGCACACACTTTCGCTGAGCTCCTGCAGGAAGGTGCAATTAAAGAGAATATTGATACACTGTTTATGGGATTTACTGAGGCAGAGGCTGTGAAGCTGTTTGCCAATACATATCTGGCATTAAGAGTAAGTTATTTCAATGAGCTGGACACCTACGCAGAGATGAAAGGTCTGAACACACAGCAGATTATCAACGGCGTTTGCCTTGATCCTCGTATTGGTACTCATTACAATAACCCATCCTTTGGTTACGGCGGATACTGTCTGCCGAAAGATACCAAGCAGCTGCTGGCAAACTATGCTGACGTGCCGGAAAATCTCATAGAAGCAATTGTGGAAAGCAATCGGACGAGAAAAGATTTCATCGCTGACCGGGTACTGGAGATCGCTGGTGGATACAGCACAAACGATGGCTGGGATGAAAATAAGGAAAATGAGATTGTAGTTGGCGTATATCGCCTGACTATGAAGAGTAATTCAGATAATTTCCGGCAGAGCAGCATCCAGGGCGTTATGAAGCGAATAAAGGCAAAGGGCGCTACTGTAGTGATTTACGAGCCGACACTGAAGGATGGAGAGAGGTTCTTTGGGTCAGTCGTAGTTAATGATCTGGAGAAGTTCAAGGGAATGAGTCAGGCGATTATCGCTAATCGGTATGATAAGTGCTTGGATGACGTGAAAGAGAAAGTGTATACGCGCGACATTTTCCGGCGTGATTAGGAATCCCTATCTTAATTGGCGGATGGAGGAAGTAATATGTCTGAGAGAATAAAAATTATTGTTTGTGCCCATAAGAAATGTAATATGCCGAAAGATCCAATGTATCTACCGCTCCATGTAGGTGCTGCTGGAAAGAAGAATAAGGATGGGAGTCCATTAGATTTTGGTTATGTAAGAGACGATATAGGAGATAATATTTCTGATCGGAATTGTAACTTTGGGACACAGACCGGATTATATTGGGTATGGAAAAACCTTGATGCTGATTACAAGGGCCTTGTACATTACCGGAGGTATTTTGTAGGTAGAAACTATAAAAAGGGCGATATGCTGGGTTCCGTGATTACAAGGGATGAAATCGAGCCGATGCTTGATAAATATAAAGTTTTCGTCCCTAAGAAGAGGCGATACTATATAGAATCCCTGTATTCCCACTATGCACATACCCATGATGAAACACATTTTCAAATAGTTGAGAAAATTATTAGCAGTGATTGTCCTGAATACCTAGATGCCTTTAAAAAGGTGATGAAAAGAAAATGGGGATATATGTTCAATATGATGATCCTGGAGAGAAATATGATGGATGATTATTGTTCATGGCTTTTCAATATTCTTTTTCAGGTAGTTGAACGTATAGATAAGTCCAATTTGTCAGCTTTTAATAGCCGTTTCTGTGGAAGGATAAGCGAAATTTTGTTTGATGTTTGGCTGGAATACAAATTACAGACTGGAGAAATCAGCAAATCAGAGGTGAAGGAACTTCCATATATGGAAGATGTTAATTGGGCTTTTAAAGTAAAGGTTTTTCTTTCGGCAAAATTTCTCCACAAGAAATATGGAGTAAGTTCATAATTGATTACATAAGGAGAGCAGAATTATGAAGTTTAAATACGTTGTAGTAGGAGCTGGTCTTGCGGGAATTACGATAGCTGAGAGGATTGCCACGCAGCTCCATGAAAAAGTGTTAATTATTGAAAAAAGACCGCAGATAGGTGGCAATGTTTATGATGAATATAACGACGCAGGTATCCTCATTCAAAAATATGGGCCACACACATTTCACACAAACGACAAAGAAGTGTTTGACTATGTGTGCCAATATTGTGACTGGCATGAATATCAGCACCGCGTTATGTCATATGTTAATGGTAATTTCGTACCGATGCCGATTTCTTTGGAAACCATCAATCAGCTCTACAATATGAACCTTTCTGAAGATGGGATGGACGCATTCATTGAAAGTCGGAAGATTAAGATTGATGAGATTAAAACCAGCGAAGATGTGGTGTTGAGTCAGGGAGGGCAGGATATTTATGAGAAGTTCTTTAAGTACTTCACAATCAAACAATGGGGTGTATCTCCTGCTGAATTAGAAAGTATCAAGTTCATTTTTGAAACACATGATTGTGAGTCCTATCAGCCTGTCGCCAGCACCCGTTGGCCGATGGACTATGATTATACCCGGATTACGGAGTTCAAAAAGCTCACTGGCCAAAAGAACGATAAGACTACTATCCTCAAGGAAATCCCTTGCGATGGGGAAGAACCGTTCTATACCTTTCCTACAGCAGAATGGAAAGCTCTTGCGCAGCAGTATAGGGATTTAGCAACGCAGGAAGAGAATGTGATTTTCCTAGGGAGATTGGCAGAGTACAAGTACTATGACATGGATAATGTTATTCGGCGTTCATTAGATGTGTTTTCAGAGATTGCTAAGGTGAATTAATGAGAAACAAGAAGAAAAAAATTGGCCTGATCGGATATCTGGGTTATGCAACGTCAACTCCAATTATCGGGGGTCAGATGAGCAAAACGAGAGGCATCATCAAGCAACTTGAGCAGGAGTATCCAGGCCAGATCATGAGTGTAGACACTTCTAATTGGAAAAAGGAGGTGTTTTCACTGATTTTGCAGTGTTTTGAAGTCGCCAACCAGTGTGATGTTGTAATTGTTATGCCGATTAAGAATGGTATTAAGTTTGTTTTGCCTTTCTTTGCACTTTTAAAGGGCATCAAACGATATAAAATGGCGTATCCAATTGTTGGAGGTTGGCTGACGGGATTGCTGAAAAAGCATAGATATCTGGCTTGGGCCTTTAAAAGAGTTGATTATCTCTTGCCGGAAACTAAGCAGTTGATGGAAGAGCTTAAGAAGTTTACAGATGCGCCCATAGATGTTATGTCTATTTTCTCAACAAGGAAACCGTTGAAATTAGAAAGTCTAGATTTTGATGCGCAGATACCGTTCAAGTTCTGTACATTCTCCAGAGTGACTCTAACAAAAGGTATTGACGATGCAATAGAGGCAATTGCAAATGTCAATCAAAGCGTAGACGGTCTTCTATGCAAATTAGATGTTTGGGGACCTATAGAAGAAAAGTACTCTGATCATTACAAAAAGATTTTTGAAAAGAATAAGGAGTTTGCTACATATAAGGGTTTAATAACCAGTGATGAAGGCCTCGAAAAACTTTCAGAATACTACATGATGCTATTTCCGACTTATTATCCGGGCGAAGGGTTCCCTACAGCAATTTGCGAGAGCTTTATGGCAGGTTTGCCTGTTATAGCATCAGACTGGCGTTTCAATAATGAACTTGTAGAGAATAAAGAAACAAGCTTTCTGATTCCTGTTCATGATGTCGACGGGATTGCGAGATGCATTGATTACGCCATTAATCATCGAGAAGATATCAACAAGATGAAAACAAAGTGTTTAATGATTAGTGAACAATTTAAGCCTGTTGAGGTTATGAGAAATTTGGATTTCTGGATAAGGAAGGAACATAATTTTGGCAAGTGAAGCTGATTTATGTCGAACTGTAAAATGAGGAGAATGTAGTATGAAAAAATTGTTGATATATTTCCCTGAAGAGAAACTGTTTCCTAAAGGGGGGCAGGCGGGGTATTTGTTTAATTTAAAAAAAGGATTGGACGCAATAGGTGAATCTGAGTATCTTCCTATTGATATTTCTTTTTATAATAATGGACCATCACGTTTTGAGGATAATTCAAAACTCCGGAATATGATGCCTGAGCGTATTTTGGAGATAAGAAGGGCTATTAACGATGCCTATTTTCTACGCAAGAAGCTTCCTGTAGATAGAGAACTGTATAATTACGATATGATACATTTTCACTGGACAGAGGAAATGTATCTGAATCGTGATTTCCTTTCAGATTATAAAGGGAAAGTAATATTAACATCGCATTCTCCATGCGTTATGTACAAGGAAAAGATTGGAAAGCTGAAACCCAAAGACTATAGATTATTAAAACCTAATCTCCCGAAAAAATTATACACAACCAGCTCCCTGATGTTGTGAATCCATTGAAAATACTAGGTTTTTAAGCATTCTCTCTTTACAAATATGTGTATAAATTATATAATATAAGAAGAAATATTATACACATATTTGAAGGAGCCGCGCCATGTCGTCATTGGTTTATGTCAAAAATCCAAATGGTAAAATCTATGTATATAGCAACGTTTCTGTTTATGATAAGGAAACCAAAAAGGTCAAACATATTCGCAAGAGCATCGGGCATCTGGATCCGGCAACAGGCGAAGTGGTTCCCAACCGCAGGAAAGGCGATATTGCCCGCAAAAAGGCTGAAACGAAAGAACCTGCTGGCCGCTGTGTTGTTGAAAACACCGGCATACAGTCCCTTTTGGATAAAGCTGTTTCAGACATAGGACTGACAGTACCGCTCACCGCAGTTTTTCCAGACGACTGGAAACGCATATTGACGTGCGCGTATTACCTTGTCAGCGAAGGCGGGGCATTATGTCATATTGAACAGTGGCAGCGGATGTATCCGCCACCATGCCGTTCTCTGCTTGCAAGCCAGCGGGTGAGTGAACTCCTTGTAAGGATCACGCCTGCGCCGCAGCAGAACTTTTTCAGCAGGTGGATTGATGTAAACCGCCAGAAAGATGTCTATGCAATGGACATCACCAGTGTATCCTCCTACAGCGAATTGATTGACTTTGTCCGTTGGGGATACAACCGTGATGGGGAAAAACTGCCCCAGATCAACCTCCTTATGCTCACCGGCGTCACTTCCCATATGCCGCTGTATTACAGGATTATTCCCGGCAGCATAAAGGATGTGAACACCCTGGAGGACAGCATAGCGAATATATCCGTTTTGGACAGTTCGACCTGTCATTTTGTCATGGATAAAGGCTTTTATAGTGAACCGAACCTTGACGCAATGTATGCCAGTCATAAGAAGTTCCTGGTCGGAGTGCCTTTTACGGTCGGTTTCGCTTGCAAGGCAGTAGAACGCTACAGGGATAGCATCCGTTCACATCACAATTACTGTGCAGTTTTTGGGGACGAACTGTACGCGGTCACGGAATCTTCCACGTGGAAAGGGCAACGATTCTATATCCACGTCTACCATGATAGTTTCAAGGCGGCGACAGACGAACGGAATTTTGACCATATCCTGCACTGCTGTTATGAAGAACTTATGGCTGGCAGACACGTAAAGGAGCATGCCTCGTATTACGATAAGTTTTTTCAGGTTCACAAAACACCTGTAAGGGGCATCAGGGTGGATTACAACGAGGAAGCCATCAGCAGGCATAAAAGGAACCATATCGGCTGGTTCGTGCTTGTAAGCAATCACATCAAGGATAAGACGAAAGCTCTTGAGGTGTATCGCGACAAGGATGCTGTTGAAAAATGTTTCGATGACCTCAAAAATGATCTTGACATGAAGCGTTTACGTATCCATTCGGCGGCAGCCATGGAAGGCAGGATTTTCATACAGTTTATAGCACTCCTGATCACAACCCGGTTAAAGCAGGTGATGAATGCGGCTGGATGGTTTAAAAATCATGACCTTCAAAAAGTAATAAGCGAAATGAAAACTGTCCGCAGTGTTAGTATAAATGGAACACGAAAAAAATACACCACTGAGCTTACCCCATTTCAAAAAGACATTTATGAGCTATATGGGTTGACCCCCTAAATATGTGTATATCTTGCTTTACAGAGGACCCAGTCTCATTTCAAAATTTTTTGTGAACTCCCCTCCGGTAGCCTTGCAATCTGCTTGTTTTGATGGTAAGATGAAGATGGGAGAGAAGGATAGCTGTGAGGCAGCACTTTCCCGGATAAGAATATCTGCTGTGGGAGATTTCCACAGTTGCGGAAAAAGATTTAACTTAGCTAAGACGGCGGAAGGGAGGCGGTTGCCGGTGGCGAGTGTAAATGTAACTCTTTCGGATATTAATATACAGTGGCATCCGGCGTTTTGCGCTGCGGCAGAGCTTGAACTTTCGGCAAACCGTGCGGAACTGGATTTCCAGCGTGAGTATAATTTAAGCAAGAAGCCTTTGCAGATTGACCTGCTTGTGGTTGAGAAGCTGGATGAAGTGAGCATCCAGAATGAAATCGGGCGCATTTTCAGGCGGTATAACGTGATTGAGTATAAGTCGCCCGGTGATGGGATGACGATAGATGATTTCTTTAAGACGGTCGGATACGCCTGTATCTACAAGGGTCTTGGAGAGACGGTTGACCAGATTCCTATTGACCAGTTGACGGTTTCGTTGTTCCGGGAAGGCTATCCGGAAGAACTGTTTAGCAGCTTGGAGAGATATGGGCTTGCGGTTAAAAAGGAATTTGACGGCGTATATTATGTAGAAGGGCTTCTGATCCCGGCGCAGGTTGTGGTGACGAGGGAACTTGAAAGCGGAAAGCATCTGTGGTTAAAGGTACTTTCCAGAAATCCATTGGAAGAAGATGTCCTTGGTTTTGTCGAGGACGCGCAAAAGCTCACAGAGGAGGGAGAACGCGCAAATATGGATGCGGTTTTGCAGGTGAGTTTATCGGCAAACTATAAGCTGTATGAAGAATTGAAAAGGAGGTATCCTGAGATGTGTGAAGCGATGAAAATATTAATGCATGATGAGCTAAGTGAAGCGCAGAGAGATGGCATTGCACAGGGCGAGATGAAGAAGGCTAAGGAGACTGCCATCAACATGAAGAAAAAAGGTTACTCGGATAATACTATTGCTGAATTGTTAGAAGTAGGTGTGAACATTGTACAGCAGTGGGTGGCTGGCACTGTGAGCTTGGCAAAATAAGAGAATTTTAGCCCTCTGTGTAAAGATAGGTTTGACCTATGTTTCTCACAGAGGGCTTTGTTTTATCCTAATCTCCCGAAAAAATTATGCACAACCAGCTCCCTGATGTTGTGAATCCATTGAAAATACTAGGTTTTTAAGCATTCTCTCTTTACAAATATGTGTATAAATTATATAATATAAGAAGAAATATTATACACATATTTGAAGGAGCCGCGCCATGTCGTCATTGGTTTATGTCAAAAATCCAAATGGTAAAATCTATGTATATAGCAACGTTTCTGTTTATGATAAGGAAACCAAAAAGGTCAAACATATTCGCAAGAGCATCGGGCATCTGGATCCGGCAACAGGCGAAGTGGTTCCCAACCGCAGGAAAGGCGATATTGCCCGCAAAAAGGCTGAAACGAAAGAACCTGCTGGCCGCTGTGTTGTTGAAAACACCGGCATACAGTCCCTTTTGGATAAAGCTGTTTCAGACATAGGACTGACAGTACCGCTCACCGCAGTTTTTCCAGACGACTGGAAACGCATATTGACGTGCGCGTATTACCTTGTCAGCGAAGGCGGGGCATTATGTCATATTGAACAGTGGCAGCGGATGTATCCGCCACCATGCCGTTCTCTGCTTGCAAGCCAGCGGGTGAGTGAACTCCTTGTAAGGATCACGCCTGCGCCGCAGCAGAACTTTTTCAGCAGGTGGATTGATGTAAACCGCCAGAAAGATGTCTATGCAATGGACATCACCAGTGTATCCTCCTACAGCGAATTGATTGACTTTGTCCGTTGGGGATACAACCGTGATGGGGAAAAACTGCCCCAGATCAACCTCCTTATGCTCACCGGCGTCACTTCCCATATGCCGCTGTATTACAGGATTATTCCCGGCAGCATAAAGGATGTGAACACCCTGGAGGACAGCATAGCGAATATATCCGTTTTGGACAGTTCGACCTGTCATTTTGTCATGGATAAAGGCTTTTATAGTGAACCGAACCTTGACGCAATGTATGCCAGTCATAAGAAGTTCCTGGTCGGAGTGCCTTTTACGGTCGGTTTCGCTTGCAAGGCAGTAGAACGCTACAGGGATAGCATCCGTTCACATCACAATTACTGTGCAGTTTTTGGGGACGAACTGTACGCGGTCACGGAATCTTCCACGTGGAAAGGGCAACGATTCTATATCCACGTCTACCATGATAGTTTCAAGGCGGCGACAGACGAACGGAATTTTGACCATATCCTGCACTGCTGTTATGAAGAACTTATGGCTGGCAGACACGTAAAGGAGCATGCCTCGTATTACGATAAGTTTTTTCAGGTTCACAAAACACCTGTAAGGGGCATCAGGGTGGATTACAACGAGGAAGCCATCAGCAGGCATAAAAGGAACCATATCGGCTGGTTCGTGCTTGTAAGCAATCACATCAAGGATAAGACGAAAGCTCTTGAGGTGTATCGCGACAAGGATGCTGTTGAAAAATGTTTCGATGACCTCAAAAATGATCTTGACATGAAGCGTTTACGTATCCATTCGGCGGCAGCCATGGAAGGCAGGATTTTCATACAGTTTATAGCACTCCTGATCACAACCCGGTTAAAGCAGGTGATGAATGCGGCTGGATGGTTTAAAAATCATGACCTTCAAAAAGTAATAAGCGAAATGAAAACTGTCCGCAGTGTTAGTATAAATGGAACACGAAAAAAATACACCACTGAGCTTACCCCATTTCAAAAAGACATTTATGAGCTATATGGGTTGACCCCCTAAATATGTGTATAATTTGGACGGGATTTTAGGTCGTAATCAAAAAGTATCAAGCTGGTATATTTCTGAACAGATTATACCATTTTCTGATATTTTAAGAATTGAGAATAGATATGATGGGACAGTCTATTATGGAGAGCCGGACCCAAAACGCAAGGAAGTTCCACATTGCCATGAAGACGGTAGAAAAATATATCCGAATGACCCATGTCAATGTGGAAGTGGTAAGAAATTCAAAAAATGTTGTGGACGTAATAGTGCAGGATAAAAACCATAAACTTTGTGCAGATTCCCGGCTATACGCCATTTTTCCAATCTGTTATACTGTAATCAGCGATTGAATTAATCCTGATTACTTTGTTATCTTCCCACCGGCTTCACACTCACTGTCCAGCCGAAAATAGAACAAAGTAAACATAAGCAGAAGTATCAGGACTTAACAATCCGGGTACTTCTGCTTTTTGTTTTCCGGTTTTTCACTCCCGGTCCCATCTGCCGTTTGCCCTTAGTTTTCTCTCTGTTTTCAAAAGAAGAAAGAGCAAATTGGAAAGAAAAGCTGAAAAGGAAAACACCCGGAAACAACGTATTTACAAGGAAAATTCAACCTAAAGACCAATACAAACAAACGGTAAACTGTCTTTGTTCTTGTCCTTTGGCTGTGACAGTCTCAAACAGTGTGGCTGCACCAAAGCCGGAAAAAGAGCAGAGAACAAGGCAGAAAAAAGCATGTCTGAAAATATAAAAAGGAAGAAAAGAGCGAAAAAGGAAAAGGCTGTTTTCAGTGGGACAAAAGGGCGGGTTTCACTCGCACCTTGACAGGAAGTTGTCTCCTTCCCACCGACTTCCCACTCATTGTTCAGTCGAAAATAGAACAAAGTAAAATCAAAGCAGAAGTATCAGGACTTAACAATCCGAGTACTTCTGCTTTTTTTCTGGTTTTTCACTCACAGTTCCAACATGTATACTACACTGTTTACTTACTATACAACATACAATAATAATGAAGCTAAACATAACAATACAGCCGATGAACAGGAGATAGATTTTTTAGATTATCTGACAGGCGGTTTTTGATTCAGCTAAGTAGAAACAAAAAGAAAATATAATCTTTGCAAAACGTATGTTCCCATGTTAAAATAAACATTAGGAAAGCACTCACGACAGGAGTGGAACCTCCCAGACTTAGTAAAACCGGTTCGCCGGAATACATAGGAAAGGAGGTAGCGCCCATGACAGCATACGAGATTATTTCAATCTTCATAGGGATACTAGCTCTACTCATATCCTTTGGCAGCTTGATTGTAGCGATTATCGCCTTTCTCGATAAGAGAAATAAGCGTAAATAAAATGCCCACCCTGTCTGATCCACAGGGTAGGCGGTGTCCATAAGGACATTTAAGTAATCTACTGGGAGCATCCACTTTTGGAGTGGGTGCTTTCTTTTACACTTTTATTATAATCAATCCGTTCCCTAAATTCAAGTGATTCTTTGAAATTTTCGTCTAAATTCACACGCCGGCGAGAGCAATTCACCTATTTTGCACCTCATATCCATCAAAACCGCTCTATTTTCCAGCCGCCGCCCATGAAGCAGCCCTCGAATGAATTATCAGCCGATTCAACATAAAACATCATAGAATCAGATAGTAAACGCTTTTCTAAAATGTGTCTGATTCTGGTAAATGCTCACAGACTTTTGCTCCTTGTATTCAAAATACAAAAAATCTATTCGTCAAAATCAACGGCTCTATATGGGCATTACTTTATATATAGAAGAAACTCCTTTGTTCATAAGGCATTCCAGTAAGTAAAATAAATCCGATTTTCCGTCTTTGCATAGGTTGCACAGGCCCACAAAAAGTCAATGCGTTTTTTACCCGGGCTTAACCGAAATAAAAAGTCTAGCTCTTTCATAAGTTGTCCGGCTATTCAACCAGTGGGTCACCGCTGGGCCATCAAAACACAGCAAAATTCACGGTTCTAATCAGTTTACCGCCCATAAACATTAGACAAAAGCAACGGCCTACCATAAAAATGCACTGACCCTGGGCGATAATTTCAGCAGTTCTCTCGGCTGTTCCTGGTCTCACTACGATAGTAAAATTAGAGTGGCGCTAATATACTCAAAAGGAGAATTGCCTATGGAAAGATACGATTACACAGCCAATGTTGATCTGGCTAGTACAGCATTGCTTAAATATCAGTGATTAAATTGCTAATGGTATCCCGGCATATGTCCACTTAAATGGGTGTGCTGTAAGATTGTATTGTTCAATAAAGCGCAGGATGCTTGCTTCCAGTTCTTCTATTGATAGGTAGCTTTTCCGCTTCAGCAGCTTCCGGTTAATGATGCCAAACCATATCTCAATCTGGTTCATCCAGGAACTGTGTTTCGGAGTATAGACAAAGCGGATCCGGTGGGAAGGGTCATGCAGGAAATCCGCTCGGCTTTCCATACTTTTAAGGATCCCTGTTTTCCCTTTTTTGCCCAGTTCCACGCCAAGGGCACAGGCTTCTGCCACAAAGCGGACAAGGGCTTCCGATTTATGGGTGTTTAGGCCATCGCATATAAATGTCCATGGGGCTTGCGGGTCTGTCCCTACCAATGCTTTCACGGCTTCCACAAAATCCTCTTCTGTGCGTGTGGAGTTTAAATACGGCATTTCCATACGGCCCGTTGCAACATCAAAGAACCCGATGAGGCTGGTCGTGCCATGGCGGATATACTCAAACTCCATTTTGGCGCACTGGCCGGGTAATGGGAGCTTGTCAGGATATTTATGTTCCAGCGCTTGTACCCCGGTCATTTCATCCGTGGAAACAATGTGTGCACCTTCCCGGCTTTGTTCCTGGGCACTCTGGTACAGGCCGCAGATTTCGTTTACTTTCCGCGCAAAAGATTCCGGGGCTTCCGTCTTTTCCGAAGAATGAAGCCAGTAACGGATTCTGTGGGGATGTAAATCTACCTCATTTTTAAAAAACGGCTGACAGATTTCTCAGAAATCTGTTCAGCGATCCCCTGCTTTTTAATTTCTGCCACTAACAGCGGGAGGCTCCACTGGCTTACTTCGTACCCAAAATCATTTGGGCTGCTGCAGGCAAGGTCGATGATCCGCATGATCTGGTCCGGCGTAAAAACAGACGGGGCACCGGGGCGTTTTTTATCGGA
>ERZ894183.449-NODE-449-length-33953-cov-32.523925_pt1 | contig 33953 bp, 37 predicted proteins | sample MGYA00380279_ERZ894183 | MGnify/ENA primary metagenome ERZ894183 (study PRJEB32331, sample SAMN06328422) | human gut metagenome | biome: human gut microbiome; feature: stool | host: Homo sapiens | collected 2013-06-26 ... | reverse complement strand
CCTATGACAGCAACGGTAATGCGATGAGGTACAATTCCAGTGCGAATATCGGCGGTTATACCGCAGGCGGAACGGGAAATTACAAGTACCGTATGTTTGTGGACGGCGAGAATGCGTTTTGTATTCAGCCGGGAGTACCGCTGAAAACAGGAAGTGCAAAACTATGTTCTGTAAATCCTAATGCTCCAAGTGACTCATCTGCCCTGATAATATATGTTTTTATCGCTTCGTTTTTAGTAATTTTGTTATAAGTAAGCATAAACATTCCTCCTTGTGAAAAATATTCTAAATTGAACTCGTATAGGAAACAATACTTTTTTGTTTATTTCAACAAAGGGAATGATAATTTTACGAATACATGAAAGTTTTTTAGAAAAGTTTTACATGATTATGATTTTTGATTTTACATGTGTTTGTTACGATTAATCTGATTCAAAATGACTAACAGCAAAAGGAGAAATTTGTTATGAAAAGAGAACAAGGAACACAATCACAAAAATTAATGGTATTTGTACTTACAATGTCCCTTTATGGTTTGGCAACTTTATTTACGGAATTGATTCCTAAATTTCAGGTAGGAATTGTAGAATTTTCAGTAGAATTTTTCTTGTTTATTCCACTTGTATTGGCTATGTTATTTGATCCACTTTCTGCAGCGCTTGGAGCGGCAACAGGTGAGTTGGTATTTAGTGAAATTATGTTAGGACAATTTGGTGGACTTGGCGAAATTGAAAAATTTGTAACAGTAACATTGGGTGTCTACATCGCAGGTAGACTTGTTAGAAATCCTAAGAACCAGAAGATGGTCGGGATTGCAGCAATGATTGGTACTGGAGCACAGTTATTTATGGGAATGATGGTGGATATTTTAAAAGTTCAATTTGCAATTGAAGATTTTGAAGCGGTTGCTGGACTTCCAGAATCAGTATTCTTTACAGAAGGTTTTGCATTTTTTAATGATTTGTTATTTTCAGGAATTCTTTTCTGCTTACTGCCAACACTGTTCTTAGTTCCTAAACTTTATGGGAAAATAGAACCCCTTCTTGGAATGCAGCCAAGAACAGCAGAAACAGCCCTTCCAACAATTGGACCTAAGATGATCGTTGGATGTGGAGCTGCATTTGTTGGTGCAGTTGTGGCAGAGTTTTTAGCTGAAACAGGATCTGAATTAATTGAATGGAAAGCTGAGTGGGCAGAAAGTACTGGAGCAATGGCAATTGCTATGCTGGTTGCAGCAGTGGTAGTAGTTGTAGTATTAGTAGTTATGAAGAAAAAAGCAGATGATTCTAAGGTGCAAAAAATAAAATGAACAATATTATAGAGATTAAAGATTTAACATTTACATATCCAGGGGCAGATGCTCCAACATTGAATCATTTAGAATTAAATATTGAAAAAGGAGATTTTATCGCAATCGTTGGAAACAACGGTTGCGGCAAATCTACGTTATGCAAAGTAATGAATGGATTAATTCCACATTTTATTACAGGGAAATTAGAAGGATGTATTTGGGTAAACGGAATTGATACCAAAACAGTAGAAATCGGAGATTTGGCAAAAACAGTAGGCTACGTATATCAAGATTTTGAAAATCAGATTGTTAGACCAACGGTTTTGGATGATGCATCATATGCCTGTATGAATTATGCAATGCCAGATTATTTGGAAAGAGGGAAAAAGGCATTACAGGATTGCGGATTAAAAGGAAAAGATGATGAATATATATGGCAGCTTTCAGGTGGTCAAACCCATCTTTTAGCTTTGGCCGGAGCGGTTTCGTTAGAACCGGATGTGTTGATTTTAGATGAACCGATAGCGCAGTTGGATCCAAAACATGCAGATTTGATTTATGGAATTTTAAAGGATTTAAATAAACGTTTAGGAAAGACGATAATTGTAATTGAACATCATACAGAGTACATAGCTGATTATTGTAAACACGTTGTTTTATTAAAAAAAGGGCATGTGGAATGGTTGCTCCCAACAAAGGAAGCGCTGGATAGGGTTGAAGATTTACAGGAAAGTAATATTTTTCCGCCACAGGTTACATTAGCTGCCAACGAATTGAAAAAACAAGGAAAATTGGAAAAAGAATGTATTCTTCCCTCAACGATTTCAGATGGAAAAAATGTATTTAAAAATCTGAGATTTGTAAAACCTGAAATTCATGAAAATAGATCTCGGGGTGGTGATGTGTCTGTTTCGTTTAAGGATGTGTCAGTATCATATCGTTCAGTAAAAGGTGAACCAAAGAAAATTTATGAACAAATGAATCTAGAATTGCTAAAAGGAGAGAAGATTGCATTAATTGGGTCTAATGGTGCAGGAAAATCAACAATGATGAAGTTGATGACAGGTCTTATTAAGCCAAATGTAGGAGAAATCATGCTAAAAGGTGCGGCAGTTCAGGATACAAAACCAGAACGATTATCGAAATATGTATCAATGGTGTATCAGAATCCAGAAGATATGTTTATAAAAGATTCGATTGAAGCAGATATCGCTTATGCAATGCAGGTTCGAGAAGTTGAAAACTGGAAAGAGAAAACAGCGGATCTTTTAGAACGTTTTCGTTTAACAGAATTGAAAAACCAAGATGGTAGATTATTATCTGGTGGTCAGATGCGTAGAGCAAGTCTCGCAATCGGAGTGGCACTTAATCCAGAAATCTTATTGTTAGATGAACCTACTGCAAATCTTGATATTGCGACACGAAAAGAAATTATGAAAACATTAAAGGATATGGCCGATGTGACAGATACGGTAATGATTGCAACACATGATATGCAGCTTGTATCAGAATGGGCAGAAAGAATCATTGTACTCTACCAAGGAAAAGTGATTGCTGATGGCAGTAGAAATGAAATTTTTGGTAACAAAGAAATTGTTGATATAGTCGGAATCAGACCACCGGAAATCTTTTCAATGGGAAAAGAACTTCATGAAGATGCATTCTGTTATACCGTAGATGAATTTTTACAAAGTTTTGTTTAGGGAATAGAGATGGAGTGAAAAATGGAAAAGACAATAAAAAAACTTTCAGAAAATATATTGGATAAATTTTCTATGGATTTCTTACGCAATCAGGTATTAAAAAATGCATATGGAAATGATGATACAGTAATAGCTAAATTGGATCCAAGAGTGTTAATCGGATGGTATTTGTTCTTTGGACTAGTGCCTTGGTTTTCCGGTAATGTTACCTTTCTTGCAGGTTGTTTTGCGTTGGTAGTTGTGACCACCATATTGGCAAGAGTTGCGGGATTAGTTTTGTTTCTGTTTTTATTAGGTGTTTTTTCACAGACAGGGTATTTGTTTATCGTATCTTTGTTTTTTGGTGGAAATACAGAAACAATCATCCCACTATTAGTGTTGACTTTGAAAGTTGCAACGGTCTCACTTGCATCTATCACAGTATTCTCTGGATTGGATCCAGATAAATTGTCGAATGGATTGATGTGGTTTGGATGTCCGGAAAGATTATCATTTTCGATTTCTTATGCCTATCGAATGCTTCCTATGTTGATGGAGGAGTTTCAAAACGTACTCTTGTCTTATCGTTTAAGAGGGAAAGCACCTGAAGCTAATGGTATTGTAGGGAAAATAAAATATTTAATTTATCAAATAAAAATAATTATTCATTCATTTTATCCATTAATGTTAAATACTGCTAAAAGATCCCGTACAACGGTAGAAGCATTGGAAATGAGAGGGTATCGTTATGCAGCAACCAATAAGGACGTAAAGAAAATGAAATTATCATCATTAAAAATCACATATGATGATTTGCTATTTTTAGCAGTTTCTTTTCTCTGGATGGCAATTATTGCTGTTGTAATTGTATATGTATAGGAGAGAAAGAAAAAATGTATATTGATTTTCATACACATGGAAAACTGGCAAAAAAATTGCCGTTTTCTAAAGAATACACAGATTGGCTTTTAAGAGAGGCAAAAGAAGCAGAGTTAGATGCAATCTGTTTGACAGAACATTTTAATACGTTGCAGTTTGATGAAGTGTATGGCTATTTAATGGAAAAATGTAAAAGAGAAGGAGATACACTTGTAACAACGGAAGGGCTACGTGTTTTTACTGGAATGGAAACAGATATTGCAGAAGGTGGTCATATTTTATCGCTTGGAACGCCAGAGCATATCTTAGGATTAAATGCTCGCTTAGCGACCTATAAGGAAAAGGGGAAATTCTTACCTTTTAAGAAGTTAATGGATTTATTTGAAGAGTATCCGATAGTAATAGGAGCTGCACATCCATATCGTGAAGGCGGACATATTCCGGAACTATCATTCGAGCAGTTAAAACGCCTGCACTTTTTAGATTTAAATGGCAAGGATATTGCGTTGAATCAGGACTATTTTGAAGAAAAAACAGGCATGCTTGCAAAAAAATTAGATGTTCCAATGATTAGTGGCAGCGATACACATCAGGCCGTTCAGTATGGATGTGTTCGTACGAAGTTTTCACATAGTATTGAAACCGTGCAAGAACTTTATGAAGAGATGAAAAAGGGAAATTATGAAATCGTAATTTCACCAAATGCATCTTTTCAGGTGAAGACAGCAGGCATTTTGAAAAAAGCATTAAAAGAAATACATAACCTTGGCGGAGATTATGTTTCTGTCCTGGTAAATCAGAATAATGAATAGTTAATGGATAAGAAGTATTATGATTGAGATTTTAAAAGTACAGGAAATTGTTCGTGAGGCGGCAAAAATATTTTCAAATCGTAATGCGGCTGAACAAATAAAACAAAAAGGCGTATTTGATTATGTAACTGCAATAGATGAAGCAGTTCAAGAATTCATACAGAAAGAACTTTCGGACTTATATCCGCAAATTCAATTCATGGGAGAGGAAAAAGTCTATTATCTCACATCGGATGATTTTGAACAGGTACTCGCTATTTTGCGTTTACGTATGACAGGGAAATGGATAGAAGAACAAGGCAGAAACTGGAGCGTTTTGCGGAGTTTATGGCGAGAATGATTGAAAAATATGATCATAAGGTTCTGGCTGAGATAGAAAGAGAAGAAGCGGAAAAACAGCAAAATGGTTAGTGGTAGAGTGCGTCGATTTTTTCTGAAATCGGCGCATTTTACGCACTGACGCAATCGGAAAAGTGCGTTATAGTTTTAGATCCAAGGATAACTAACGAACGTACCTTGGGCAACCGAAAGGCGGTGATAGAGTGAAAAAGAAACGTTGCTATATTTACACAAAGGTTTCAACTTGACAGAAATATCAGGTTAACAGATTTATGAATTGATGATAAAATAGAGCAAGAAATCTATAAAGAAAACATCAATACGAGGAGAAATCTAAATGAAAAAATGCAGAATTACAGTAAAGAGAATTTCTTGTTACAAAGACTTGATGGAACAATATGAGAATCCCATTTCTAATGCCTGTGACATGAAGGAAGGGCAGGTTTTTATCGCCAACGGCTGGAAAAAACCGGATGATTTTTGTGATAGCGCATGGGACAGTATCTCTCCTTTTGTCATGACACTGGCACACGGAGGAGAAAATTTTTATAATGGCTGGATGAAGAATAAAAAATCTGCAATGATTTCCTGCAATGATGGATTTCGTCCGGTGAGCTTTTTTATTGAAGCTTTGGAAGAAGATGCAGATTAAAAATACAATTTTTTTGCTAAAATACAGGCAGTTGCGTAATTGTAAAGCACAGTTGGTGGTATGCAACTGCAAAACTTTGTATATTTTTCCTATCAAAAGTCTGTTAAGATAAGAAAGAAGGACTGTAAAGGAGGAAGAATATGATATTAGCAGATAAAATTGTAAATTTAAGAAAAAAAGCAGGATGGTCACAAGAAGAGCTTGCAGAAAAAATAGGTGTCAGCCGTCAGTCCATATCAAAGTGGGAAGGCGCACAGTCTGTTCCGGATATGAACAGAATTTTAAAACTTTCAGAAGTATTTTTTGTAAGTACGGATTATTTGCTTCGTGACGATATGGAAGAATTGCCTTGCGCAGTAAATCCTTCAGAAGAAGCTGAACCCATAGAAAACGATAAGGGGGAAGCTTTAATAAAAGTATCTCTGGAGACGGCAAATGAGTATTTAGAGCATCGTAAGAAAAGTTCGGTTTCCATTGCAGCAGGAGTTATGCTTTGCATTTTATCCCCCATTTTATTGATTTATTTGGGTGTGGCAGGAGAAATGAAAAAAATTCCTCTTACAGAAGACCAAGGCGCAATGCTTGGATTGATTATAATGTTTTGCATCGTGGCGTCAGCAGTTGTTATTTTTATTATTAATGGACACAAGGGCGCTCCCTATGAATTTTTAGAAAAAGAACCATTGGACACAGAATATGGAATTGACGGTATGGTTCGTGACAAAATGAAAAAATATGAAAAGTCACATATAATGGAATTTTCAACAGGTGTAGTGCTTTGTATTATTTCCTGTATTCCGATTTTTCTTGTACAGCTTTTTTATGGAGATGATGATTTTCTTTCTGTAATGGCGTTAGGTATTTTATTGATGCTGGTATCCATAGGCGTATTTTTTATTGTCAGAACATCGATTATCTGGGATGGATATCAGGTCTTGTTAGAAGAAGGAGATTATACACGGATTGCAAAACAGAGAGAAAAAAGTATTGGAAATATTTATTGGCCTATTGTCACAGCCGTGTATCTTTTCGTTAGTTTTATTACGATGAAATGGGGCATTACATGGGTGATTTGGCCGGTTGCCGGAATTTTGTATAGTGTGGTGGCGGTAATCTATGGCAATTATTGTGTTGGAAAAGAAAAGAGATAGAACAGATATAAGAAATAAAGCATTTGGAAGGAAATTGTTATTTAAAATATGCAAAAATTATATAAGGAGTATCTTTCAGAATTAAAAACCATGAAATTGTTTTATGGAATACAAGAGTCAGAAATGACAGCAATGCTTGGCTGCATAGGCGCTTATCTGAAAGAATATAAGAAAAATCAATATATTATTACTTTGGAAGAAAATGTGGAAGCAGTGGGGATTTTACTTTCAGGAAAAGTGGATATGATTAAAGAGGATTTATGGGGAAATAAAACTTTGCTGGTATCTATGCAGCAAGGAGATTTGTTCGGTGAGAGCTTTTCTTGTGGCATTGTAAAAAACGCTACGGTTTCTTTCGTGACAGATACATCGTCTACCATATTATTTCTGCCTTTTTCCCGTATTTTGCGAACTTGTAATATGTCCTGTAAATTTCATCACAGACTGATTGAAAACATGGTTACAGTAATTGCAGAGAAAAATGTCGTGTTGATGGATAAGGTGGATATTTTATCAAAGAAAACGTTAAGGGAAAAAATTGCCACATATTTGCTTCAGGAAGCTTCCAAGCAACAGAGCCTTTATTTTGACATTCCTCTAGGAAGGGTACAGTTAGCAGAATATCTCTGTGCAGACCGCAGTGCGCTGACCAGAGAATTAAATGTTATGAAGACAGAAGGTTATATTGATTTTGACAAAAATACCTTTCGACTGTTAAAAAAATTTGAATGATTTTTTATAAATATGTTGCCTATGCAACATTAATACTTCCTTTTCTCCTGTATGATAAGTCTGTAAAAAGCAGCAGGTAGAACAAAGGAGATAGGAATATGGATAAAAAAATGTTTTGCTTTCAATGTGAACAGACCGCAGGGTGTGCAGGGTGTACAGGAAATAGAGGTGTTTGCGGAAAAAATTCTGTAACTGCCAAGCTTCAGGATGAACTTACAAGCGAATTAATTGCTTTAGCAAAAGTATGCGAGAAAAATAAAAGAACAGAGAGTACAGATAAGATTGTAATAGAAGGTTTATTCACGACCGTTACAAATGTGAATTTTAATGATGAGACAGTTAAGGAAATGATTAGAAATATCAGAAAAGAACGAGAAAGTCTGTGTAAGATGTGTGGCGGTGGCAATTCTTGTGATCAGATAAAAGAATATGACATGAACAATTTATGGGAAGCACAGGAAGATATTCGTTCTTTAAAAGCCTTGATTTTGTTTGGTATTCGTGGAATGGCAGCTTATGCTTATCATGCAATGGTTCTGGGATATACAGATGAACAGGTAAATAAATTTTTCTATAAAGCATTAAGAATAATCAGTGAAGATCTAGATATGAGCCATCTGCTTCCTGTTGTTATGGAAGTAGGTGAGGTGAATTTAAAATGTATGGCTCTTCTCGATAAAGCCAATACAACCGCTTATGGAACACCAATTCCTGTAAAAGTGCCTCTTTCCATTGAAAAAGGACCGTTTATTGTGGTGACAGGGCATGATTTAAGAGATTTAGAGCTTCTTTTAGAGCAGACAAAGGATAAAGGTATTAACGTGTATACGCATGGGGAAATGCTTCCGGCGCACGCTTACCCTGAGTTAAAGAAATATAGCCATTTGAAAGGGAATTTTGGAACAGCATGGCAAAATCAGCAGAAAGAATTTGCTAATATACCGGGAGCACTGTTGTTTACAACAAACTGCCTGATGCCGGTAAAAGAAAGCTATGCAGATCGTGTCTTTACCACCGAAGTTGTTTCTTATCCTAATGTGGTTCATATTGATGAAAAGAAGGATTTTACACCGGTAATAGAAAAAGCGTTGGAATTAGGTGGATATGAAAAGGAACAACGCATGACAGGAATTAATGGCGGAGAATATGTTGTTACGGGATTTGGACACGGTACAGTTTTAGGGGTAGCAGACAAAGTTATTGATGCAGTAAGAGCAGGTAAAATCAGTCATTTCTTTTTAGTAGGAGGTTGTGACGGTGCCAGAACAGGAAGAAATTATTACACAGAATTTGTAAAACAGACACCAAAGGACTCTGTTATTCTTACTTTGGCATGCGGCAAATATCGTTTTAATGACCTTGATTTAGGAGAAATTGAGGGATTGCCAAGAATGATGGATATGGGACAGTGCAATGACGCATACAGCGCTATTCAGGTAGCGATTGCTTTGGCAGGAGCATTTAATTGTAGTGTGAATGAATTACCTCTTTCCATGGTTTTATCATGGTATGAACAAAAAGCGGTATGTATTTTGCTGACATTATTACATCTGGGAATTCAGAATATTTATTTAGGACCTACATTACCTGCATTTCTGTCTCAAAATGTATTGCAGTATTTGGTGGAGAATTTCCATATTTCACCAATCAGCACACCGGAAGAAGATTTAAAGAAAATTTTAGGATAAAACAGAATATTATGGCAGAAAAGGAGATTGTTGTTTCGTGGAACAGTCTCTTTTTCTGTTATGCAGGCAATTTTAGACTGTGGAATAATGATAAAATGCTTGTAGAAAACAGTCCTGTTATAGGCATTAAATGAAACAATATCAACAGTGCAATCTTTTTGAAGATGAATATGGAAAATAGAAATAAACTATGATACAATATCCAGTGTTTTGACAGACAAAAGAAAGGAAATGAGAGGTGAACAAGTTGGCTTTGGATAAGAAGGAGAAAGCCATCGAGCTTCAGGGGATTACCAAAACCTTTGGAAGTGTGGTTGCCAATGACCACATCAATCTTGAAGTTCGCAGAGGAGAAATTCTGGCATTGCTTGGAGAAAATGGTTCAGGAAAAACAACGTTGATGAATATGATTTCCGGTATTTATCATCCGGACGAGGGAACTATTAAAATCAACGGCAAAGAAGTAACCATCAATTCCCCAATCGATGCGGGAAAATTGGGGATTGGTATGATACATCAGCATTTTAAGCTGGTGGATGTTTTTTCAGCCATGGATAATGTTGCCATGGGAATGGAAGGGAAAAGAGTAAAGCCAAAAGAATTAAAGGAAAAATTGACAAAACTGACAGAAAAATACGGACTTGAAGTAGAGCCTGAGAAAAAAATATATAATATGTCAGTCAGTGAAAAACAGACAGTTGAAATTTTAAAAGTTCTGTATAGAAATGCAGATATTTTGATTTTAGATGAGCCTACTGCTGTACTTACACCACAGGAAACAAAGAAGCTGTTCCGCATTTTGCGAAAAATGAAAGAACAGGGAAGCGCCATTATTATTATCACTCATAAGCTGAATGAGGTTATGGAAATCAGTGACAGAGTTACAATTTTAAGAAAAGGACAGAGTGTGGAAACGGTAAATACCAGTGAAACCAACGAAAAAAAGCTGACAGAGCTGATGGTAGGACGTCCGGTAACTCTGGAAATTCAAAGACCGCAGTGTGAAGATGTATTTACTCGACTGAAAATTGTAGACTTATCGGTAAAGGCAGCAGATGGAAACATGGCTGTAAAGGACTTAAATCTGGAAATTAAAGCTGGGGAAATACTGGGAGTTGCCGGTGTGGCAGGAAGCGGACAGAAAGAACTTTGCGAGAGTATTGCAGGACTTATTCCGGTGCAGGCAGGAGCAATTTTACATAACAAGGAAAATATTGTAGGAAAAACACCGAGAGAAATTGCAAATCTGGGTATCAGCTTAGGATTTGTACCGGAAGACCGTCTTGGTATGGGACTTGTAGCTTCTATGGGAATGGTAGACAATATTTTATTAAAAACTTACGATAAAACAAAGGGAATTTTCATAGACAGAAAGCCGGCAAGAAAGATGGCAGAAGACTTAGTAGAAAAACTAGGTGTAGTAACACCAAGTGTAGATACACCGGTTCGTCTTATGTCCGGTGGTAATGTACAGAAGGTTCTGCTGGGAAGGGAAATTGAGTCCAATCCTTCCGTATTGGTAACAGCATATCCTGTACGTGGTCTGGATATTAACTCTTCTTATACAATTTATGACTTGTTAAATGAACAGAAGAAAAAAGGTGTTGCAGTACTGTTTATCGGTGAGGACTTAGATGTTCTTTTGCAAATTTCCGACAGAATTATGGTTATGTGTCATGGGGAAGCAATCGGTGTTGTAGATGCCAAAACAACAACCAAAGAAGAACTGGGACTGATGATGGCCGGTAAGAAGAAGGGGGATGCGTAAGATGGAAAATAGGAAGAAAAAAGAGCCTCTCATTCGTATTGAAAAGAGAAGCGAAAGAACTCATAATCAGATTATGCGCCTTCGTCTGCTTTCTGTAATATTGGCTATTGTAGCAGGCGGCTTGTTCATCCTTTTTATTGGATATAATCCGTTTTCCGTATACGGAACCATTGTTTCGGGAGCGTTCCGCAGTACCATGGCATTTCAGGCTACCATTAAGCTTATGGTACCGCTCTTAATTCCGGCATTGGGTATTACTTTGGCGTTTAAAATGCGTTTCTGGAATATCGGTGCAGAAGGACAGATTATTATGGGAGCAATTTTTGCTACCTATTTTGCTCTGTTTTGCTGGGATTTTCCACACTGGCTTTTGATGATTTGCATGTTCCTTGCAGGCATGCTGGGTGGTGCATTATGGGGACTTATCCCTGCATTTTTCAAAGCCAAATTTAATACAAATGAAACATTATTTACTCTGATGCTGAATTATATTGCATTGTATTTAATCTCCTTTTTGCGTGACGGCCCGTGGCAGGACCCGAATTCTTCAGGATTTCCGAAAATTGCGAAATTCGGAGAAGCAGCGCAGCTTGATAAGATTTTCGGTGTTCATGCGGGCTGGTTGATTGGATTGATTTTAGTTGTAATTGTTTATATTTATCTGAAATATACAAAACAGGGATATGAAATCAGTGTAGTCGGAGAAAGCCGTGCAACTGCTAATTATGCAGGTATGAATTATAAGAAAATCGTACTTCGTACCATGGCGTTTTCCGGAGGCATTTGTGGTATTGCCGGTATGGTACAGGCAAGTGGTTCTGATTTGACACTGACAACTTCCGTAGCAGGCGGTGTAGGCTTTACAGCTATTATTGTAGCGTGGCTGGCACAGTTAAATCCGGTGGGTATTTTAGTGGTATCCTTCTTATTTGCAGTGCTGGAAAAAGGAAGCACGGTTATGCAGTCTGCTCACGGGTTATCTGCATATTCAGCAGACGTTCTTCAGGGAATTATACTTTTCTTTGTACTTGGATGTGAATTTTTTGTACGCTATAAATTTGTCACACGTAAGAAAGGAGGAAAAGCATAATGGATTTTTTTGTAAACTTTTTTGTGGCCGCGGTATTGGCAGGAACCCCTATTTTATTCGGTATTGTAGGTGAAATTATCAATGAAAAAGCAGGACACTTAAATCTGGGTGTAGAAGGAATGATGTCTATAGGAGCTGTAGCCGGATTTGTAGTAGGTTATTGGACAGACAACTTGTTTTTCGCTCTTGTGGCAGCTTTTGTAGCAGGAATGCTTTCTGCTCTGATTTATGCAGTTCTTACAGTAACTTTCATGGCAGATCAGAACGTTACAGGTCTTACCCTTACTGTTTTTGGAATTGGATTTAGTAATTTTGTAGGAGATTTTGTAAGAGAAAAAAGTGGAAGCACATCTTTAAAGCTTCCGGGAAACATTTTGGAAAGCCTTGGCAAAGTAGAAATTCCGGTACTTACAGATATTCCGGTTATTGGAAAAATGTTTTTTAACTATAATATTTTTGTTTATATCGGAATTGTGGTTGCTATTTTAGCTGCTATTTATCTCCATAAAACAAAAGCAGGTTTAAATATCCGTGCTATTGGAGAAAATCCGGCAGCAGCAGATGCAGCAGGAATTCCGGTAACAAAATTGAAATACATTAATCTGATGCTGGGCGGTGGTATCTGTGCCATAGGAGGTGCATACTGTTCCATGATTATCTGTAATGGTGTATGGGTAACAAGCTGTGTAAACGGTTTAGGCTGGATTGCCGTTGCTCTTGTTATTTTTGCAGTGTGGGATCCTAATAAAGCAATTATTGCAGCAGTGGTATTCGGCGGCTTTAGTGTATTAAAATACTATGTGCCACAGGTTATCCCAAGCTCTGTTTTCGATATGATACCGTTTATCATGACAATTTTGGTGCTGATTATTACTTCTATGCGCTCTTCAAAGGAGAATTCTCAGCCGAAATCCTGTGGTGTAAATTATTTCCGTGAAGAAAGATAGGGAATGTGATGTCTACAAAATCAAGACTTCTGGAACTTTTAGAACAGAATAGAGGGAAATATCTGTCAGGAAATGAGCTGGCAAAGATGTTGGATGTTTCCAGAACTGCTGTATGGAAAGGAATGAAAAGCCTGCAGCAGGAGGGATATTCCATTACAGCAGTAACCAACAAAGGATATCTGCTGGAAGAAGACAATAATATTTTGTCGGAGGAAGCGGTTCGGTTGCAACTTAAAAATACAGAGGTGCTGGTAGAGGTATGGAAAGAAATTGCGTCTACCAATCAGCGAATGAAACAGTTGGCAGTGGAAAAAAGGCTTCCCCACGGCTCTGTGGTGGTAGCTCAGCTACAAACAGAGGGAAAAGGAAGAAAGGGAAGAAAATTTTATTCGCCCCAAGATAGTGGGTTGTATTTGAGTGTTCTTCTATATCCCGAAAAAACAGCTCAGAAAAGCTTGGAAATTACAGCAGCAGCGGCTGTAGCTGTCTGCAAGGCTGTAGAAAATTGCTGTGGTGTTTCTCTGGGAATTAAATGGGTAAACGATTTATATTTGGAAAATAAAAAAGTATGTGGAATTCTCACAGAAGCAGTGACAGATTTTGAAACAGGAGATATTGAATTTGTAGTTGTGGGAATAGGATTGAATTTATATGAGCCCACAGGAGGCTTTCCAAAAGAGTTGAAAGAAAAAGCAGGAGCAATTTTACCGGATGGACAGAAAGCTGATAAAAACAAACTGGTAGGTGAACTTGTGAATCAGTTGCTTTTGGAAACAGAAAAATCAGGAATTCCACAAGAATACATTAGCAGAAATATTGTTCCGGGGAAGAAAATCCAGATTATTTTTGGAGAAACCAAACGGGAAGTGATTGCCAAAGAAATACTTTCTGATGGAAAGCTACTGGCAATTAATGAGAAAGATGAAGAAGAAATTTTTCCTTCGGGAGATGTTTCTGTAAGGTGGTAAATGAATATGGCTGTTGTAGGGAATATATAAGTTGTATGTTTCTTGCAACAGCTTTTTATGTAATAAAAAAATGTTCAAGATAATTGACAATGTATTTAATATGTAATAATATGTTTAATATAAAGAAAGGAGTGCATTGATTATGAAAAATGTTACAACCAGCATCCGAATAGATAGTAATACAAAACAGGCAGCAACAGAGCTATTAAATGAGTTAGGACTTGACTTGAGCAGTGCAGTAAATATTTTTTTGAAACAGGTTGTCTTGCAAGGAGGATTACCATTTCAAGTAAAATATCCTCAATATAAACCAGAAGTGCTTGCAGCTATGGAAGAAGCAGAAGCTTTGAGCAAAAATCCAAATACAAAAAAATATTCAAGTTTCTCTGAAGCATTAGAGGATATGGATATATGATGTATGATTTAATTTTAACGGGAAAGTTTAAAAAGAGTTTAAAGCTCGCCAAAAAAAGAGGACTAAATATTAGTTTATTAGAAGAAGTAGTAAATATACTTCAAAGTGGAGAAGAACTTGATAAAAAATATCGTGACCATGAGTTGAAAGGAAAATATAAAAATTTTCGTGAATGTCATATACAACCAGATTGGCTGCTTATTTATCTGATCGAGAATGATATTTTGACGCTTACATTAGTTGATACGGGAACACATGCGGATTTGTTTAATATGTAAGAAATATATTTTGAAAATAATGGAAAGGGACTGGCGCAATAATTTGCAAGAAGTCCCTTTTGCCTTTATTTGTGTTTTTTTGAACGTAAAAATCCATGACAGAAAATCTGCACTGCCAGAATTCCGATAAGAGCCCCTGTACTGTCAATTAGTACATCTTTTTTTGAAGGTCCTCGACCTGCTACAAAGGATTGGTGAAATTCATCTGTGCAGGCAAATCCCACGCAAAACAGTCCCGCTAACAGGAATAGGAGAAAACCTCTCACACCATATACATAGAGAGGAAAAGAAACACAAAGAGCCAGAATACAGTATTCTGTCATGTGAGCAAGCTTTCTTACAGGGTGTTCAATTCGGTCTGTATAGATTTGCTTTTCATTTTCTGTCAGATTTTTATTTAAAATCTTGTCTGCAACCGATATAATTTGATAACTGATTTCATGGCTGAGACTTCCAGACTCTGTACCGGTTTGACCGGAAAAGCTGAAAATCATATACATAACAGCAAGTGCCGGTAAAAAAGACAAAGGTTTGAGACAATAAATTATAAATTTTTTCATGAAAAAACTCCTTTCATAAAGATTTTTAAAGAGTATCACTTTTTTTCGGATTTGTAAAGTGCCGATGAAAATGTGTGGAAAGCAGAAGCGGTTTCTGATAGAATATCTATATGCCAGAATGTGATGTTATACAGAGGGGACAATTATAGGAGGAATATTGTGAAACGGGAATTAGGAATTGCAAGATGCGGACTTGCATGTTGTTTATGCTCCGAAAATATAATTTGTCAGGGGTGTAATTCAGGACAATGTCCTGACGTAGAATGGTGTGAAAATAGAAAATGCTCCATAGAAAAAGGGCAAACGCATTGTTATCGTTGTAGTGAAAAGTGCAGAAAGGGTTTATTATCAAAAATAAAGCCGTATGGTTTTACGTTATTTGCGAAAAGATATGGAGAAAAAATGTTGTTAGATTGTTTAGAGCGCAATGAGAAAAATGGTATTGTATATCATCGTGAAGGAATTATGGGAGATTATGATGAATTTGATGATGTAGAAAAGTTAATTGCGTTTATCAAAGATGGGAAACAGTAGGGCAGTGAAAGTTTTTTTGTTGGAAGACAGAGAAAGATAGAGTATAATCAATATATAAAATGCGAAAGAAAGGAAAATTTCATGAGTTTAGCAGATGATTTATTTATCCGGATGTGTCAGGATATTTTGGAAAATGGCACAGATACCCAAGGTGAAAAGGTAAGACCAAAATGGGAAGATACAGGGGAATATGCATATACAATTAAGAGATTTGGCGTGGTAAACCGCTACGACTTACGGAAAGAATTTCCGGCATTGACACTGAGAAAGACAGCTTTAAAAACCTGCATGGATGAAATTCTTTGGATTTACCAGAGAAAATCCAATAATATCCATGATTTAAACGGACATATATGGGATGCATGGGCAGATGAAGATGGTTCTATCGGTACTTGTTACGGAGACGTTGTAGGAAGAAAATTTCTTTATAAAGGTGAAGAAACAGACCAGATGGATTATGTTTTAAAACAGCTGAAGGAAAATCCATATAGCAGAAGAATTATGACAAATCTATATCAGTTTGAATATCTTCACAGTGGCGCTTTAGATCCTTGTTGTTATAGTATGACCTATAATGTAACCAAAGAAAAAGACAGTGAAAAATTAGTGCTGAACGGAGTGTTGAACCAGCGTTCACAGGATATTCTGGCAGCAAATAACTGGAACGTATGTCAGTATGCGATTTTGCTAATGATGGTAGCACAGGTAAATGATATGATACCGGGAGAATTGGTTCATGTGATTGCAGATGCTCATATTTATGACAGACATGTGCCGGTTATTCAAGAACTGATTAAGAGAGAGACATTTCCGGCGCCAAAAGTACGGTTAAATCCGGAAGTAAAAGATTTTTATCAGTTTACCACAGATGATTTAATTGTGGAAAATTATCAGGCAGGACCGCAGATTAAAGATATACCAATCGCAGTATAAGGAGGAATGGAAAATGAATTTAATTGTAGCAGTAGATAGAAATTGGGGAATAGGAAAGGACAATAAGCTTTTAGTAAGTATTCCTGCAGATATGAAGTTTTTCCGTACCACAACAACAGGAAAAGTGGTTATTTTAGGAAGAAAGACATTGGAAACATTTCCTAACGGACTTCCTTTGAAAAACAGAGTGAATATTGTACTTACACGAGATAAAAATTATAAAGTTAAAGATGCCATTGTTCTTCATAGTGTAGAAGAAGTTTTAGAAGAAATAAAAAAATATGATGCAGAAGACTTATATGTTATTGGCGGAGACAGTATTTATAAACAGTTTTTGCCATATTGTGATAAAGCTCATGTGACAAAAATTGATTTTGCTTATGAAGCAGATGCTTTTTTCCCTAATCTGGATGATATGCCGGAGTGGAAGGTGACAGAAAGAAGCGAAGAACAGACCTATTTTGATATTGAGTATGAATTTTTAACTTACGAGAAAAAATAGGAACTGTTGTATTAGGGAGTATTTAGGAATATCTATACATTTTTAGCGAATTTGTTGAGCACGCTTTGAGATTGCAAGCTCAAAGTGAGCGCAGCCTAAGCGCAAAATGTATAGATATTCTTTATATGTACTTAAAATGACAGCTTCTTATCAATACTGAATTTCCATCACTCGCAAAATCCCCGGAACTTCATACTCTCTTTTTCCTGCACCTACGCCGATTTTATTAATCTGAAAGATTTCCGGCAGAGTATAAGAAGTTGTAATTGCAGAAGCAATTGCAGCGCCGGTAGGTGTTACAAGCTCTCCCTGTACAGGCAGGATAGACAGAGGAAGCTTATGCGTACATACAATATTAGAAGTAGCTGGAACAGGAATAGGAAGAATTCCATGCTGACAGCGAATTGTGCCCTGTCCTTCTTTTAATACAGGCAGAAAAACTTCTTCATATCCCAGAAAATCCATACAGATTGCAAAGGCGGCAATATCGACAATAGAATCTACGGCGCCGACTTCGTGAAAATGTACTTGTTCTTTTGGAACGCGGTGAGCAAGGGCTTCTCCTTCTGCGAGAATTTCAAAAATCTTAGAAGCCATGGCTTTTGCACCGGCTGTCATATTGCTGCTTTCTAAAATAGAAAGAATATCAGACAAGTTTCGATGCTCATGAGAATGATGCTCATGTTCGCAATGATGCCCTGCATGATTGTGTTCATGTTTTTCACCATGCAGATATTCCATATCATGATCGTGATTTTCGTGTTTTTTATCTAATAGAACATTGAAGTCACAGGCTGCAATTCCTGATTTCTCCACTTCTGAAATTTCAATACTATACCCGGAAAGGTTTAAACTGGCTAAAGTGTCTAAAAGCATATTTTTATCAGCACCTAAATCAAGCAGAGCAGCTACGGACATATCTCCGCTGATTCCTGATACACAATCAAAATAAAGTGCTTTTTTCATAATAAAGTCCTCCTGATGTTATTTTCGATTTTTTGGTGCTTTGCCGCAAGTATCTCTTTTGGCTATGTAATAAGGCAGTACAGTTTTTAAAGGAATACGATGTCCGCCGGTAATACGGTCAATAAGAATTTTTGCTGTCATTCTCCCCATTTCTTCTAAAGGTATGTGGACAGTAGTAAGCATAGGGGAAAGATATTGTGCTGTCTCAATATCATCTACACCAATAACAGAAATATCTTCGGGAATGCGGTATCCCTGCTCTCGAAAAGCACGGATTGCACCGATGGCAGTATTATCGTTTGCACAAAAAACAGCAGTAATATCTGCTTTTGATTTAATTAAATGGAGTGCTCCCTGATAACCACCTTCGTGGGAAAGCTTTACATTGGCAGCATTTCGCTGTGAAAAGGGTAATCCAAGCGTTTCCAAAGCACCTTTAAATGCAGTATAGCGGATTTCGTTATTTTGTTCTCCAATGTAACCGATTTTTGTGTGTCCTAATTCGTGGAGATAAGAAACGGCGCTAAAGGTAAGTTCTTTTCCATCGCATACAACTTGATCGTATTTATCATCCATGGGATTTAATCCGGCATAGATAATATGCTTATAATTTTTGGTGAAAAGTTTTAAAATACGTTCATCATATCGTCCTAAAATAACAGCTCCATCTACAGGGGAGTTGGCAATTCTAAGAGTTACATCCGGATTTTCTAAATCCAATGCGGTGAAAGAGTGTTTGATGAAAAAGTTGCTTTTAAAAGCCTCTTGTTCAATGGCCTTTGCAATATGGGAAAAGAAAAGATCGGAAACTGCAGAATCTCCCCTTGCATAAATACAGGCAATTGTGCGTGCAGGCACTTCTATAGAGGGAGTTGTTGGCCCAAGCTTTAAAGCGCGTGCAGTAGAATTAGGCGTATATCCACTTTTTCTCACGATGTTCCAGATGCGTTCTTGTACTTCTGGACTGGCAGCTTTTGTGTTTTTTTGATTAATAACTCTGGAAACAGTAGAGATAGAAACATTAGCTTCTTTTGCGATTTCTTTTAGTGTCATATTAAAACCTCACAATACAATGGCAATATTATAGATACATTATAACTGAAATGACGAATAAAAACAATGGAATTTAGGATAACGTTTGCATAAATTGAGTAGAAAAAAACGCAATATTTAAGAAAGGTTTGTTGAAAATGAAAAATAGTTATCGTATAATCTTAGATATGAAAGGATTGACAATGCAAAAACAAGGGAGGATTGTTTGAAATGACGAAACATGAGTATTATACTTACACAAAGGAGGAACTTCTACACAAAGGAGCGAAACTGCCGGTAATCGTAATGGAAGATAATGTAGCGGTATTTCAATCTATGGCAGAGGAAATGGCAGAAGAAATTAAGAAAAACAATGCAGAAGGCAAGAAAACGGTATTTATTTGTCCGGTAGGTCCGGTAGGACAGTATCCTTATTTTGTGGAAATGGTAAATCAGGAAAAAATTAGTCTGAAAAATGTTTGGTTTATTAACATGGACGAATATTTGGATGATGATAAAAAATGGGTTCCGGAAACCCATCCGTTAAGCTTCCGTGGCTTTATGAACAGAACAGTATATAGCAAGATTGCTCCGGAATTAGTTATGCCGGAAGAACAGAGAGTATTTCCTGATCCGGAAAATGTAGAATATATTCCACAGTTGATTGAAAAACTGGGCGGTGTGGATATTTGCTTCGGCGGTATCGGTATTAACGGACATGTTGCCTTTAATGAAGCAGACGCGTCTTTAAGTAACGAAGAATTTCTGGCTCAGAAAACAAGAGTTTTAGATATTACAAAGGAAACAAGAACGGCAAATGCTATTGGCGATTTTAACGGAGCATTGGAAGATATGCCAAAATATTGCGTGACAATCGGTATTTATGAAATTGCCCATGCCAGAAAAATTCGCCTGGGATGCTTCAGAAACTGGCACAGAGCTGTGGTAAGAAGAACTGCTTACGGAGAAGCTACCTCTGATTTTCCGGTATCTCTGCTGACAAATCATCAGGATATCAATCTGAAAATTACAGAGTTTGTAGCCGCATTGGAGGGATAAAACTATGAAAACCTGGATTACCAACGGTTATGTGTATCACTATGACAAACGCCGTATGGAAAGAAAAGATTTGTGTATAGAAGATGGGAAAATTTGCGAAATCTGCAGTCCGGGACAGGGAGAAAGACAAGGAAATATTTACGATGCTTCAGGAAAATCCGTAATACCGGGATTTATTGATGTGCATACCCATGGAGGCTGCGGCGTAGACGTAAATGATGCGCTGAAGGATGATTTTGAAAAAATCGGTCATTTCTTTGCACTTCAGGGGACAACTTCGTGGCTTTGTTCTATTTTAACAGATACAAAAGAGCAGACAATAAAATCTATTCATGAAGCGTTAAAACATCAAAAAGAGCACGCAAATTGTGCAAATCTTTTGGGTATCCATTTGGAAGGACCGTTTCTTTCCGTAGAATTTAAAGGCGCTATGCCGGAAGAGCTTTTAAGAAAAGCAGATATGGAGCTTTTAAAAGAATATCAGGAAGAAGCGGAAGGAAATATTCGCTACATTACAGTTTCACCGGAAGTAGAAGGTATTCCCGAAGCTGTACCGGAAATGAAAAAATTGGGAATTACCGTTGCAATCGGACATTCCGGAGCAGATTATGAAACAGCTATGAAATGTATTGAAAACGGAGCGGCTGCATGTACGCATACCTGCAATGCCATGAAATTATTTCATCAGCATTTTCCGTCAATGATGGGAGCGGCTCTGGAGTCTGATATTTATTGTGAGGCAATTTGTGACGGACGTCATTTGCATCCGGGCAGCGTAAGGCTGTTTTTAAAAGCAAAAGGATATGATAAAGTTGTTGCGGTGACAGACTCTATTATGGCAGCAGGACTTCCGGACGGAGAATATAAGCTGGGTGTCAATGATGTTGTAGTTGAGGATGGAGATGCAAAATTGAAATCAAACGGCGTTCGTGCAGGAAGTACCTTGACAACAGGAACAGCGCTGAAACGACTGATTGATTTTACAGGGGCAGAAATGGAAGACGTTCTTCCGCTCTTAACAATGAACCCTGCAAAGCTTTTAGGCGTAGATGATAAAATCGGAAGCCTGGAAACCGGAAAAGATGCGGATATCCTTATTGTAGACGAAGGCTATAATATTGTAGATACTTTTGTAAAAGGAAAGAAAATAGAGAGATAAAAGGAGAAAAATTATGCCATTAATACCATTAAGACCATTATTGGAAACTGTTGACAAATACCATTTTGCACAGGGAGCATTTAACGTAAATGCAGTTGCTCAGGCAAAAGCAGCCATTGAAGTTCATGAAATGTTCCGTTCAGCAGCGATTTTACAGGGGGCAGATTTAGCAAACGGATTTATGGGCGGAAGAACAGATTTCTTAAACGCTACTTTGGAGGATAAGAAAATTGGCGCAAAAAATATCGCAAATGCTGTGAAAAAATTTGCGGAAGACTCACCTATTCCGGTAGTTCTTCACTTAGACCACGGTAAAAATTTTGACTCCTGTAAAGCGGCGATTGAAGGTGGATATACTTCTGTTATGATTGACGGTTCTTCCCTTCCTTTTGATGAAAACGTTGAGCTTACAAGAGAAGTCGTTAAATATGCCCATGCAAGAGGCGTATCGGTAGAAGGTGAGCTGGGTGTGCTTGCAGGAGTGGAAGACCATGTATTTTCTTCTACATCTACTTACACAAATCCATTAAAAGCAGTGGAGTTCTTCAAAAAGACAGGCTGTGACGCACTGGCAATTTCTTACGGAACTATGCACGGAGCATCAAAAGGAAAAGATGTAAAATTAAGAAAAGAGATTGCGATTGCAATTAAAGAATGTATGATGCACGAAAATCTTTTCGGTGTTCTGGTATCTCACGGTTCATCCACTGTGCCAAAATACATTGTAGATGAAATTAATGCTTTGGGCGGAAATATCCAGAATGCTTACGGTATTTCCATTGACGAGTTAAAGGCAGCAATTCCTTGCGGTATCGGAAAAATCAACGTAGATACAGATATTCGTTTAGCTGTTACAAGAAATATGAAGGAATTCTTTAAAAACAATCCTTCCAAACGTGACAGCGCTTCCATTGGAGGCGTATACCAGCTATTGGAGGAAAAGAAAGACCAGTTTGACCCAAGAGCATTCCTTCCTCCGATTATGGACACAGTTATGTATGGTACAATAAAAGATGATGATACAGCAGCTTTAGTAGAAGTGATTGAAAAAGGTGTAAAAGAAGCAATCGGAACTTTAATTGTAGAATTCGGTTCTTTCGGAAAAGCTCCGCTTGTTGAGCAGGTATCCTTAGAAGAGATGATTGAACGTTACAAAAAAATGTAAACATATTTCCTTTAAAACAAGGCGTTTTGGGTAAAAGTGATGAATACCCAAACGCCTTGTTTTGTGTTTGTGCAATAAAGTTCCTAATTTAATGTGAAATGCTTGTTAAAAAATATACAAATAGCTCAAACGTTTGCGTAAAATCGTATTGATTTTTAACCCCATATAGGGGATAATAACCATATAATAACGAATAAGAAATAAGTTTTAGTACGAAATGCTGAAACAAAGAGAAGCAGGAGGATTAAAATGGGGAAAAAAAGTAAAGGTGGAGCCGACATCATAGGCAAAATACCAAAAGGGATATGGCTACTGATTTCATTTGTAGTAGCAATGCTGGTGTGGACAATCTTATCAATTACTCCACAGACTGCCAGATGTTTTCCAAATGCGGTTAAGGTATTACAATCCATTGGGCTCATGGTAGAGAGAGGGATTCTTTTAGAAGATATTGCAAGCAGTTTGATTTCTGTATTCTGGGGATTTTTACTTGGCTTTGTAATTTCCGTTCCGGTAGCGTTTTTGATGGCATGGTATCGTCCGGTAAGATTTATCTTAGAGCCATGGATTCAGTTTATCAGAAACATTCCACCACTGGCTTACGTACCGCTGGTAGTTATCGGTGTAGGTGTAGGTCGTACACCACAGATTATTGTTATCTGTCTTGCAACTTTCTTAATTATGACAGTTACAATTTTCCAGGGTGTTATCAACGTAGACGAAACTCTGATTAAGGCGGCAAGAGTGTTAGGTGCAAATGATGCAAATCTGTTCGTGAAGGTTATCTTCCCGGCAACAACACCATTCATTATTACAGCAATAAGACTTGGTATTTCAACAGCACTTACAACATTGATTGCAGCAGAGTCAACAGGAGCGATTGCGGGTCTTGGTATGAGAATTAAATCCTTGGCAAACTCCTATGAAACAACACCAATGCTTCTCTACATCATTATTATCGGTGTTATCGGTATGCTGGCTGAGAAAGTTCTTAAATACTTTGAAAGGAAGTTAACATCATGGCAGGAAAAGAGGGAAATATAAAAGTAAGTATTCAGGGCGTTGAAAAGAAATACAACACACGAAAAGGTGAGGTTGTTGCTTTAAACGGTGTGGATTTTGATATTAAAGAAAATGAATTTATTTGCGTAATCGGACCATCTGGATGCGGTAAATCTACATTATTAAATATTATCGCAGGATTGTTAGAGCCTACAAGCGGACAGATTTTAGTGGACGGAAAGCCAATCAGCGGAACAGGAACGGACAGAGGCGTTGTTTTCCAGCAGTACGCATTGTTCCCATGGCTGACAGTAAAGAAAAATGTTGAATTCGGCTTAAAATTAAAGGGACTTTCCAAAGAAGAGTGTGATGCCATTGCAATGAAATATTTGAAAATGGTTGAATTGGAAAAATTTGCCGACTCTTATCCAAAGGAATTATCCGGCGGTATGAAACAGCGTGTTGCCATTGCAAGAGCTTATGCAATGAACCCGGAAGTACTTCTGATGGATGAGCCTTTCGGAGCGCTGGATGCGCAGACAAGAACACAGCTTCAGTCAGAACTTTTAAAAGCATGGCAGGAAGAAAACAAAACATGTTTCTTCGTTACACATGATATTGAAGAAGCGATTGTTCTTGCAACAAGAGTTGTAATTATGAGCGCCCGTCCGGGACGTATTAAAGAAGTGGTAGATATTGATATTCCGTATCCAAGAGATCAGGAAACAAAGATGAGCGACCGATTTATTGAACTGAAAAATCATATCTGGGGACAGGTATATCAGGAATATCTGGAAGTAAGAAAATAATTCAGAACTTACAAAGGGGCAGAAGCCCGGTGAGAATAAAAAACTATATTTTTTAAGGAGGAACTTAAAATGAAGAAGAAATTATTATCCATGCTTTTAGTAGGAGTAACAGCAATGTCTATGCTGGCAGGCTGTGGCGGAAGCTCTGAAGAACCAAAAAAGGAAGATACAAAAACAGAAGCAAAAGACGACAAGGAAGAGAAAAAAGAGCTTGATGTTGTAAACGTGGCTTACATGCCAAACTACGCTTCTTTATGGGTAGTTACAACAGCAAAAGAAAAAGGATACTTTGAAGAACAGGGTATCGAAGTAAAAATGACAAAATTTGATGATGGTCCAACAGAAATCGCTGCTATGGAGTCCGGTTCTATGGACGTAGCTTACATCGGACCTGGTGCTCATACTCTTGCAATTCAGGGTAATGTTGACGTATTCTGCTTCCAGCAGTTGGGTGATGCTGACTGTGTAATGGGCTTAAAATCTCACGGAGTAAATTCTCTGGAAGACTTAAAGGGCAAAAAAGTAGCTTATGCTTCCGGTACATCATCTGAAACAATCTTATTACGTGCATTAGACTCTGTTGGTCTTACAATGGATGACATTGAAGCTTACAACATGGAAGTTACAAATATGCCAAGCGCTATGATTTCCGGTTCTATTGATGCTTGTGCTCCATGGTCACCAAATACAAAAGTTATCACAGATGAATTAGGTGATGACGCACAGGTATTTGTAAGTAATGCAGATTTCTCTGATATCGCAGCAGACCCTGCAAGCTGGGTATGTATGCCTGAATACGCTGAAAAGAACAAAGACTTATTAGTAAGATTTACAAAAGCACTCTACAAAGCAATGGACTTCGGTGCAAAAGAAGAAAACTTTGAAGAAGTTGCAGGATATGTAGCAAATGAAACAAAAACAGATGTTGAAACAGCAATGGGACAGACAACAGACGGTGCATGGCTTACATCTGAAGAACTGTTAAAAGGCGTTGAAGACGGAAGCGTAAAAGGATACTATGAAATTCAGCAGAAAAACTTCTTAGACAACGGTAAGATTACAGAAGAAGCTCCGGTTGATGACTATGTATTGTTTGACATTATGACAGAAGCAGGAAAATAATTGACCTAAAAAATGAATTGCCAGACATGACTGTAAAATATTAAGCTGTTGAAATTTTAAGATACCTTGCAGCATGTGTAGTGCTGTAAGGTATTTTTATATGTCGGCAAGTTTGGAGGAGAAAAGATATGGCGGAAAACTTATTGATTGTACATGGAGGCGGTCCTACCGCAGTAATGAATGGTTCCTTGTATGGTGCAATAAAAGAAGCAAAAAAATCAGATGAAATTGGACATATTTATGGCGCAAACAATGGTACAGGCGGATTCTTAAAAAAAGAATTTCTGGAATTGGAAAATGTGCCGGAAGAAAAATTGAAACTTTTATTGCAGACTCCGGGTACTGCAATCGGAACGTCCAGAGATCCTATTGAGCAGGAGCATTATGAAAAAATGGCGGATATTCTGGAAGAAGAAAACATTAAATATGTGTTGTTTAATGGTGGAAACGGAACCATGGATACCTGTGGAAAGCTACATAAAACATGTCAGAAACGTGGACTTGATGTAAAAGTTATGGGAATTCCAAAAACAACGGATAACGATATTGCAGTAACAGACCATAGTCCGGGATTTGGAAGCGCAGCAAGATATATGGCTGCCTGTACACAGGAATTAGCGGCAGATGTACGTTCTTTACCTATTCATGTAGTGGTCATGGAAGCGTCAGGCAGAAATGCAGGATGGATTACAGCTTCCAGTGCGCTGGCAGGAGAAAAGGGATACGCACCGGATTTAATTTATCTTCCTGAAAGAGCATTTGATGAAGATAAATTTATTGAAGATGTGAAAAAGCTTTTAGAAAAAAAATCTGGAATTTTGGTAGTTGCCAGCGAAGGTTTGACAGATAAAGAAGGAAAACCTATTGTAAAACCTGTATTTAAAACAGAACGTGCGACTTATTTCGGGGATGTAAGCTCCCATCTGGCAAATCTGGTTATCCAGAAACTGGGTTATAAAGCAAGAGGCGAAAAACCGGGACTTTTAGGCAGAGCATCTATTTTCATGCAGAGTCAGGTTGATATTGAAGAAGCACAAATGGCAGGAGAACTGGCATGCAGAGCAGCTTTGGATGGTGAGTCAGGAAAAATGGTGGCATTTTCCAGAGTCTCTGAAAATCCTTATGAAATGAAACCGTTTTTAGTGGATATTGATGAAGTTATGATGTATGAAAGAAAAATGCCGGATGAGTTTATCAATGAAGAAGGAAACGGTGTTACACAGGCATTTTTAGATTGGTGCAGACCTTTAATTGGGGAAGAGCTTCCTGATATGATTTCTTTTAATACACAGTCAGGAAAATAATAAAATAGAGGAGAGCAACATGAAACATATTTATTTAAATTTAAAAAGATTTGATGTACCGGCAGAATTAGGTGGTGTCAATAGAATTGCAGACATGAAAGAGTGGGGGAAGTATATTGTAGAAAATACACAGGAAGAATTAAAAAAATATTCTCCTGAAGAAGTAGAATTTGCAATGTTCTTTCCAGAAATTCATCTGTTTTCCGCTTGTCAGGCAAAGACAGAGAACAGCCCTGTTCAGGTTGGCTGCCAAGGAGTTTTCAGAGATGATGTAGCTCCGGGAAAAAACTTTGGGGCATTTACCACAGGACGTCCTGCAGCAGCCATGAAGGCAGCTGGTTGTGAAACGGTTATTATCGGACATTGCGAAGAAAGAAATAACCTTGCGGGAATTTTAGCAGAAGCAGGTGTAGTAAATACAAAAGCAATAAATACCATTTTAAATAAAGAAATAAAATCTGCGGTAGACAGAGGCATGAAAGTGTTATACTGTATTGGTGAGAAAAGCGAAGAATTAGAGCAGTGGCAGGAAGTTCTGGGAGAACAGCTGGAGCTGGGATTAAAAGATGTGGACAAATCTATGGTAACCATTGCGTATGAACCTGTTTGGTCTATCGGACCGGGCAAGACACCGGCAGGCAAAGAATATATTACAAAAATTTCCAAATTTGTTAAAGAAAAAACAGAGGGTATGGATATTGTCTATGGCGGCGGCTTAAAGCAGGACAATGCGGCGATGCTGGCATCTATTCCTGAAATTGACGGTGGTTTAATTGCTCTTACAAGATTTCAGGGAGAAATCGGTTATTATCCGGAAGAATATTTAGAAATTATTTCACTTTACATGAATGCGTAACGAGGAGGAAAAAAGAATGAAGTTAGAATTTGAATACGGACATGGCACTATGGCAGCAGAGCTGCCGGACAACACAGACATTTTTATTCCGGGCGAAACAGTAAAAGACCCGGATTATATTCCGGAAGATAAACTGGAAGAAGCTTATCTGGAAAGTCTTGCACACCCTATCGGAATGCCTACACTGACTGAACTGGCACATAAAGGAAGCACTGTTACTTTTATCGTACCTGATAGAGTAAAGGGCGGCGAACAGCCTACAAGTCACAGAAAAATGAGTATTAAATGCATGCTGAAAGAATTATATGCAGCAGGTGTTGAGAAAAAAGATATTTTATTCATTATTTCCAATGGATTACATCCAAGAAGCAAAGAGTCTGATGCAAAAGCGATTTTCGGTGAAGAATTATTTAACGAATTCTGGCATACAGGACAGATTATCAGCCATGACAGCGAAGACAAAGAGCACATGGTAGACTTGGGAACAACAAGACGCGGTGACCCGGTTTACATGAATAAATATGTATTTGAATGTGATATTCCTATCTTAGTAGGTCATGTACAGGGAAATCCTTATGGCGGATATTCAGGCGGATATAAACACAGCGCAACAGGTATTACAAACTGGAAGAGTATCTCAAGCCATCATGTTCCTTCTGTTATGCACAGAAAAGATTTTACACCGGTAAATGGTGGAAGTTTAATGAGAACAAAATTTGATGAAATTTCTATGCACATGGAAGAAAAAATGGGACATCCATTCTTCTGTTGTGACGCTGTTCTGGATACAAATTCCAGACAGATTGCAATCTATTCTGGATATGCAAAAGAAATGATGCCAATTAGCTGGAAACTGGCTGATAAGAGAACTTATGTACACTGGGCTGAAAAGAAATATGATGTTTTAGTATTTGGTATGCCTCAGAAATTCCATTATGGTGATGGAATGGGAACAAACCCAATTATGATGATGCAGGCATTAAGTGCACAGGTATTAAGATATAAACGAATTATGAGTGACAACTGCGTAATTATCTGTTCTTCTCTTTGCAATGGTTTCTTCCATGATGAATTATGGCCATATTTAAGAGAAATGTATGATATGTTCCAGCATGATTATATGAATACATTGCCGGATATGAATCGTTATGGTGAATATTTTGCAACAAACGAAGAATATATCAGAAAATATCGTTTTACAAATGCATTCCATCCATTCCACGGCTTTAGTATGATTTCCTGCGGACATATTGCAGAAATGAATACAAGTGCAATCTATATTGTTGGTGCACAGGAACCGGGATATGCAAGAGGAATGGGATTAAAGACAAGAGCTACATTTGAAGAAGCGTTAGAGGATGCAAAGAAGAAATTCGTTGGGGAAAATCCAAATGTTCTTGCATTGCCAATGACATTCAAAAAGGCAGCAGTTCATCTTTGTATGAAAAATCCGGAAGAAGACTGCATGGACGCTTACGGACATTGCCATCCATGTATGGGATAAGGAGATTTAACAAATTGCCGCATTAGGGGTATATCGAGAATATTTGTATGTTTCACGCTTAGTCTGATACGAATATTCCGAATGCTGCTTAGTGCGGCAATCTTTATTCATTCATAGGAAAGTAAGTCCTATGAAATTAAAAAGGAGACAAAAATATGCTGAATTTAAGAATAGAAGACAGAAATCCTCATTTAAAGGATGAACTACATGAGATTATGGTGGAAAATAAGGATATTTTTCAATCTGTATTAAACGGAGAGGATGAATATGCGGACTCCTTGGGGTGGTTTTCCGTGGATAAATGGGCAAGCCATGAAGAGGTACAGAAATTAAAAAAATTAGCAGCTCATATTCGGGAAAATGCAGACGCTTTTGTGATTATTGGAGTTGGCGGCTCTAACAATGCCGCAAGAGCGGTGATTGAAGCCTTACAGACAGATGATAAGGTGAAGATTGTCTATATGGGAAATACGCTTTCTCCTTATGAACTGACAAAAGCATTAAAAGAACTGGAAGGAAAATCTGTTTATATCGACTGCATAGCGAAAAATTTTGAAACTTTAGAACCGGGGGCTTCTTTCCGCGTTCTGAGAAAGTTCCTTTTTGATAAGTATCAGGAAAAAGCCAATGGAAGAATTATTGCAACGGGTACAAAGGGGAGCGCATTGGAAAAACTGTGTGAAGAACAGGGTTATACTTTTCTGGAATTTCCGGAAGACGTAGGCGGAAGATTTTCCGCAATGACAGCAGTGGGGCTTCTTCCCATGGCAGTGGCGGGAATAGACATTGAAAAGCTGGTTTTGGGAGCTTCTGATATGCAAAAATATCTTATAAGTGGAGAAATAGTGAGAAATCCCGCATATCAATATGCCTGTCTTAGAAACCTTTATTATAAGAAGGGCTATAAAATAGAAATGCTCGTTAGTTTTGAACCTCAATTCCGTTGGTTTTATAAATGGTGGATACAGCTCTTTGGAGAAAGCGAAGGAAAGGATAATAAAGGACTTTTTCCATCATCAGGAGACTTCTGTGAAGAACTGCATGCTATGGGACAGTATATTCAGGATGGAACGCCCCTGATTTTTGAGACATTTTTGGATGTGCAGGAAAAAAACGCTTCTTTAGCACCTGTGGCTGATATGGTGAAAGATGGATTTGATTATTTGAATGGTAAAGAATTTTGGGATATCAACAAAGCATCTTTTGGTGCAACAGTAAAGGCTCACAGAGAAAAGCTGCCGTGTCTGATTTTAGAAGTGGAAAGATTGGATGCCTATGTTTTTGGAGAATTATTTTATTTCTTCCTGTTTTCCTGTTATGTTTCTGCTCGTATTTTGGGAGTTAATCCTTTTGACCAGCCAGGCGTAGAAGCATATAAAAAATGGATGTTTGAAGCATTGGGAAAAGACAGAAAAATTTCTTGAGAAATGGTGAATAAGATGTTAATATAGTTAAATAAGAAACTTTACCAATGAAAGCGGAGGATTTAGAATGAAGAAATTAAAAGTTACAAAAGGTGCAAAATGTATGGCGTGTTTGGAGTGCGTGAGAGCATGTTCAACAAGCTTTTATAAAGAATTTGACCCGGATAAATCCTGTATTCAGATTATTGAGAAAAACGATGTTGCAAAACCAATGGTTTGTGTACAGTGTGGTAAATGTGCAAAAGCATGTCCGGAAGGTGCAATTACACAGAATGCAAAAGGCGTTTATATGATTAATAAAAAGAAATGTACAGGCTGTGGCAAATGTGTGGAAGCATGTCCGTTCGGCGTTATGGTAAAAGCTGAAGAAGCGCCTACAAGCAGCAAATGTATTGCCTGCGGTATTTGCGTAAAAGCATGTCCGGCAGATGTTTTGGAAATTGTAGAAGACTAATTATAATAATTACAAGATTATGGAGTTGCCGCTTTAAAAAATATTTCATGTGGCAGCTCCTTTTTCTTATTGTATAGGAGGGAAGTTTATGTTGGAAAAGACAGCGCAGATTATTTCAAGCTATGATGGGCTTTCTTTGGAAATTCTCTGTGTGGAAAGTGAAAATCCTAAGGGGATTGTTCAGATTTCTCATGGAATGGCAGAAAACAAAGAGCGATATCTGCCGCTTATGGAGTTTTTTTCTGAGCATGGCTATACAGCAGTGATGCACGACCACAGAGGACACGGAAAAAGCGTGAGACAGCAAGAAGACTTGGGTTATTTTTATAATGGAAAAGAAAAAGCCATTGTAGAAGATTTGCACCAGATTACTTTATGGATAAAGGAAGAATATCCCAATCTGCCTGTATATCTGTTGGGGCACAGTATGGGAACTTTAGTTGCCAGAAATTATATTAAAAAGTATGACAATGAAATCAAGAAATTGATTTTAACAGGTCCGCCCTGCAAAAATCCTGCTGTGGATATGGGGCTTTTGCTGGCGAAAATTCAGAAGAAAATAAAAGGCGATAAGTATCGAAGCAAAGAAATTCAAAAAATGGCATTTGGACCTTTTGACAAAATTTTTCAGGGAGAACCAAAGTCATCGTGGATTTGTTCCGACAGGGAAATTGTAGATAAATATAATCAGTCAGATTTATGCGGCTTTACTTTTACAACAGATGCTTTTGAAGGACTGTTTTTGCTGATGAAAGAAACTTACAGTGAAAAGGGATGGCTTTTGAAGAACGAACAGCTTCCTGTACTGTTTTTGGGCGGAGAGAAAGATCCCTGTATCGGAAACGGCAGAAAATTTGTGCAGGAAATGCAGTTTTTAAAGCAAGTGGGATATAAAAATGTGACAGGAAAAATATATCCAAATATGCGTCATGAAATTTTAAATGAAAAAGGAAAAGAAGCTGTCTATGAAAACATTTTAAGTTATTTGGAAAAATGATGTTTTTTGTTGAAAAATGGCAGATATAATGATATGATGTGTCCCGTATGATGTTAAAATATTTAAAATTTCAGGAGGAAAATCATGAAAAAGAAAATCTTGGGTGCATTATTATCTATCGCCATGATTGGAACATTGTTTACAGGATGCGGACAGCAGCAGGGGGAAGCGGAAAAAGAAACTTCTAAAAAAGAAGAAAGCGCAGACAAAGGCGGCAGCAACTTTGAGCCTGTTGCAAAAGAAGATTTAAAAGTTGGTGTTATTCACATCGGAGATCCTGCAGACGGTTCCGGATATAGCTATGCGCATGATTTAGGTATTGTGGAAATGCAGAAGGAGTTAGGCTTAGAAGACAGCCAGATTATCAGAAAGAATAACATTCCGGATGCAGACCCTACAAAAACAGAGCAGGCAATGAGAGAATGTATCGAAGAAGGATGTCAGGTTATTTATGCAACAAGCTTTAACTATATGGATACTTGTGAAGCATTAGCAGAAGAATATCCGGATGTTATCTTTTCCCATGGAACAGGATATAAATCAAATGATACAAACTTCAACAATTATTTCGGAAGAATTTATCAGGCAAGATATTTATCCGGTATTGTTGCAGGTATGAAAACAGAAACAAACAAAATCGGTTATGTAGCAGCAATGGGTTCAGAAAATTCTGAAGTAACAGGCGGAGCAGATGCCTTTGCAATCGGTGTTGCAGAAGTTAATCCGGATGCACAGGTTTATGTAAAAGTTACAAACAGCTGGCTTTCTCCTACGGAAGAAACAAATGCGGCAAAAGCTTTGATTGCAGAAGGATGTGATGTAATCGGACAGCACTGTGATACACCAAACCCACAGACAGAAGCAGAAGCAGCAGGTGTATGGGGCGTAGGCTACAACTCTGACATGGAAAAAGATGCACCGGGCGCAACTTTAACATCTGTTATCTGGAACTGGGGTAAATACTACACAGAAGCAACAAAAAAAGTTATTGACGGAACATGGACAGCAGAAAACTACTTTGGCGGTATGAAAGAAGGATTAGTAGATATTGCTCCATTAAATGAAGACTTAGTAGCACCGGGAACACAGGAAAAAGTTGACGAAGCAAGAAAACGTATTGTTGAAGACGGATTCAATGTATTTGACGGCGTTTTGGAAACAAATGACGGAAAAACAGTTGGTGAAGACGGAAAGACTTTAGATGATGCAACAATTACAGGCGGAATTAACTGGTATTATAAAAATATAGTTGTAAAATAAAGTTTTTTTAGCTAGAAGGCAACTTAAGACAAGTTATTTCTATATAATACTATAAGGAAAAAAATCGATTTTTTAGGGAGTGTAAAAACTTTTTTTAAAATGATGTTATAAAAGGTCTTCTATGATAAAACAAATTATCATAAGGAGACCTTTACTATATAAGAGAAAAGGAAAGTATATATAGAGTGCAAATAACGGAAGAAAAACGTAATATCATTTACTAGTTTGTAGAAAAATACGATATTCAGTCAGTAGAAGAACGGGTTGGTATACTCTGATGTCATATTTCCCAGTTGGATGACAAAAGAAGAAACTTCTATAATTTGTCGTTTTTTATGCTCTGTGAACGATTCTGAATGCTTGGATAAAAAGTTTTCTGTGTATTCATAAATTCTTTCGCAGTCTCTTTTTGTAAGCTGTGTTCTTTCTTTATTTAAGGTAAAATTCTCTGCAACCCCCTTTTTTATGATTTTATTATGAAACTATTAAAGATTATAGCTTAGATAGAAATTTTGTGTGAAATAAATGTAGTTAAGTTTATTTTCAATGTTGATAGGAAAAATGTTCTTGAGTTTCCGCAAACTGTAATTCAAAAAGGAATATGTCTGCCTAAAGAGCA
>ERZ894183.443-NODE-443-length-34082-cov-15.930408_pt1 | contig 34082 bp, 34 predicted proteins | sample MGYA00380279_ERZ894183 | MGnify/ENA primary metagenome ERZ894183 (study PRJEB32331, sample SAMN06328422) | human gut metagenome | biome: human gut microbiome; feature: stool | host: Homo sapiens | collected 2013-06-26 ... | reverse complement strand
CTTGCATGTGTTAAGCACGCCGCCAGCGTTCATCCTGAGCCAGGATCAAACTCTCATGTTAAAATATGATTTGCTCCGCAAATCACTTGGAAATTTACTCCGTAAATTTCTTCATGTCTCACTTCGCATTCAATCTTACATTCGTTTGAACCGGTCAAAATCAGTCTGGCTAATTTAACCGTTCTTACTGTTTTAAGGTTTTTGTTCTTTATTTCTCTGAAAATCTTTTGGAATTTTCAGGGTTGCATTACTGTTTATTTGTCAAGGTGCTTCGCTGTTGAGTTCAATCAGCTTTGATATTTTATCATAGTTGATTTTGTTTGTCAACAACTTTTTTAATTTTTTTGAACTTTTTTCGAAAGTTCGTTTTGGCTTATTAGCCGCAACGGTTATTTATTATAACTCATTGTTTTGTGGCTGTCAAGCACTTTTTTGAACTTTTTCAAAGCTCAGTTGCTTTTCAAATGCTGCAACGGTTATTGATTTTATCAGAACCGTTTGCTTTTGTCAAGCACTTTTTTCTTCTTTTTCAGAAGAAGTTTTTCAACTCCGCTCGTCCTGCGGTAAGATGTATTCTATCATCTCACCATCGCTTTTGTCAACACCTTTTTTGCTGTTTTTTTACAAAGTTTTTACTTTGCAGATCAGCCGGGCTGACGCAGGAGCGAAAAAAAAGAAACCCAAAGAGCAGGATTCTCTTTTCACTGGCAGAGCTAACGGAGAAAGAGGGATTTGAACCCTCGCGCCGCTTTAACACGACCTACACCCTTAGCAGGGGCGCCTCTTCAGCCTCTTGAGTATTTCTCCGGATATTCTGAATAAGCCTCTGCCAATATGAAATTGTGCGTCACTGCCGGACGCATGAGTTATTGTATCAGCTCTGCGTCCGGCTGTCAAGGGGTTTTGCAGTTCTTTTTATAAAACCTCATGCGCCGCGATTGCTTCGTCTATCCTGCGCTTTACCTCCGCCGCCAGCTCCACCGTTTTCATTCCTTTATATATATCATAAGGAATGGGTTCCAGATATACGACCTTTACCGTTACCTTTTCGATCGTATTTTTATCAAAGGGAATGTAGGCATTCATAAGCGCCACCGGAACGACGGGGCATTTTGCCTTATATGCGCTTTTGAAGCTTCCGCCCTTAAACTCCTGCGTCCGGTTGCCCTGCCTGCTGCGTGTCCCCTCCGGAAAGATCAGAAAGTTTACGCCGCTGCGCACCGCCTCCGCAGCCCGGTTGATCACTCCCATAGACTGCCGGATGTCCTCCCTGTCAATTGAGAGGGAGCCGGTTATGGCAAATACCTGTTTTAAAAGAGGGACGTTTTCCACTTCTTTCTTATTTACAACGGCAAAAAAGCGCGAACAGCTTTCCACCAGCGCCAGCACGTCGAACATTCCCTGATGGTTCGGGAAAAAGATGAAGTTTTCTTCCTGCGGGATGTTCTCCGTCCCATAGGATTCTATTTTGACGCGCCCGCCCTTGTTGGCATGGCGGACGATCTTTTGGAGCACCTTCCAGCGCTCCTCCTGCGTATAGCGTTCCGGATGCTTTGCCATGCGGCACAGCTGCCACCACCAGTATGGTACGAACGGCAGATTATAAAGCACCATCAGGATGATCCTTTTCATGGCATCTCTCCTTTAAAGCTGTCGGCAGCCGTCTCATACAGATCCTCGCCCGACGAATCCATGCACACGATCACCGGGAAATCCTCCACCTCGAGCCTGCGGACCGCCTCGGCTCCCAGATCCTCATATGCGACTACCTCCGCTTTTTTGATGGATTTGGACAAAAGCGCTCCCGCTCCTCCTACCGCCGCAAAATAGACCGCCCCGTTGCGGATCACCGCTTCCTTGACCGCAGGGCTCCTGCGCCCTTTGCCGATCATTCCCAAAAGTCCCAGATCCAGCAGGCGGGGCGTATATTTGTCCATGCGGCTCGCCGTTGTAGGGCCTGCGGAACCGATCGGCCTGCCTTCGCGCGCCGGGGAAGGCCCCATATAATAAATAACCGCATCCTTTATCTCTACCGGAAGCTCCTCTCCTGCATCCAGCGCTTCCTGCATCCGTTTATGCGCGGCGTCGCGGGCGGTATAGATCGTTCCCGTCAGGTAAACATATTCCCCCGCCTTCAACGATGCAGCCTCTTCTCTCGTCATCGGCACTCTGATCTGTTTTTTCATCTTCGGAAATCCTCCTTTTTTCAAAGCTCCCTGACCGCATGTCGGTTCACATGACAGCAGATATTGACTGCCACCGGAAGCCCCGCGATATGCGTCGGGTATGTATTGATATTGACCGCCAGCGCCGTCGTGCTTCCGCCCAGCCCGCCGGGACCGATGCCGGTCTGATTGATCTTTGAAAGAAGCTCCTCCTCCATCTCTTTTACATAAGGAACGTCCGAATGCTCTCCCGCCGGACGCAAAAGCGCCTGCTTTGCCATGAGCGCGCACTTTTCAAACGTACCGCCGACCCCGACTCCGACAACCATCGGCGGGCACGCGTTGGGGCCTGCGTCGCGCACTGCTGTCAGGACTGCATTTTTAACGCCTTCGATCCCGTCTGCGGGCTTGAGCATGAATACGCGGCTCATATTTTCACTTCCGAAGCCTTTGGGGGCAACGCAGATCTTCACGCGGTCTCCCGTAACGATACTGTAATGGATCACGCCGGGCGTATTGTCCTTTGTGTTTTCGCGGATCAGCGGATCTTTTACAACCGATTTGCGCAGATAGCCCTCCGTGTAGCCCAGACGGATTCCCTCATTGACCGCATCCTCAAGGCTTCCGCCTTCAAAATGGACGTCCTGTCCCGCTTCTATAAAAACGACAGCCATTCCGGTATCCTGACAGATCGGGATGTCCTCGTTTTTGGCGATTTCCAGATTTTCGGAAAGCTGATCCAGTATCCGGCGTCCCAGCGGGGATTTTTCCTCCTGCCGCGCCTTTTCAAATACGCTGCACATGTCCCTGGAAAGACTGTAATTGGCTTCGATGCACATGTCGCGCACCGCATCGCGCACTGCTGTCACCTGTATTGTCCTCATTTTTACCGCTCCTTGTAGGTTTTTTCACTTTTTCAGTGTACCCCATTCCCGGCGTACACGCCACTGTTTCTTTGACATTTTTTCGGGAAAAGCATATACTATAACCGCATCAGACAATGACGGCATTCGCACTTGGAATATTTGTATACAAACGGAAGAATATTGATATGAAAATCCTGATCTTAGTCATCTGTATCCTATGTCCGGTCTACCTGTTTTTGCTGCATCCCAGAATGCGCAGGCCGGACGCCAAAGCTTTCCGGGGATGCTTTTTTGCGCACAGGGGACTGCATGACGGGAACGTGTCCGTGCCCGAAAATTCGCTTCCAGCCTTTCTTAAGGCAGCGGAAAAAGGCTACGGGATCGAAATGGACGTGCAGCTTTCCGCCGATAAAATTCCCGTTGTTTTCCACGACGCCACGCTCAGCCGCATGTGCGCCATCGACCGCCGCGTGGACTCCATGACCTTTGAAGAGTTAAAAAAACTGCCGCTGGCAGAAACCGGCGAGCATATCCCCTCCTTTGAAGAGGCGCTGCGCGCCGTCGCCGGACGCGTCCCCCTTCTTGTGGAGATCAAAATGGACCGGCTAAGCTTCGACATCCCGGAAAAGATCGACGCGCTGCTCTCCTCCTATACGGGGCTTTACTGTGTGGAATCCTTTCATCCCGCCGCACTGCTCTGGTATCGAAAAAACCGCCCGCAGATATTCCGCGGGCAGCTTTCTACCAATTTCAATATTGAAAATCATACGCTCAGCCCGTTCCAGTACCTGTTCGGGAAGATGGTCTTAAACGCCGTCAGCCGGCCTGATTTTATTTCCTACAACTGGCGTTTTCAAAAAGATCCTTCCCTGCAGCTGTGCCGCAGGCTCTTTGGCGCCGACTGCGCCGGATGGGTAATCCGGTCGCCGCAGGAGCTTGCCAGCTGTCAAAAAACATTCCAGATGTATATTTTCGAAGACTTCCTGCCCTGATCCGGACATTACGCCTTTGTCAGAAGAAGGTCGGACAGGCGCGCAAACTGCTCGAGAGAAAGCGCCTCGCCCCGGATCGTCTCGGGAAGCCCCATCTGCGCAAGCGCTTCTTTTACCGCGTCCTTGGACACATGCAGCCCCGCCGCATTGGAAAGCCCGTTTACAAGCGTTTTGCGGCGCTGGTTAAAGGACGCCCGGATCAGGGAAAACATATGCTTCTCGTCCGCCGCTTCCACAGGCGGCGCTTCATAGCGGTCCAGACGGATCACGGCGCTGCCCACGTTCGGGCGGGGGATAAAGCAGTTGGGCGGTACGATCGCCACGATCTCAGGCTTTGCGTAATACTGCACCGCCAGAGAAAGCGCCCCGTAATCCTTCGTGCCCGGTCCAACCTGCATCCGGTCCGCCACCTCCTTCTGCACCATGATCGTGATGCTCTGCAGCGGCACATGGCTCTCAAACAGTCCCATAATGATCGGCGTTGTAATATAATATGGAAGATTCGCAACGACCTTGATCGGCCTTCCGCCGTTTTTTTCCTGTACGAGACGGTTTAAATCCACCTTCAGAATATCTTCATTGAGCACTTCCACATTGTCATATTCCGACAGCGTATCCGACAGGATCGGGATGAGCGCCTTGTCGATCTCGACTGCAACGACGTGCCCGGCGCGCTCCGCCAGATACTGCGTCATCGTGCCGATGCCGGGGCCGACCTCCACCACGCAGTCGTCCTTTGTAATCTGCGCCGCATTCATGATCTTTTCCAGAACATGCGTGTCGATCAGGAAATTCTGACCGAATTTTTTTTGAAAATTAAAATTGTATTTCTGCAATACCGCAATGGTATTGGATGGTATTCCAAGTGTCGCCATCGTCAGTTTCCTTTCTCGTCCAGTTCAAAAAAGCGGCATGCATTGCGCCATGTAGCTTCTTCGACCTCTTCACGGCTCACGCCCTTGATCTGCGCGATCGCCTCCGCCACATAAGGCAAATAAAGAGAGCAGTTGCGCTTGCCGCGGTTTGGCTCCGGTGCAAGATACGGGCTGTCCGTTTCCAGCAAAGTCCGTTCCAGCGGGATATATGCCACCGCCTCTTTTAATTTTTTCGCATTTTTAAAAGTGACGACGCCGCCGATCCCGAAATAGCAGTCCCATTTCAGGAACTCGCGCGCCGTTTCCTTCGTATAGGAATAGCAGTGGATCACCGCCCTGAGCGCTGCACCGCCTTCCGCCGCCATCACATCCAGCGTATCCTTTGCCGCGTCGCGGGAATGGATGATCGCCGGCTTTTTGACCTTCCGGGAAAGGGCAAGCTGGCGGGCAAACCACTCCCTCTGCCGTTTCTGCACCGCTTCCTCTTTGTCCCAGTAATAATCCAGCCCGATCTCTCCCACTGCAACCGCCTTCGGGTCGGAAAGCTGCCGCTCCATCCATAAAAAGCTCTCCTCGGAAAGCTCTGCCACGCTGGACGGGTGCACGCCCAGCGCCGCGTAAATATGCGGATACCGCTCCGCCAGCGCAAGGCTCGTTTTTACCGAGGAAAGATCCGCCGCCACATTCACCGCGCGGCAGATCCCGTTTTCTGCAAGGGACGAAATCAGCGTCTCCCTGTCCGTATCAAATGCTTCGTCATCATAATGGGCATGGGTTTCAAAAATCATCTCTTCAATCCTTTTTTGCCAGAACTGCCTTCACAAACTCCCAGACGCGCTCTGTCGAATGGATGCTCAAATGTTCCTCCGTCGTGTGGATGTCCTTCATATCCGGGCCGATGGAAACGCAGTCCAGCCCCTCCACCTTGCCGGAAAGAAGCCCGCATTCCAGACCTGCGTGGATCGCTTCGATCTTAGGCATCCTGTGGTACAGCTCCTGATAAACCGCTACCATTTTGTCACGCAGGGCGGATTCCTGCTTGTACTCCCATGCCGGGTATGCGCCGGAGATCTCCCACTGTGCGCCCTGGCTTGCCAGAATCGCTTCCATGCGGTCCAGCAAAAGCTCCTTTTCGCTTCCGACCGAGCTTCTCACGGAATAATCCAGATGCAGCCCCTTCTCATCCAGCTCCATGATACCCAGATTCAGCGACGTCTGCACCAGTCCGTGGATGTCCGCGCTCATGGACTGTACGCCGGACGGCAGCGTCAGAAGAAGGAACGCCGTTTTTGCCGCGCTCTCCTTTGTCAGCACCTTAAAGCTGCCCTCCGTTCTGGAAACGGTGCGAAGCGCAAAGCCCGGATCCTTTACCGCAAGCTCTTTTTTCACATGGGACGCAAAGGCTTCTGCCGCCTCTTCAAAGGCTGCCGCCTCTTCCCTGCTCACCCAGAAGCTCACATTTGTCTGGCGCGGGATCGCATTGTCCGCAAGTCCGCCCTTCATCGCTGCCGGGCGCACGTCTGCCGTCTTCTGCGCCTCATATAAAAGCCTGCCTGCAAGGCAGTTCGCGTTGCCTCTCTCCTTGTGGATCTCGCCGCCGGAATGTCCGCCCAGAAGCCCTTCCACGCTCAGCTCGTATAAAACGCCTTCCTTCTCTTCCCACTCTGTCGGAAGAAATCCGTGCAGGCGTGCGCCGCCCGCGCAGCTTGTCAGGAAAATGCCCTCCTCCTCGGAATCCAGATTCAGCAGGCGTCTGCCGCTGCACACGCTCATGTCGATCGCCCGCGCGCCGTCCATTCCCGTCTCCTCATCTACGGTAATCACCGCCTCGATCGCCGGATGCGCGATCGTATCGGAATCCAAAAGAGCCAGCATATAAGCCACCGCAATGCCGTCGTCGCCGCCAAGGCTCGTCCCTTCCGCGCAGAGCCAGTCGCCCTCTACCTTCACGTCCAGACCTTCCTTTGTCATGTCCTTCGTGCAGCCGGGCTTCTTTACCGCAACCATATCCATGTGGCCCTGAAGCATCACGGGCGCTTCGTTCTCATAGCCGGGCGTCGCCGCCTTTTTGATGATCACATTTTTTACGGAGTCCTGAATATATTCCAGATTCCGCTCTTTTGCAAAATCAGCCAGAAAATCGCTGATCTGCTCCACATTTCCCGATCCGTGCGGGATACTGCAGATTTTTAAAAACCATGAAAATACTTCTTTTGCTTCTGAATTTGTCAGTCTGCTGTCCATGTCCTTTTCTCCTTTTCATCTGAAAAAGGAAACAGACGGACTCCGCCTGTTTCCCCTTTTCCGGCAGGAAAGCCGCAAAAACGCCGCTTTCCCTTTTTAATCTTCCGTATCATCCGTGTCCGCAGCCACAGCGGATACAACCGAAGAGACAACCGCTACGATTACCGCGAACAGGATGATCAATAAACCGCCTGCTAAAAGTAAAAACATACTGTTTCCTCCATTCCGCTCCCCCTGCGGTTAGTTTACCACAGAAAAGAGGCAGATACAACCGCCGGCAATTATTTTTATTCCAAATTTGCCTTGCTCAAATCAGCCTTGCCTACCGTAAACTCCTGACGTCCCATGTAGCCCGGCGCAATGTCGTATTTTGCGAACACGATCACAACCTCTCCTTTGTCGTTGATATAAAAATCCTGATTGGAGGCGATCTTTGTAAAGCCCTCGATTCCCAGTAAAGCGTCGTCCTCCGCCATGCTGCCGTATCCAAAGTATGCCAGAGAGTCGTCGGATGCAAGCCTCTCCTCGATCTGCTGCCGGATATTGGCGCTGACCGTCTCGATATAATCAGCCCCCAGAAGCTGTTCCAGCGTCAGATACTGTCCGGTCGCCAGATTCAGGTTGTAGTAATGACGCTCCTCCTGCGCGGACACCCAGCCCTTTGCCGTCGTCAGCTCCAGCGACAAAAGATCGCCCTGCTGATATTTCACGTCATAGTCTACCGTAATGTCCATCTTCCGGTCCGCCCATTCCTCCTCGGTGCCGCCGGTCGCAAAAAAGGCTTCTTTATAATCGGCAAATTCCTGCTTTGCCTCTTCCATGTAGCTGTCAACGATCTTTTCGATCTCTGTGTTGATGTCCCCGGTAAAGGCATCAGGCGCTGCAGTCCCCGTCTCCGGTATCGGATCTGCCGTCTCCGGCGCGCTTTCCGTTCCTGCCTGCGCCGTCTCCTTTTCGATCTTCGGCACGTCCATGTCGATCTCAAAATCGCCGTCCGTCCCGTGATAAGAGCGTACCGTCAGCACCCTTGCCAGCGAACCAAGCACCGGGATGTCGCTCATCTCCTTTGCAAACGCCTCGCTCGTGTTGACGCCGATCGTCATACATATTACGAATGCCGCTGCGGCCGATGCCACATAACGAAATATACGCACCGTACTGTCCCTCCTTCTTTTCTTCCGGCTTTTCTCCCGGATCTGTTCCTTATTCTGTGAAGCGATCGCCCGGTTTACCACTTCGGAAAGCTCCTTTGGGATCTCGATATTGTCATATGCTTTTTTGCCGTCTTCCGGTCTCATACCGCCGCCTCCTTTAAATTTTTCTCCATCCGGTCCAGCGCGCTGTAAAGCCGCGACTTTACCGTGCTTAAATTCACTCCCGTGACCTCTGCGATCTGTCTGAGCGTCAGCCCTTCGTAAAAATGCAGTATCACGATCGTTTTCATCTGTTCCGGAAGCTTCATGACCTCCTCCAAAACCTCATGGTCCCTGTCGTATGCTTCTTCCCGATAGATCTGCTCCGGAAGCTCCCCATCTGCGCTGACTGCCTCGCGGCGGTTTTTGCGGATGTACTGGATCGACTCGTTTACCACGATCCGGTAAAACCATGTCTTTAACGCGTCCGGGTTTTTCAGGTCATAGCACTTTTCAAGCCCTTTGCAGATCGCGTTCTGAACTACGTCCAAAGCATTATCCTTGTCCCGTACATAGCTGTATGCCAGCCGGTAGAATTTTTCCTGGTTTTCGAGGATGTAGGAAACCGTCCGGTCATAAATATCCTGTGCCATCGTTTGCCTGCCCCTTTCTTTTCTTTTCATCCTATAGACGATCCCCCTTTTAAAAAAGTTGGAATTTTTTCAATAAATTTTTGCAGCAGCCCAAACCAAAAAAGTGTGCGTCTTGGCGCACACCCGCGCCGAGCGCGTTTGCCGTCAGGCAATAAATTCCTTGCGCGTGAGTGCGTATAATCATGTTTTTTATTCGGCAGGAAGGTTCCTTTCCTGCCGAATAAAAAACCGGACAGGATAGACTCTGTCCGGTTTTGACTGCTTGTCTCATATTCCAAATTCCACATAAATGACCGCTGCCGCCGAGCCGTCCCCGTTCTGCTCCTCACATGGAATCCCGATCCGGTACTGCCCGCCATCCAGCGCACCGTAAGCGCTTTCCAGATCCCAGCTTTTTTCCAAAGAGCCGCCCGGTTCCAGCTCATAGGCGACGTCTTCCCAGATAATCTCCCCGGTGGGCGCGATTTCCTGCCAGCCGTCCTCCGTAAGATATTCCAGATAATATTCCCCGCCAAAAAGCAGCGTGTTTTCCGTATCCTCGCTGACCAGCGTGCACGTTACCGTTAAAGCGTCCGCCTGAATATCCGATGCAAATACCTTCGCTGCCGCAGCTTCCGGCATTTCCGCCTGCGCGCTGCGAAGCCCGGTCTGCTGCTCCGGGGATGCCATCCGGGCAGCCGCCTGCGGAGACTGCTCCGCTGTGTATGCGTACGGCACTGCTTCATCCGGAAGCTCCGCTGCTACCTGCGGGACGGCTTCCTCCTCCGGGAGTTCTGCTGCCGCCTGCGGGACGGCTTCCTCCTCCGGGAGTTCTGCTGCTGCCTGCGGGACAGCTCCCTCCTCCGGGAGCCCTGCTGCCGCCTCCCGCGCTGCCGTCTCTTCTGTTTTTACCGCAAAGGGGGATACCGCCGCGCCCTGATCCAGCGTCCAGACTGCGACTGCCGCGCACGCCGCCAGCCCTGCAAATGCCGCCGCAGTCCGCCGCCAGCGAAGCGGTACAGTCCTAGCTTTTTTTACCGGCTGCTTCGTTTCCTCCTCCGGCGCAGGCTCTGCAGCTTCCATAATGTATCTGTCATCGATCTGTCCGATCGCATCCAAAAGCTTCCCGCTTCTTTTCACAGTTCGATTCCCTCTCTCTCAAGATGTTTCTTCAGCCTGCCGCGCAGCCTGAACAGCTGCGATTTTACCTTGCTTTCGCTGATGCCCATGCATTCCGCGATCTCTTTTACCGCATCCGCATAAAAATAACGGCGCACAAAGATCCTGCGGCTTTCTGCATCCAGCTCCGCTAAAAAACGGTTGATCGCCGCGGCAGTCTCCCTGCCTTCTATTTCCTCTTCTACGCTTTTGCCCGAAGGCAGGCACTCTTCCAGTTCCAAAAGGAGCAGCTCCGTTTCCCCGCTTCCGCGCTTCTGCGCATGGTTCATCCGGTATTTGTTGATGGAAAGATTCCGCGCGATCTTCGCCAGAAATGCGGACAGATACTCGGGACGCTTCGGCGGCATCGTATCCCATGCCCGCATCCACGTATCGTTGACGCATTCCTCGCAGTCCTCCTCGTTCCTCAATATGTGAAACGAAATGCTGCGGCAGTAGCTTCCATACTTCCTGTCCGTCTCCGTGATCGCCTCTTCCCTGCGCGCCCAGTAAAGATCGATGATCCTTCCGTCCTCCATCAAAACTCCTCCTCATCCTTTTTAACGCATTCTGCCCCCGTCCGGTTGCTGTCCGCGGACATATTTTTCCCATCCCCCGACTATACTTAAATAAATCGCTTTTTAAGGAATATCCTATGTTCACATTTACTTCTTTTGCCGATCCTGCTCCGTATCCGCCTCTGAAAACAGAGCGTCCCAATCCCGAATACGCTGCGCAGATGCTTGCCAACGCCGCAAGCTGCAGCTCAGAAATGACCGCCGTAAGCATGTATCTGTATGATTCCGTCGTCCTTTCTGAAAATGCCGCTGAAATATCCCATATTTTTAAAAAGATGGCTGTCGTCGAAATGCATCATCTGGACATCTTCCTGAATCTGGCATTTCTGCTGGGCGCCGATCCCCGTCTCTGGTCCCAGTCCGGCAGCCGCCCCTGCTACTGGTCGCCCGCCTGCTCCCGCTACCTGTGCAAGACAGTGCCAATCCTCGAAAATTCACTCCGTTCCGAGCAGGACACGATCCTCCAATACCGCTCTCAGGCGTGTCAGATCCGCGACGCTTATATCGCAGACCTGTTAAACCGCATCATTCTGGACGAACAGATCCATGTGCAGATCTTAAAAGAGCTTCTGGAACGCGAATCCTGCCGCGCGGCAAATCCCTGCCGTTATATGCCGGAGCCTTAAAGCATCCCCAGTCCCATTCCCTGAGAGGACGCCAGAAAAAGAAACCATATCACGCTCGCAGCGATCCCGATCACCCCTGTCAGCAGGATGAGCCCCGTCCGCTTTTTGGCAAGCGCCCGAATCACGCCCACAAGCATCAGCACAACCGACGCCGCGGCTACCGCGATAAACAGCCACACAAACAAAAATCCGTACAGCCCCGCCTGATCGATCGCCAGTACGATAAACGTCACGAGCATCACAAATTCGACCGTGCGCCACAGCGCCTTTATTTCCCTGCGCCGTTCCTGACGCGCCTGTGCGCGCCGGTCTTTTTTCTCCTGACGGGTGCGGAGCTTGTCCGCCTGCTCATCCTGACGCGCCTGCTGCTTCCGGCGGCGTTCTTCCTCCCGTTCCTGCCTGCACATTTCCTCCCCGTCTGCAGGTTCCGGCATTTCCCTGCCCGTTTCTTCCAACTGTTCTGTTTCCTGTAATTTATCTTCTGCCATTTGTGTTCCCCGCTTTCCGCGACGCTTGTTATCACTTTTTCAGATACCGTCAGTATACCGCCTTTCCGCCTGTTCGTAAAGTAATGGTTAAAAAAAGACACCCTCAGCGCTCCTGATGTGTTTCCTCGCGCCTTTGGGTGTCCTTTTATTTTAAAATTTACGCCCCTTCAAAATACCATTCATCGTTCAATGCCGACGGATTTTCCCAGCTCCACTGAATGATCGGAGCACCGTCCGAAGCTGCAGCATCCTTCACGCAGAGCGCCTTGCCGCTCAATGCGGAAATAATTTTAAATCTGCCGTTTTCGGTCGGAACCACATACCATTTCTGATTAACTCCTCCGTGATAATCATACTGCGTGACCGTGTTCCCATTTTCCGTAACCTTGCGGTCTGCGGTCAGATCTGCCATTTTTCCGGTCTGCATATTGCGCAGGCTCCATGTTCCATCCGGATTTTTCTTCAACATCCAGCTTTCTTCCCGTCCCCTTCCTGATGTCTGCACAAGCTGCGACGCATTTTCCGTACTTCCCGGCTTGATTGCCAGCGCTTTGCCGCTTTCCGCATTTACCAAACGGTATACGCCGTCTGTCGGAACGCCAGCAAAATCACTGTTATAATAAGTCCTCACATAATCCACCAGAAATGCCGACGGCAGATACTCCTCATTCGGATGTCCCAAATGTCCTTCCAGACTCAGCACCATATGCCTTGACAGCTCCACAAACGAATCCCATGATGAAACCTTTTCCCACGCCAGCCTTCCATCAAAGTAGAAACGCATTTTCCCATCGCGGCGCTCTAACCCATAGGTATGATAATCCGCGCTGATGTCCGACAGCCCCGTATTCCACCTGTTCTGCCCGACCTGCATATGGATCGACGGGCTCTGCTTCCAAATGTGCAGGGTACTTGTCAGTTTTGAATAATCAAACGTTTCCATAATGTCGATTTCCGGGTTCGGATTCATCGCCCAGTTAAGCGGCGATGACTGCATCCAGATTGCGCTCAGTACGTTCGCTCGTCTATCCAAAACCTTTGCCCGCACCTCCACATAGCTGTCGGTTCCCGGCACTTCAAATCTGGATTCCACTGCTCCTGCAGTAAAAAGCTTGCCGTTTCTTTCCTCTTTTTTTGCCTCCAACACCAGATTTCCGTCCTCCACCTTTACATTATCGGGAGAAAAAGCCAGCTCCGTCGTTACGTCATACCAAATGCCATTTTTCCACTTTGAGCTGTCCAGGGCATTTCCTGAAAATTCATCTGATGCCGCCGGTAAAAGAGTCCAGCTTCCTCCAGCGGGAGGCGCGGCATCTGCCGTCGCCTTCATTCCCCCGATCAGAAGCAGCGCCGTGCATCCTGCTGCCGCTTTTTTCAACATCGCCTTCTTTCCTTTTTTCATATTCATCCCTCCGTTTTTCCACACCATCCCTAATCTCACTGCCCTGTTATCCACATTTTCTCAGCCTTTTACACCGGAAGCCACAATGCTCTGCTTTAGCTGCTTCGAGAACAGGATGGAAAGCAGGATAACCGGGGTGATCGTCACTACCGCAAGCCCCATCAGCGCGTTCTGCTTCGTGCCCGCGTTGTTGGAAATATTATAAAGCGCCACGTTTAAGGTCCACAGGTTCTGATCCTCCGTTACCAGCCATGCCCAGAAGAAGTCGTTCCAGTTGCCGATAAACGTCTGCAGTGCGATCAGGGAAATGATCGGCTTGGACAGCGGCATGCAGATCCTTTTATACAGGTAAAAGCTGCCCGCGCCGTCCAGCTTTGCCGCCTCAAAATAGCTTCCCGGGATCTGGTCGAAAAATCCCTTGTAAAGATATACATAAAATCCATAGGGATACAAAAACGGCAGAAGCAGCGCCGCGTAATTGTTGTACGCGCCCATTTCCCGGTACATGATCAGCTGGGGCAGCATGATGCTGGCAAACGGAACCATCATTCCGCCCAGGAAAAACAGAAGAACCGCCTTTCCCGCCCGCTCCGAAAGCTGTCTGCTGATGACAAACGCGCATACAGAGCACAGAAGCACCTGCGCGATCATCGCAAAGCCGATCACGATAACGCTGTTTAAAACAAAGGTCATAAAGCCCATCTTGGCAATCCGCTCGCTCTGCGGATAAATATAGGCGGGCATCTGAAGATAATATTTGAAGCTTTCCAGATTCAGCAGGTTATTTACCTTATCTCCCGTGTATACAAGCGTACCGGCAGTCTGGTATTTTTCGGAAAGCAGGAAGGAAACCGTCTCTCCAAACTGGTCGTTTAACCCCTGCGGAGGCTCCTTGCCGATCCCGTCCGGATCAAACTCATAGCCGATGGATTCCGCCGCGCGCACATAGCGGTCGCCGTGCAGCAGCACTTCTTTTTTGATCGCGGTGCTTTTATAAACGCCGTAATCCCGCTCCATCTGCAGCTTCATCTGATGCGCCCTGGAATGAAATACAGTCGCGCCGTCCTTCACGCCGTACACATGGATCTCCATAATGGAATCGTCCGCCATTTTAAAATTCGTCCCGAACATCGTAAGGATGTCGTCCTGCAGCATGACGTCTTTCATCTGCTCGTCATTTTCAAATTCCATGCCGGAATAATCCAAAACCACGGACAGGCTGTTTGCCGTCGCCGGAAGAAGCTTGGGCGGAACCTCGTATATTTTTGCATTATCCTTCATCGAACTGGATACTGCAAACAGCATTGGATAGATCATCAGCGCCGCAAACAGAAAGGAGATTACCACCGCCGTTATTTTCAGCCCGCGCTCGGATCTTCCGCAGCGCAGCCCCGTTTTTGTCTTTTTCTTTTTCATACCGCTCATCCCTTCTCTGATTTCTCAAAATGCATCTGCAGCATCGTCAGCGCCGCGATCACAAGCATCAGAACAACCGACGCCGCCGAACCCCTGCCATAGTTCAAATCCTGATTGAACGAGTTATAAATAAAGATGCCCTGCGTCGTTGACGCCCCGCTGGGTCCGCCGGAAGCGTACATATAAGGCGCATCCAGCAGCTGCATCGTCGTGATCAGGCACATGATGAGCTGGATAAATACCATAAAGGAAATATTCGGCAGGATGATGTACCAGATCCGTTTAAATCCCGTACAGCCGTCCAGGGCAGCCGATTCCATGATGTCCGACGAAACGCCCTGGATCGCGGACAGATACAGAAGCACCGTCAGCCCGCCTCCCAATACGCCCGGGAAAATGATACAGAATTTTACCAGATCCGGATCGCTCAGCCATGCCTGCGGCTGTCCCCCGAAAAACTTCACAATCTGGTTCGCCACGCCGTAATCCGGATGCCAGATCCATTTCCAGATGATCACGTTTACGGAAGTCGGGATCAGCGCCGGCAAAATATAAAGGGTTGTGAAGCATTTTTGAAGCTTTACAAGCTCGTTGAGCAAAAGCGCCTGTATCAGCGGGATGAAAAAGCACATCGCCAGCTGCAGTGCCAGAAAGATAAACGTATTTTTCCACGAATCCCAGTAAAACTGCATCTGGAACATCCCCTTATAATTTTCAAGCCCCACGAATTTTCCCGGAGGATTGATCGGGTCATATTGGAATAGGGAAATATAAAATGCGCTGAGGATCGGATAATATTTCAGCCAGACCGTACACGCCATCGGCACCAGCAGGATGCACCACGGCGTGATCTTCTTTTTTATCTTATAGCTCATACGGAAACGTACCTCCTTGGATCAGATTTACTTTCAGTATAAAATCAGGCGCTTTGACTGAAAATAAGCGGATTATCCTTTCAGGTCACATATTTTAACCTTTTCTGTATTTTCCTGCCGACCTTAAAATATGTGACTTTTTTATACCGAAACCCGTTAGATTTAGTACATTTCCATAAAATATATTTTCTGTTAGAATAACATTATCAAAAAACGGCACGGGAGGGTGCCGGAACATTATAAAGGAGGTCGTTTTTCATATGAAAAGAAGATTATTATCTACACTGCTCTGTCTTTCGATGGCTGCTACCGCCCTTGCAGGCTGCGGTTCAGAGCCTGCCCCGGCAGAAAGCCAGCCCGCCGCCGCAGATCCCGCCGTTTCCGAAGAGGCTCCGGCAGCTTCCAGCGAGGCCGCTTCTTCCGAAGCCGCTGCCGATACCGGCGAGCACGAGCCCGTCGAACTGACCCTCTGGGTAACGAGCCGCAATACCGATGATTTTTCCAATGCCATGAAGGAAAAATTCCTCGAGGAGCATCCTTGGATCACTTTAAACGAAGTTGTTAAAGAAGGCGACCCCGGCAACGAATTTTATCAGGGCGTTGCATCCGGCACGGCTCCCGATCTGGTAAACTGCTCTTTTACCATGATGGAATCCTATATGTCCGCAGGCATCCTCGAGCCTTTAAACGCTTATGTGGAGGACTGGGACGAGTGGGGAAGCTTCACGCAGGAATATGTTGATATGTTCACAAAGGACGGCACCGTTTACGGCGTTCCAAACAGCGTTGCCCCGATGCTGTTTGGCTACAATAAAGCGCTCTTTGAAGAAGCCGGACTGACAGAGCCTCCGAAAACATGGGACGAAGCGCTTGAAATGGCGAAGAAATTAAACGATCCCGACAATCAGGTTTCCGGTTACGCAACCCTTGCCGCAGAATGGACCGAATGGTTCTTCCAGTATTATGTATGGCAGGCAGGCGGCGACCTGACTAAGGAAAATGAGGACGGAACGGCTGAGCTGACCTTTACCGATCCCGCAGTTATCGAAGCTGCCAAATATTATCAGAAATTAAAGAGCGAAGGCGTTCTGCAGAGCGACCTGACCTTAAAGTTCGGCGACCTGACAACCAACTTCGCGCTTGGCAAGATCGGCATGATGCCTTTTGCAGCCGACTGGGTAACAGACGCCGTATCCAACGGCATGGATCCCGATGACATCGGTTTATGCCTGCCCCCTGCCGGCCCTTCCGGCGAGCAGACAACTGCGATTGCAGGCTCTACATATGTCATTAACGCAAAATCCGATCAGGCAAAGAAGGACGCTGCATGGGAGTACATCAAATTCTATAACTCCGCAGAATACTTCAAAGGCTACTTTGAAAACCTTGCAACCAAAGGCGCGCTCAGCCCGGTTATTATCCCCCGCGACGATATGAGCGTAACGGATTTCTATGATTTCCCTGATGAATATGCAGAGGTTCTGGAAGCTGCCAAAAAGGTCGGCCGTCTCGAGTTCTACGGCAAAGCTGATTTCGGTTCCTATGTAGACCGTGCCGTACAGAAGCTCCTGACCGATCCTAACGCAGATCCTGAAACAGAATTTGCAGAAGCTCAGAAGCAGTGCGAAGCGGAAGCGCTCCCTGCATTCAATGAAGCGAATAAGAAATAATTTTCTCCCTGATTTTAAAAGAGGCGCCAAACAACACGGCGCCTCTTTTTTTGACCGCCCGGAAATGATATAATGAAGTATAAAAATCCCCAGATCGGAGGCATACCGTGAAGCTCATTTATCCCTTTTTAAAACTAAAACGGAAATGGAATGTTTTTATCAAAAAGCAGCTCCGCAAGGTTGGTATCTTTCCCCGCCTGATCATTTCCTTTATGCTCCTGCTTTTATTTACCTCCCTCTTTTTGACCTTTTTTACCTTTTATCAGTATTCTACCGAACTAAACAGGAATATCAACCGCTATACCGCCCTTCTTGTCCAGAATGTTTCTCTTGAAATTGAGGACAAAATGAAAGAATACGAGGACATTGCCCTGCGCTTTTACAATGATCCGCAGGTCATCCAGGCGCTTGTGGAAAATTCCGGACATTCGGACAAAACGCTTTATCCGCAGCAGTACGACCAGAATACTTTCATCATTGAAAACAAGCTTTACAACCTGCGTTCCAACCGCAAGTATATCGCCAATATCCAATTTGTTACCCCCGACCGTCAATACCGCATGGTCGAGCAGAACGGCTTTGGCAGGGGCGGGCTTATCCGTGATCTGGACGCCTTCTATGAAACTGATTTTTACCGGCTTCCGCAGGAAAAAAACGGCTATCCGATCTGGATCGACGGTCATAACCAGTCCCACATTTTTTTCCGGGACGAGCAGAGCGTATACGGGCTTGGAAACATCATCACGATGGCAGTCTCCGTCTACGAGCCTTCCGACCGGCAGTTTCTCGGCGTACTTTTGTTCAATATTGACTTAAACGCCTTTTCCGACTGTATCCGGGATTATCATTCCTACAGCTACGAAGGCGGAAATACGTTTTTGGTAGGCGAAGGCGGCGTCCTTTCCTGGTATGCCCCTTCCATCTCTGCCCCCTCCTTCCCGCAAAACACGAAGCTGTTTGAGCAAATGCTCTCCGGCGATCAGGATGTGCTCCATATAAAAACCGGCGGCCAGCCGCTGCTCCTTTCCTACCAGCGCATCCGCGATACCGGGCTTTTCGTTTCTTATATAGCTGATCTGGACCTCCTTTTAAAAAATTCATACCATATCCGCAACCTCTGCCTGATCGTCCTTACCGCAACGGTCATTGCCGGATTTATTATCGCGTATTATGTGACGGTCAGCATTTCTGATCCGGTACGCCAGCTTATCCGCGTCATGCACAAGACCGCCGACGGCAAATGGACGGCGCGCTACGAAAATTCCGGTCACGATGAGATCAGTATTCTCGGTGACAATTTCAACGACATGGCGGAAAAGACAAACCAGCTGATCGATCAGGTCTATGTTTCGGAGATCCGCCGCCAGAAAATGCTTTTAAGCTGGAAAAACGCCCAGCTCAGTGCGATGCTCATGCAGATCAACCCGCATTTTCTCTACAATACGCTGGACATTATCCGCTGGGAGGCGATGTATGAAGCAAACGGGGAAAGCCCTGTCACAAAGATGATCGAAAAATTCAGCAGCCTCTGCCGCATGACAATGCGCGCCGGGAGCAATACGGTCCCGCTGCGCGACGGCATCGAGCACGCTTCCACCTATCTGGAGGTCATCAACTTCCGCCATGCGGACAAAATCGCCCTTACCGTGACAGCCGACGATGCCGTGCAGGAGCTTTACATTCCCCAGTTCATGCTCCAGCCCATCATGGAAAACGCCGTCGTCCACGCCTTCGGGGATGCCAGCAGCGGATACGGCATCAGCATCCGCTGCTTTTGCAAAGAGGACGTCCTGCACATCCTTGTGGAGGACAACGGCAGGGGCATGACCCGCAGCGAGCTGGAAGCGCTGCGCAGCGCCCTTTTGCGGGACGAAACGCCCGACACCCTCGAAAAAGGCATCGGGCTTGTAAACGTCCACCAGCGGATACGGCTTTTTTACGGGGAGCCGTACGGCGTTTCCATTTCCAGCACGCCCGGCGTCGGCACGCAGGTTGAAATTACAATCCCCGCCCGCACAAAATCCGAAAATATGGAAAACAGCACAGGAGGCTTTGAACGCTCATGATCTATCAGGCTTTAATCGTAGACGACGAAGAAATCGTATGCCGGGGCTCTCCCAGTTTATCAAATGGCAGGAACACGGCTTTGAGGTTTCCGGCACCGCAAACAGCGCGGACGACGCCCTTTCCATCATTGAAAAAATGCACATCGACGTCGTTATAACAGACATCCGGATGCCGCAGAAAACGGGGCTGGATCTGATCAAAATACTTCAGCGGGAATATCCGGAGATCAAATCCGTCATTTTAAGCGGCTTTGCCGATTTTTCCTACGCGCAGGAAGCGCTCCGCTGCGGCGCTTCGGACTTTCTTACAAAGCCCGTAAACCTGCAGGAAATGGAACGGCTTCTGGACCGGCTCCGGGAGGAATTTGAAGAACAGCAGCAGCAGGCACAGATCCGCACAAACCGCCTCGAGGCGCTCCTTTTGTCCGCTGCGCGGGGCTATTCTGACCTGACCGCAGCCAAATATGACCTTCCAGCTTTCAACTCATGGTACGGCGTTTCCATGAGCCTGCTCGACCGCAGCCTGCCCGAAACGGAAATCCAGTCCAAAAAGGAACAGATGCGCAACTCCGTTTCCGGGCTTATCCCCGCCTCCGTGCTGCTGGACGACGAGATATTTTCCCTTTTCTGCATCCTGCCCTGTTCCTCCGACGCCGATCTGGATTCCTGCATCGCCATGCTGGAGCAGTTTGGCGACGTTTTTTCCTGCTGGGCGCTGGGCGTCAGCAAGCAAAAATCCGGCATCCGCCAGCTCCATGAGGCGTGGGAAGAAGCCGGGTGCGCGCAGAGATACCGCCGCGCCAAAGGCAGGGAGGGCGCTGTTTTTTACCGGAATATCGAGCCGCTTTTTTCACAGAGCTCCCCGGATCTGCAGGACATCCTGCCCGGTCTGCTGCGCTGCCTGTCCGACCCGGAAAACCGCAGGCAGGGCGTTTCCATGGTGCAGGAGGCGCTTGCCTCCACCTTGAAAAAGGAAGTCCGCCTGACGCAGTACCAGACCGCCTGCATCCGCTTTTTGATCGAGCTAAACGGCTATCTGCAAGGGCTTCATCTGCCCGACAGCGATCTTCACGCGCGCTTAAACGACGCGCTCGGACAGCTCCTTATGAGCACCGGCTGTCAGGGCTGCGCCGACTGCGTGACGGCGTATTTAAGCTGGCTCATCGACGTCCTCGACCACTTCGACGACCAGTCCCTCGGAAAAGGGGCGATCCGCGAGATCCAGCTCTATATCCGGCAGCATTACAGCGAAAATATCACGCTGAACTTCCTTGCGGAGCAGTTTTTTCTGCACCCCAACTATTTAAGCCGGCTTTTTAAAGAAAAAACGGGGAAAAATTTTGTAGAATATCTGACCGAGGTACGCATGGAAAAAGTCAAGGAGCTTCTGCGCACCTCCGACTGCAAGATCATAGAAATCTGCGCCATGGCAGGCTACGACAACCCGCGCTATTTCAGCAAAGTTTTCAAGCAGTATACCGGCATGACGCCCAAAGAATACAGAGAAGCCGGGACAGATCCTTCTCCGTCCCGGCACTGAAAAACCGTATATTTTTTACATTCCCGTCAAATGCTCGATCAGGATCTTTGTCCCGATCAGGATAAGGATGATCCCGCCGGTCAGCTCCGCGTATTTGCCGAGCTTTCCGCCGATCTTATTTCCAAGGACTGCAGCGGCAAAGCTCATCACAAATGTGGTAATCCCGATCAGGCACACCGCAGGCACGATGCTGACCTGAAGAAACGCGAAGCTGATCCCCACCGCCAGCGCGTCGATGCTCGTTGCCACAGCCATGACAAGGATCTCTTTTCCGGGGATAAATTCCGTATCAGCGGCTTTTTCCCCGCCCTCTTTTTCCTCCCGCGATTCCCGGATCATGTTGACGCCGATGATCCCAAGCAGGATAAACGCGATCCAGTGATCCACCGATGTGATCAGGCTTTCAAAGTAGGTTCCCGCCCACCAGCCGATCAGCGGCATCAGCCCCTGAAAGCCGCCGAACGCAACGCCGAAGATCACGCCGTAGCGGATCACATTTTTCCGAAGGGTGATCCCCTTTGCAAAGGATACCGCGCAGGCGTCCATCGACAGGCCGAGCGCGATCATAAAAACGGACAACATGCTCATTTTTGATTTTCCTCCCTTGCGGAGCGGCTATTTGGCGCATATCCCCTGCATTGCCCCGCACAATAAAGTCCATCATAGCCTGTTGCGCAGCCGATTTCAAGTACCTTGCCGTTTTACCATCACATCTTCGCCGTGAATGTCCTTTTCCCCAATAAACTCAAATCCAAATTCCCGGTACATATGGATTGCCGCATCATTTCCGGCGATCACGCTCAAATATATGTCCTTTTGGGGATATTCCGCCGCAAGCCGCCCCAGCATATGTTCCATCGCCGCTTTTCCAATCCCTTTTCCCTGAAAATGAAGATCGACCAGAAAACGGTCCAGCCACAGCCTGCCCGCCGGAGGGTAATATTTCTTTTCAAAAAATCCGTACATCGCAAAGCCCGCCGGCTTTTCGTCCGCATAAATGCCGACCGGATTCCATCTTGCGTTATTCGCCGCCTCCTCAAGACACTCCTCTACCGTTTCAACATAGCCGCTCTGCTCCGGCAAAATCCTCAATGCCGTGATTTCTTCTCTTGTTTGCTCTGTTACAGGTAAAATTTTAATTTCCATAGTTTCCTCTTTCCCGTTTACTGCCAGTTTGCTTTTTTCTTTCGATAATTACACTTATACTAAATGAAAGTCTAACATATAAATTTATTTTCCGCTAAATAAATTTAATAAAAGGCTCGAAAGATATTAAATCCTCCAAGCCCTTTATCTATATAGATGCTACTGGTGTACGGTAATTAATTTGTAATCAATTATTTTTTTATATATTACTCCTGAATGTTACTAATTACATTACTGAATATACTTAATTTTTCCACTTCCCGTAACTTTTCCTACGCCTAAATCTTGCGAAAAATATAAGTAATATTTTTCATTCGTATCCAGTCCTGTCCATGTATGCTTCCAGTTACCTCCATCTGCTGTATATTTGATGAAACTTCCCATTAAAGCATCATCTGAATAACGATACACTCCTATAAAATAAGTATTCTTCACAGTATTAGTCGTTGCTGTTGCGTATATTGTTATAGAGGAATCTTTGGGCTTAAATGTATCAGATGTCATGGTGTTTTCATATGAGAAAGAAAAATTTCCATCTTGGTCAATCCTTTTGTCTGAATTATCAAATTTAAAATACTCCCCCTCATTATTTTTGTTCTCAGGCAGTTCAATATCATCACATCACTCTGCCTCCTCATAATTTTCCTGTGCACTTACTGTCATTTCCATCCCAACAAGCATAGACAGTACCATCAATAAGCTTAACATTTTTTTCCATCTCTTCATTACCCTTTCCTCCTTTTTACTCTTCCAAATCAATTACCGTATGCACAAGCGCCTCTTTCTCAAATTCCTCCTTCACGCATCTGTCAGTTGACCATCCCCTTACATCCACCGCATAAATATCCAGCCTGTCCCCAATTTCCTCCGTCGGGATCATTGTCACGCCATGCCCTCCGTCGTACCGCCCCATTCTTGAAATCTCTCTTTCCTCCCGGCTGCCGTAGGCAAGAACCATGTAATCAAACGGAGCGTCCTCATACTCCTCTTCCGGATAACTTGTATAAACAGTTGTAACAAACGGAGTTACCTTCACGCAATCAACAGAATATTCCCCGTTCCATTGATTGATCTCGTATGTCCTGACGTTTTCTCCGTTTACCCTGACCGGAATTTTAAATCTCCAGTTGCCGGGAATCCAGTATATCTCTTTATTTTTATTGTCCTGAAGCCCGAGCGAAAAAATAGAGACGTTCAGTTCAAATTCTTCCGGATAACTTTCCTCCCACAACGGAAACATTTCTGCGCCGACAAATGTTGTTTCATCCAAAAACCTGCCTTCCAGCCCTGCTACTCCGACCTCTTCCAGCCTAGTAAGCGTTCCGTTTTCCTCCATTACGCTTTCGCCGTTATAATACATCTGTCCGCTCGTTGAAAGATCTCCGGGATAATCCCGGAACGCCGTTTTGCTTTCCACCTTATATGATATAACAAGTACGTTTCCATCACAATATGCCTCCGAAACAGTCACGGAAACTCCGTTATTGGAATACACCGCCCCGACTTCATCGGCATATCCTTCATAGTTTCCTCCAAATTCCAGCTTTTCCTGTATATACCGGAACATTCCTCCCACGATCGGAAGCTTTGCCGCGGCAGACGGATAAGTTGCACCGAACCATAAAAGCACAAACAGGCAGATTCCCGCCGCCATACATACTGCACGGACGCTTTTTCCGATCCGCTTCCCTCTTTCTGCCTTTGCAGCACTTTTGTAGGCAAAATACGCCTCTTTTTCAGGAAACGCTTCCGCTATGTACTGTTCCTGTACAAAATCCATCAAAAACCATTTTTTACCACATTCCACGGTATCCCTCCTTTTCCAGCTTCTCTTTCAGCCTTTTTCTCGTCCGGAACAGCATGGATTCCACAGTGCTTTTGCTCATACCGCATTCTTCCATAATCTCTTTTACCGATGCAAAATACCAATATTTCAGCAAAAATACTTTTCTTTTTTCAGGCTCCAGCTCTGCTAAAAAATCATTGATACATTCCGTCAGCTTTTCTTTTGCCTCGCTCTCCTGAATAGACGAATCTTCTATACAACATTCCAGTTCATCCAGAGAAACCTGCATCCTCTTATCCCTTTTTGCCGTATGTTCATGGCGGTACTGCTTCAGCGCCAGATTTCTCGCAATCCGAAGCAGATATGCTTTCAGATTTTCCGGCAATGCAGGAGGAATTGTATTCCACGCGCTCAGATAAGTGTCGCTTTCACATTCCTCCGCATCCATCCGGTCCTGTACAATATGATAGGCGATCGAATAGATCAGCCTGCCGAATTTCAGCTTCGTTTCCTCAATCGCCGCTTCGGAACGCTCTATAAACAATTCTATAATAGACTGGTCTTTCACACTGTCCCCTCCTGCGGTATTTTGTCCTTCACCCATATAGTACCTTTTTTTCCTGTGATGCTTGCGCAGAAATGCAGTTTTTTTATATTTTTTTAGAAAAACAGCTTCGCCAGCTTTTTATCCTCGCAGAAATTCCTGATATTATACAAAAACAGGCTCTCCGTAATCCCGTTTTCTTCAATATATTCCTCTATATCCCCGTTAAAATACCGCGGGTCGATCACATGGATGCTCTCAAAATCGTTTACCGCAAACGGGATCCACGCGTTCGCGAAGGAATCCTTAAAAATCAGCAGATGCTTCCCGTTTTTATTTTCACTGCAAATCGTCAGCTCCGGGTGGTTTCCGTTTAAAAACACCTGATATTTGTCCTTCTTTTCCAGATTTTCCATCGCATACACGCTGTCGCTTACGGTCTTTTTCTGCTGATAGCTTACCGTATAGGGCACTTCCTGCTTTCTCCGGTAAAGCTCGATGGAATCCCGCGCACAGCCGCTGCCAAGCACCTTGGAATAAAGGGATCCCTGAGAATCCTCCGTCACCGTCTCCGTCACAAACTGCTCCCCCGACGCCGTTTTCCCCCGGCTTTTTGCCCATTCCTCATATGCAAAGAACGCCCCGTATGTCGTCCAGTGATGATCGGTTTTATAAAAAACCGCTTCCTCCGCATGCGCTTTCAAAACTGTCTTTATGTTAATCCATTCAAATCCAAAAAGTGCATTCCGCACCGATTCGATCAGCCTGTCCTGATCTGCGGCAGGCGCATTTTCGGGCATTTTTTCCTGTAATATCAGCTCTGCCGTCGGAACGATCATCACGGACATTTTCTGCTCCGGATACATGCCTGCATAAGCATTCAGCGCTTCGATATTTTTTTGAAGCTGATCCCCGTTGATTTCCTGCGGCAGCCACTTTTCGATCAGATAGCCGTCCCGCCCCAGATACGCGCCGTTGATTTCCTTTGCCCCCGTCAGGCGCAGAAAATCCGATTTTGCAGAAATCCACAGATCCCGCGCCGGAAACTGGTCGCTGATATATTTTTCCGCATCCTTCATATATTCCCCGGATACTGCTACTTCGGCAGACAGCTCCGGCTTTTGTTCCAGATAACGGTTTTCGTTTTCCGAAAACTCCCTGTCCGGGGTCGCCGCAAACAGCACGGGAACCGCATACAGCGCCGCCAGAAACAAAATAATCCCGGCGGTCTGTCCTCTTTTTTTCATATTGATCTCCATTCCTAAGAAGCAAGCGCTCCTCTCCATTAAAATCTGAAATACAAAAACGGATTGTAGCTGTCGCCCACCAGAAAGCAGACGCTGAGCAGAAACAGCGCGCTAAAGGCGACGATCCCAAGCGCCGCGCAGACACCTTCCCCGAAAGCCGCCCGCGCCCTGATCCGTTTTCCCAGCCTGCCCGCAAAATTTGTGCTAAACAGCGCGCACGCTGCGATCAGAAGCGCATTTGCCCCCAGATAATAGGACGCGTTTCCATTCCACACGCCCGCCTGCCCGCCGCCAAACATCGTCCGGATGTACGCGCCCGCTTTCGATACGTCTTCAAAGGCAAAGAGCACCCAGCTGACAACGACGAGCACAAGTGCATAAATATGCGAAAGCCATGCGGGCGCCTTTTTTAGAAGCTTCAGCAAAAACTGCTTTTCTGCGATCAGGAGCACGCCGAAATACAATCCCCACAAAACGAAATTCCAACTGGCTCCATGCCAGAATCCGGTCAGACACCATACTGTCAAAATGTTAATCATCTGCCTTTCCATCCCACACCGGTTCCCGCCCATCGGAATATAGACGTATTCCCGGAACCACGTTCCCAGAGAGATATGCCAGCGCCGCCAGAATTCCGTCATGCTTTTGGCACAGTACGGGTGGTCAAAGTTTTCACGGAAGCGAAAACCGAACATTTCCCCCAGCCCGATCGCCATATCGGAATAGCCGGAAAAATCAAAATAGATCTGGAACGAAAACGCCGCCGCCCCGATCCACGCCTCCCCTGCAGAAAGCGCCGCCGCATTTCCGGCAGAAATCTGTTCCCACAGCCTTCCGATATTGTTTGCAAGAAGCGCTTTTTTAGCAAGCCCGATGATGAAACGGCGGATTCCGTAAGAAAATCCTGCGATCGTCTCTGCGCGGCAGGAAAACTGGCGGTCTATGTCCTTATACTGCACGATCGGCCCCGCCACCAGCTGCGGGAACATCGTCACATACGCGCCGAAGCTGACAATATTTTTCTGTACCGCCGCGTCGCCCCGGTATACGTCGATCGTATACGACATCGTCTGAAACGTATAAAAGGAAATCCCGATCGGCAGCGCGACGTCCAGAAGCGGCACAGACGTATGAAACGCCCGGTTCACATTGTCCAGAAAAAAATTTCCGTACTTGAAAAAGCACAGGACGCCGAGGTTGATTACGACGGAATTGACCAGCACCGCCGTCGCCCATCCGTTTACATGCTTAGATTTGAAACTTCCTATCAATATTCCGTTTATATAGTCAAACACCGTGGAAAAAAGCATGATCGCAATGTAAACCGGCTCTCCCCAGCAATAAAAGAGAAGGCTGAAAAACAGCAGAACGCCGTTTCTCAGCTTTTTCGGGCAGATATAATATGCCAGCAGCACCGCAGGCAGAAAAAAGAAAAGAAAGGTCGTGCCGGAAAATACCACGTTCCTGCCCTCCTCAGAAATATTTTGAAAGGATCTCTTTTGCCGCCTTTCCGTCAGCAACGCATACCGCAACCTCATTTCCAGACTGCAGGATCACCGCATTGTCCAGCTTTTTGACCTCCTCCGGAACGTAGGATTCAAAGCTTTCCCGCTGCTCCCGGATCCGCGCCTCTGCAAGCTCTTCTGCCTGCTTTGCTTCCTCCTGCGTTTCAAAGGAAAACAGGGCGATCTCCTCCGCCGTCGCGCCGCTGCTGATGTAAACGACTGCCTCCTTCGCATTGCTGACGCCGTATAATTTTTCAACCGTCGCTGCGTCCGCCTGATTCAATTCATCCGTAAAGCCTGCCTGTTCCAGCAGCTCCTCCGCTACCGCGTCCAGATCCCTGTTATCGCCCTGTTCTGCCGTGTTTTCCCCATCTACGCCATCTTCTTTGCCTCCTGCACCTAAATCCTCATTTTGAGCCTCTGGCGCGCTCACAGACAGATCTGTGTCCTCCGTCCCGGCTCCATTCTGACCGCCGCATGCCGTCAGCGCTGCCGCCATCATTCCTGCGATCATCAGCATTTTTAATTTTTTCATCCCATCATTCTCCTTTTTTCGTTATTTTGTTGTCATTTTGCCATTGTTTTGTTCTTATTCTGCCGATACTGTATGCGATTCCAGATACTCCAGCCACTTTACGCAGTATTCTTTTTTCAGATGAATCCCGTCCACCGCCGCATCCTCCGGCAGCGCTCCGTCCCCGTCTGCGACCGCCTCTGCCGCCGCCACAAAATAGACCTGCTTTTCCTCTGCCATTTCCTGTAAAAGCGCGTTGTATTCCGCGATTTTTTCATTTTTGATATAGCTGTGCTCCGCCGATACCGTCCGGGACACCGGAAGGATCTGCTGTACATAAATCTGCGCGTCGGGGTTGATCTCTTTTACCGCGTCGATCACTTCGCCGTATTTGTGGATAAAAACGTCGTTATAGGGCCAGCCCGTCTCATTGATGCCGAGCATGATATACACCTTACGGAACTGCGTCGTTTTGAGGGCGTCCATGACCGTTACCTTCGCGCCGTCCATATCGATCACCGGCTTTGTAAACACCGTATCGACCATCAGCCCCTTATGCGTATATTCTATAGCGTTGTTCAGACCCGTATTCAGGATCAGCCCCTCCGTCCGGGAATCCCCGATAAATACCGCGTCATCAAACCATGTGCTGTCCGTTTTCGGAGATTCCGGCACCGGGGCGGAATAATCATAGCCCTCCGGGCTGTTGGGGGCGCTTCCGGCCTCCGTCCCGGCTGTGCTGTCCGCCGCTTCCTGCGATGCCGCTTCCTGCGTCTCCGTTTCCCGCGCCGTACTTTCCTGCGCCTCCATTTTCTCTACCTCTGTTTCCGGCTGGCTGTCCGCCGTTTCCTGCACCTCCGTCTGCCCGGCTTCCAGCCGCTCCGTCCCGAACAGAACGCCGAAAAATACCGATCCCGCCGCCAGAATCAAAACGATCTGCCACGTCATATTCCTTCTGCGCCTTCTTCTTTGCTGTTTTTTCTCCATGCTGTGCTCCTCTCTTTCGCGCTTGTATCTTTAAGATGTTCCGGCTTTCCAAAAAGTTTGCGTTATCTCAAAATATTTTTCTTGACTGTACAGCCGCTGTATACCTTAGTATGTCCGGACAGATAAAACTTTTTTGACAAGGAGGAATTTTCATCATGAAAACGCTTTTTTCAAGGGTGACGGTCAGCGGCAGGCAGATTTTTAAGCTATCCGCCCTCATTCTTTTATCCGCAGTCGGGGAAATGCTTCTCCCCTCGCTTCTGGCGCGGATGATCAACCGGGGCGTAAACAGCGCCGCCCCCCAAACCGTTCTCGCCCTCGCGCTCATCATGGCGGCGATCACGGTTTTTGCATGCGTGGTCAATCTGTTTTCCGTAAAAATCGCCTCGCGCATTTCCACCGATTTTGCCGCAAGGCTGCGGAAGGAGGTTTTTGAACAGGTGCAGGGCTTTTCCTGCGCCGAGCTGAACCGTTTCGGCACGGCAAGCCTCGTGACCCGCAGCACGTCGGACATCACGAACGTCCAGAATTTCCTCGCAATGCTTCTGCGCATCGGCATTCTCGCCCCGATGATGGCGGCGGCAGGGCTCGTCTTTTCTGCGGCGACCGGCGGCAGGGTCAGCTCCGTGCTTACGATCGCCATTCCCGTGCTCCTTCTTGCGCTGGGCGCGATCGTGGCGGCAGCCTCCCGCTATTCCGTTCTTCTCCGGGAAAAGCTTGACGGCATCAACCGCCTTTTTCTGGAATCACTTGAGGGCGTCCGGGTCATCCGCGCTTTTAACAAGCAAAAAACCGAAATGCAGCGGTTTGACCGGCTAAACGGCAGCTATGCCGATACTTCCATGGCGGCAGGGCGCATCGGAAGCCTTCTGATGCCCGCGATCAACGTCATTTTCGGCGTGACGACCGCCGCCGTTTTGGGGCTCGGTTCTGTTTCCGTGGAATCCGGCGCGATGGAGGTCGGCTCGCTCGTGGCAAACAGCCAGTATATCAGCATGGTGCTCATGTCCGTCATGATGCTCGCCCTCGTCATCATGATGCTGCCCACAGCCTACGCCTGCGCAAAACGGGTCGCAGAGGTGCTGGAAACCGATTCCTCCGTCAAAGACGGCAGCTTTCCCTTTGAAAACCGTCCCCTGCGCTCCACCGTTGAATTCCGGCACGTTACCTTTGCCTATCCCGGCGCGGACGAGCCTATTTTAAAGGACGTCAGCTTTACCTCCCGCCCCGGAGAGATCACCGCAGTCATCGGAGGCACCGGGCGCGGAAAATCCAGCATTTTAAAGCTGATCCCCCGCCTGTACGATCCGCTTTTCGGGGAGGTTTTGATCGACGGCGTAAACGCCCGCGACTACCGCACCGAGGATCTGCGTTCCCTGATCGGATACGTTCCCCAGAAAAACGTGCTTTTTTCAGGCGACATCGCCTCCAACTTAAATTTTGGAAACGCAGACGGGAGCCTGCAGGACTGGCAGCGTGCTGCCCACATCGCCTGCGCGGACGAATTTATTGAGAAAAAAAGTGAGAACTATCACGATCCCGTTTCACAGGGCGGCGCTAACCTCTCCGGCGGCCAGCGCCAGCGGATGGCGATCGCGAGGGCGCTCATGAAACAGCCCGAGATTTATGTATTTGACGACAGCTTTTCCGCCCTCGACATGAAAACCGATCAGCTTTTGCGGAAACGCCTGAAAGAAAATATCGGGAACGCGACCGTCATCATGGTCGCCCAGCGGATCAGCACCATTCTGGACGCAGACCGGATCCTTGTGATCGACGACGGCAGGATCATCGGTCAGGGAACCCATGTAGAGCTTATCAAAAACTGTCCTGTTTATCGGGAAATTGCAGAACTGCAGCTTGGAAAGGAGAATCTTTCATGAAAAAAAATACGATTTGGAAACGGCTTTTTTCCTATCTGAAGCCATGTCTGGCGCGGCTCTTTTTTACCCTCGTCTTTGCCGCCGCCAGCACAGCCTTCATGGTGCTTGCCCCGTTTTTAGTCGGCAGAGTGACCACAACGCTTTTTGACAGCATCCGCGACGGCAGCTTTTACTGGCAGACGCTTCTGCGCCTTCTTGCCGCCCTCGTCTGCGTCTATCTTGTTTCGCAGCTTTTCTCCGTGCTGCAGGGCTTTTCCATGGCAAAGCTCACCGCAGATGTGATGAAACGGCTGCGCGCCGACATCGACGCAAAAATGCACCGGCTCAATCTCAATTACTACGACGCCCATACCCACGGCGACATTTTAAGCGTCATCACAAACGACGTGGACACTTTAAATAACGCCCTCAGCCAGAATCTGACCTCCATCGTCACGCAGGTCATCACCGCCGCAGGGATCCTTGCGATGATGCTCACGATCAGCCCCTCCCTGACGCTCATTCCCGTCGTTATGGTCCCGCTCTCCCTGCTGGGCGCGGCGCGCGTCATGAAAGCCAGCGAAGCCCACTACAGCCGTCAGCAGACGCTTCTGGGCGCATTAAACGGCTATATCGAGGAAATGTATAACGGCCAGCAGGTTATGCAGGCTTTTAACTATCAAAAAAGAGCCTCCCTCGCTTTTTGCCGTCTCAACAGCCAGCTTCAGGAAAGCTCCCGGAAAGCCGAAACCACCGCCGGAACGGTCACACCGGTCACAACGCTGGTCAACGATTTCGGATATGTCCTCTGCGCGGCGATCGGCTGCCTGCGCGCGATCGGCAATACACTTACGGTCGGAAATGTCCAGGCAATGCTGGAATATACAAGAAAATTTGCGGAGCCCTTCTCCGCCCTCGCCGGCATGGCGGGAAGCTTCGGCGCCGCCTTTGCCGCCGCAAGCCGTATTTTTGCCCTCCTCGACGCACAGGAGGAGCTTCCCGATCCCAAAAACTGCCGCACCCCCGCGCATTCTCACGGAACGGTATCCTTCCAAAATGTGAGCTTTGGCTACTCCCCTGACCGCCTGCTCATGAAAAACGTCAGCTTTTCCATAAAGCCCGGTCAGAAAGCCGCCGTCGTCGGCCCTACCGGGGCAGGCAAAACAACGCTCGTCAACCTGCTTATGCGCTTTTATGAGATCAACAGCGGTTCTATCCTCGTAGACGGCACGGACATCCGCGAAATGTCCCGCGCCGGGCTGCGAAGCCGCTTCGGCATGGTTTTGCAGGACACATGGCTCTTTGAAGGGAGCATCCGCGACAATATCGGCTACTCTTCCGAAAATATGCCGCTGGGCGAGGTTGTATCCGCCGCAAAATCCGCCTGCGCGCACAGCTTTATCAAAACGCTGCCCGGCGGGTACGACATGGTTCTTTCCAAAGGCGCGGAAAATATCTCTCAGGGCGAGCGGCAGCTTCTGACGATCGCAAGGGCGCTTGCCTCCGACCCAGAAATCCTGATCCTGGACGAAGCCACCAGCAACGTCGATACCCATACGGAGGCGCTCATCCAGCGCGCAATGGCAGAGCTGATGAAAGGGCGCACCAGCTTCGTTATCGCCCACCGCCTTTCCACCATCTGCGACGCCGACGTTATCCTCTATATGGAGGACGGCGGCATCCGGGAAATGGGAAGCCACGACGAACTGATGGCGCAAAACGGCAAATACGCTGCGCTCTACAACAGTCAGTTTGCTTCCGGCTCCAGCTTTTCAAACCGGTAACGCTGTTTTGCCTGCGGGTATTTCTCCCGGTCCACCTCTCCCATAAACATGCTGTACGGTCTGGCGCAGATCTTGAAAGGCGCGTAAAGCGCCTGATAGACCGCCAGCTTTTCCCCGGTTTCCGTGTGCTCTGCAAACGCCAGCACCTTATACAGATATTTGCTACTCCCCTGCGGCTCGCATTCCCGCTTGAAGTGCTTTACAATATCGCCGGTGCGGATGTCTCTTTCCGAAGAGTCTGCGTCGGGGGCGGTGGTTGCTTTGGTTCCTGTTTTGGGGTCTGTGCCTGCTTTTGTATCTGCATCCAGATCTTCGTATTCTTCCCTGTCCAAAGACACCGGGACGCCGGATTTTCCTTCCACATGGACGCCGCCGTACCACGTCCCCGTCGTTTCAAAAATATCCCCCACCTCGTATTCGGAGGAATATTCGTCATTCTTTTTGATGATCCTGATTCTGCTCATTTTGAGTCCCTTTCCTATTGAATAAAAACGGGGGGTGTAAAAAAACTCCCCCTTCCTTCAATATTCTATGTAATTATTCATTCGTTTCATCATTGTAAAAGCCCTTGCTGATCAAATGCTTTATACTTTTGGGAATGCACTTACGCTTATCTTTTACCAACATAGTATCATATTCAGCCTTGCTTGCATCCTTTTCGAAAATAAAATCTACAACCTCTCCATCATTGCTTCTTTCAACAGCAGAATCTTTCACACGCAACGACATGGGAAGTAAAAAATCATTAAGTTTATTTCCATGACTATCTATATTTTCAGTTAGTCCCAATGTGAACTCCAAATTAGTAACACTTAATTTATATATAATTGTTACCGTCTTCATATCCTTAAGGATACATACTGTATCATTTGTTAGTTCTGGTAATCTTTTTAAACAAGGCAATTTCTTTTTTGCATTTGCATATGGATGTCTCGCATTAAAATAAAACTGACTGTTTGTAAGTTCTCCCCTTCTGGCATTTTTATAAAAATCTCTAGCCGCTAAGTTTGTTTCTACCCCGGTTAAATGTAAAAAATGATCTACCGGAAAGGATACTTCAAAAAATTCTTCCCCATATACATACAGAAAGATTTTACCTGCCAGATTCTGGCTATATATATTTGCCGAATCTATGATCGCTTGTCTTATTGCATTTTTCTTATCCGCCTTTGTTGCCATTTGTACCTCATATACAAAGAGGAGTGTGATAAACACACTCCCCTAAGAATCCATTTAAAAAGAGTTTTCTGCTGGTTGTCAGCCTCGGTATCCAGTTAAAATACCCATAGCGACGTGGAAATCATTAAGTCCCCCACGTGGACTACAACTTTATCCAAGTTGCCAAGCTCGATGCCCAGTTAAGACATCTAATGAAATGGAAATTTAACCTGCTCCATCTACAGCCCAACTTTTTACGATGCTCTTACATCGGAAACATCTCTGTTTCTACTTTCATTATACTCAATCCATCGAAAAAATCAACAGGAATATTGTGGTTTCCATATTTTTCAATATTGCTTCTTCATGTTTTATCACGCTGAACTTCATATACCCTACGCTTTCATCGCCTTCGCTAGCGACGTAAGAATCGCCGCCATTTCCGAATTGAGATTTTCCTTATTTAATCCCTTTGAGTAGCAAATCAAAAAATAAAATTTAGTAACATGCATTTATTTTGAGTGGCAAATTTTATTAAATTCCACTTCAATGGGCAGCAATTTGCCGCCATAAAATGCTCCGAAAATAAAAAAGCAGCGACAATTTTAGTTAATCATCGCTGCTCAAACATACGTTTCCTGCGGGAATCGAACCCACAACTAGCGCTTAGGAGATGGACCCAGTGCATATATTCCCTATCAACGGAGATAAAGAAAATGCAGTTATATCAAGGCATTTCTCCACATTCACTGTAAACCTCGTACAAGTAAAATCAAGCAAAAACAAAGGATTTTAGCCCCCTATTGTTTGCACTCTGTTTGCA
>ERZ894183.430-NODE-430-length-34850-cov-18.538296_pt1 | contig 34850 bp, 30 predicted proteins | sample MGYA00380279_ERZ894183 | MGnify/ENA primary metagenome ERZ894183 (study PRJEB32331, sample SAMN06328422) | human gut metagenome | biome: human gut microbiome; feature: stool | host: Homo sapiens | collected 2013-06-26 ... | reverse complement strand
AATCCCTTATTTAGTTTTTTTTGAGGTGGCCGTTGTAACGCAACCTTAGGAGGCGAACGCTCTATCCTGCTGAGCTACAGAGACATCTATTCAATTAAAAATGGTAACAGTCACTTTTCATCGTAAGGCGGCTGGTAGAGCACAACCTTAGGAGGCGCTTGTTATATCCATTTAACTAAGGAAACACTCTAACATCCCTATTATATCGGCTTCCGGCTGAATTGTCAAATCCTTTATGAATTGCAGCTGCCCAAACGCCTATTTTTATGCGTTCGGATAATTCACATATCCCTGAAGCCATACGCTTCCCTTAAAACGCCTGCCGACCGCCGGCTCTCCCATCAGGTCGATGCTGTTAATCCCAACCTTCATGTTCAGGTCATTACAGCAAATCGTCAGAATGTAAACGTTTTCTCCTGTCATGCTGTTTTTCACTATCTTCATGTCGGTAATCTCTCCCAGCACCGAATACTGGTCGCATTCCACGCCATACGGCATAAAATAGGTGTCCACAAGGCTGAAAATATCCGCTTTCTGGATTTTTTTGGAAATCGACGTATAAGTGTCCATATCCTCCAGCGTCAAATTTTCGATTGCCTCCTCGTCGCCGCCGCGCGCCGCCTGAATCAGGCGGCTGCGCTGCACATTGTCCTTGGCGATCTTCCGCTTCTGGCTTTCCGTCTTTTGGATCGGCATCATGATCGTCCCCTGACAGGACAGCGCCGAAAGATTCAGCGACGTCCCGCGCACCGGAAGCCTGCCCTCTTCCTGCATTTTCAGGTAAGGGATCATATTCTGCAAGTAAAAAATCAGGGAAACGCCGACCTTCGGATCGTCGCAGATTCCCGCATACGACTCCTTTGCCGCATGGCGCTCGATGGAAATATCCTCCCCCGAGCTTACCAGCTCTGACCGCAGGTAAGGGAAATAATAATCGAACGTATAGTTGTCCTCGTCGTCAAATTCGCCGCAGACCGCAACTCCGATGTCCTCAGCGAAATTCCTGTCACATTCCGCAATCAGGCTTTTTTCACTGAGTGTCGTGCAGCTTCTTTCATCCGCGTGAAGGACGATCTCCTTTACCAGCTTCTGAATCTGCTTTTTTTCCGTATATTCGCTGAACCCTACTGCCCTTAAATATTTATGCAAGAATTTCACCTCGCTTCTCGAAAAACAAAACAGCTTAGCTGCCCTGTCCGCAAACCGCAGCAGCTAAACCGCTTTGAAAAGTTTACATAAAGTTATTTCTTTCTGCGAATCTCCGTCATGCCTCCCATATAAGGACGAAGCACTTCAGGGATACGAACAGAGCCGTCCGCCTGCAGATTGTTCTCTAAAAATGCGATCAGCATTCTCGGAGGAGCTACAACCGTATTGTTTAAGGTATGCGCAAAATATTTGCCCTTTTCACCGGAAACACGGATCTTCAGTCTGCGTGCCTGTGCGTCGCCCAGATTGGAGCAGCTTCCAACCTCAAAATATTTCTGCTGTCTGGGAGACCATGCCTCAACGTCAACAGACTTTACTTTCAGATCAGCCAGATCGCCGGAGCAGCACTCCAATGTGCGGACCGGAATATCCATGGAACGGAACAGGTCTACCGTATTCTGCCACAGCTTGTCGAACCACATCATAGAATCTTCCGGCTTGCAGACAACGATCATCTCCTGCTTTTCAAACTGATGGATACGGTATACGCCTCTCTCCTCCAGACCATGCGCGCCCTTCTCCTTTCTGAAACAAGGGGAATAGCTCGTCAGGGTTTTGGGAAGCTCTTCTTCCGGAATGATGGTGTCGATAAATTTACCGATCATGGAATGCTCGGAAGTACCGATCAGATACAGATCCTCGCCCTCGATCTTATACATCATCGCATCCATTTCTGCAAAGCTCATAACGCCGGTCACAACATTGCTTCTGATCATAAAAGGAGGAACGCAGTAGGTAAAGCCTCTGTTGATCATGAAATCGCGGGCATAAGAGATCACTGCGGAGTGCAGTCTCGCAATATCGCCCATCAGGTAATAAAAGCCGTTTCCTGCCACCTTTCTCGCGCTGTCCAAATCCAGACCGTCAAAGCTCTCCATGATCTCCGCGTGATAAGGGATTTCAAAATCCGGCACGACAGGCTCGCCATATCTCTTTACTTCCACGTTCTCCGTATCGTTTTTGCCGATCGGCACAGAAGGATCAATGATGTTCGGGATCGTCATCATAATCTTTGTGATGCGCTCCTGCAGTTCGCCTTCCTTTGCTTCCAGCTCTGCAAGACGTTTTGCGTCGGCATTTACCTGCTCCTTCATCGCCATCGCTTCATCCTTTTTGCCCTGACCCATCAGCTTGCCGATCTCTTTAGAAATCTTATTTCTGTTTGCGCGCAGGTCGTCCGCTTCCTTCTGGACGCTTCTGCTCTCTGCGTCCAGCCCGATCACTTCGTCAACCAGAGGCAGCTTCTCATCCTGAAATTTCTTGCGGATATTTTCTTTTACCACCTCGGGATTCTCTCTTAAAAATTTAATATCGATCATTGTTTCTTCCTCCTTAAAATCTGATCGCCATATCCAGCGCTTTTTTCTCTTCTTCGCCAAGGGCCAGCTCGCATTCGCCCTTGTTGATCTCCTTCGTATAGGAATAACAGCCCTCGCTGCTGTGTACCGAATTCAAAATAAAACCACTGTTTTTATCATTCAGCATGCACAGGCAAAAGCTTAAATTTCCGCCCATCTGGCTGAACGCATCATATTTGACAAGCCCAACCTTCTGATAGCAGTATTCCATTCTTCTGTTGATGTCACGAATATCCTTGCGGTTTTTCTCGCTCTCCGCCTTCATCAGCTTGTTGTCTTCAAACAGGGCAATGATCTCCTTTTCCAGACTTTTCCCATCCTTGCCCTTCATGAAACGCTCGTACCGTTTCTTCAGCTTATTATACTTTGTGAGCTGTACAATAAGCAAGACCATTATGGCGATCAGCAGAATAAATATTGCGATAAAGAGCCATGCAATATCCATTCCGGCAATGCCCAGATATTCCATCAATGGACTTTTCATCTTTTCCTCGCATTCCGCCGCCTATGCGGCACTTCCTTTATCCTGTAATCTTTTCCAGCAGACGTTCCAGATCTTCGTGATCGTAAAATTCGATCTCAATTTTTCCGGAACCGTTCTGCTTCGCGCTGACAGATACCTTCGTACTCAGGCACTGCTTTAATCTGTCTGAAATATTTTCATAGATTGCCGCAAGTGTTTTGTCTTCCTGCTTTTTGGGCTTCTCCGGCTTGTGGAGATTTTTCACAAGCTTCTCCACCTCGCGCACGGACAGCTTTTCATCAAAAATCTTCTGCGCGATCATATACTGTTCTTCCGGATCTTCAATGCTGATCAGCGCCCTCGCATGACCCGTGCTGATCATATCGTCAATTACCATTTTCTGCACCTGATCGCACAGCTTCAAAAGACGCATGGAGTTGGTAACTGCCGTTCTGCTCTTGGAAACCCGTTCCGCAACCTCATCCTGCTTTAAATGAAACTCTGTCAAAAGCCTTTTATATGCCTGCGCTTCTTCGATCGGGTTTAAATCTTCCCGCTGGATATTCTCGATCAGGGAAATTTCAACGATCTCCTGATCCGTCAGATCCCGGATAATGACCGGGACTTCCTTTAATCCTGCCAGCTTTGCAGCACGCCAGCGGCGCTCGCCGGCAACGATTTCGTAATACTCTCCCCTGTCTTTTACAAGGATCGGCTGAAGAAGTCCAAACTGTTTAATGGAATCCGCCAGCTCCTGCAGGGAGTCTTCATCAAAATTTTTACGGGGCTGCTCTCTGTTCGGCTCAACCATCGTAATTTTAACGAGCGTTGCGCCATCCGCCTTTTCTTCCTTTTCAGAATGCTTCTTTTCCGGTTCAAGCATCACGTCTGCCGGAATCAGAGCATCCAGCCCCCTTCCCAGGCCTCTCTTCATTGCCATCCCTTATACATCCTTTCTCTTTATCACTTCATCCGCCAGTGCCATATAGCTCTCCGCTCCTGTGGACTTAGAATCATATAAATTGATCGGCATTCCATAGCTAGGCGCTTCCGCAAGCCTGATATTCCGGGGAATCATTGTCTTGTATACCTTCTGGTTCAGGTGGCTTTTTACATTTTCGACCACCTGCGCTGAAAGATTCGTTCTCGCATCAAACATCGTGAAAAGGATTCCTTCAATGTCCAGCGTGGGGTTCAGCCTTTCCCTTACCAGATTCACGGAATGTATCAGCTGGCTCAGGCCTTCCAGCGCATAAAATTCACACTGAATCGGTACAAGCACGCTGTCCGCTGTCGTCATCGCATTTATCGTCAGCATGCTCAAAGACGGCGGGCAGTCGATGATAATGAAATCATACTGATCTCTTACCCAATCTACTTCATTTTTTAAAATATACTCTTTTTTATCCACTCCTATCAGCTCTATCTCCGCCGCTGCAAGATTGACATTCGAGGGAAGCACCGATATGTTTTTAAAAACCTCTTTCTGCATACACTCTTCCACTGAGCATTCCCCCAGCATCAGCTCGTATACGGTATTCTCAAGAGAATTTTTATCAAGTCCGAATCCGCTTGTCGTATTTCCCTGCGGATCCATATCGATTACAAGAACCTTCTTTTTCTTTGCAGCCAGAGATGCTGAGAGATTGATTGCGGTTGTCGTCTTGCCGACTCCGCCTTTCTGGTTTGCGATTGCGATTGCTCTGCCCATTCTCTTTTGCACCTTTCGTCTCACTGACCGAATCTTTGAAATTATTTTCTGAACTTTCTCCATTATAGCATTTCCCATAAGATAATGCCATTGCTAATATCTATAAATTTATCTTTTTTATTTTTGGTTTTTCAGTAAAAGATTTTTCTGCCTGTAGCAGTTTGAATCAGACCTGCTTTTTTCAGAATTTGTATGAGTACTGAGATTTTCTCTATCAAGCATCCATCTGCGACGCTTGGATAAAATTTCACTAGATGTGTTCGGCAAATGCCTTTCGGCGGCTTTCTGCCGCCACGACTATTTTAGTCAACGTTTCACGTGAAACATTTTTCCTGTCATTTTCGTGCAGGAATGTTTCACGTGAAACATTCCCGCATAAATACTGGCTTTGACGGCTTATTGACTAAACCAGTCTCATAAAATTTCAAATCGTTTTTTATCACATTTCGTCACACTCAGTGTACAAGGGAGGCATACGTTCCTTTGTACACTGAGGATATGATTTCCAGAAAATCCAGCCTTTTGACGTCTCACCGAATTTCGTCGTTCCTGCCATTCTTTCTTTTACTGGATTGGCTCCTTTGCCGGCATTCCTGCCTTGCGGGGAAACTTTTTCGGCGTCGCGTTCTTCTTTTCGATGACAACAAGTGTTCTTCCGATGTTGCTTTCGGGAAGTTCAAATTCAATCTGATCCTTCACTTCTCCGCCCAGCAGTCCAATTGCTTTCTTTGCCGCCTTCACTTCCTCTTCCGCTTTTTCAGATTTATAAGGAATGAACTTTCCTCCCACCTTCACATACGGCAGGCAAAGCTCTGACAGTGTTGCAAGATTTGCAACCGCTCTGGAAACGCAAAGATCATACTGTTCTCTTTTCATAGAAGGTTTGCAAAAATCCTCCGCCCTTCCGTGAATCAGTTCTACCTCTCCAAGTCCAAGCTGATCGATCACTTCCTGTAAAAATTTCAGTCTCTTTTGCAGGGAATCCAGCAGCGTCAGTTCAATCTGCGGAAAAACAATTTTCAGAGGTATTCCGGGAAATCCCGCCCCTGTTCCAATGTCGATCACCTTCAGCTTTTCCGTCCTGATTTCAGAATAAGCTTTCACAAGGGAAAGGCTGTCTGCAAAATGCTTCTTCATAACATCGTCAAACTCTGTGATCGCAGTCAGGTTCATAAAGCCATTCCACTCTACCAAAAGCTCATAATATTTCAAAAACTGTTCTTTCTGTGTATCGCTCAATATGATCTGAAACTGTTCCAGATCTTTTTCAAACTGGCTTAAATCATTCATAGAACAATCGCCCTCCTTTCAGATGTCTCTGTCTGCCGGTCGAACACCGCACGCACAAACTTATGTTTTATTTTTTCTTCTCATGTTCCAGATAAACGAGCAATACCGAAATATCTGCCGGCGATACTCCCGAAATTCTCGAAGCCTGTCCGACCGATACCGGACGGAAGGCTTTCAGCTTCTGCCTTGCTTCCAGACGCAGACTGGAAATATCGTCATAATCAATTTCTTCCGGAATTTTCCGTTTTTCCATTTTTTTGTACTGCTCTACCTGTCTCTGCTGGCGCTCAATATACCCCTCGTATTTGATTTCAATTTCTGCCTGCTCGACAACCTCTGCCGGAAGCTCTTTTCTGCCCGGATCCAATTCTGACAATATTTCATAGGAAAGCTCCGGTCTGCACATCAGCTCTGCCAGTGTCGCCGCCGTTTTCAGCAAAGAGCTTCCATGCTCCTCCAAAAACCGCTGATGCTCTGCCGACGCTCCGATTACCACTTTTTTCAGACGGCTTACCTCTTCGTCAATCAGACGCCGCTTTTCCTTCAGCCAATCCATCTGTTCCTGTGAGATCAGCCCGGCCTCATATCCTTTTTCCCTAAGACGCATATCGGCATTGTCCTGCCGCAGAAGAAGCCGGTACTCTGCCCTCGACGTCATCATCCGGTAAGGCTCCGTATTTTCTTTTGTCACAAGATCGTCTACCAGAACTCCCAGATACCCTTCCGAACGGTCGATCGTCATTTCTTCTTTTCCCTGACATTTCAGCCCGGCATTGATCCCGGCAAGGATTCCCTGCGCCGCCGCCTCTTCATAGCCGCTGCTTCCGTTGAACTGCCCCGCCGAAAAAAGCCCTTCAATATCTTTAAATTCCAGCGTCGGATAAAGCTGTCGCGCATCAATGCAGTCATATTCGATCGCATAGGCATTCCGCACGATCCTACAGTTTTCCAGTCCCGGAACTGTACGGTACATCGCTAACTGCACATCCTCCGGCAGCGACGAGGACATGCCGCCCACATACATTTCATTTGTAGATCTGCCCTCCGGCTCCAAAAACACCTGATGCCGTTCCTTATCCGCAAACTTTACTACCTTGTCCTCGATAGACGGACAATACCGGGGGCCTGTCCCTTCTATAATACCCGCATAAATCGGGCTTCTGTCCAGATTCGCACGGATGATTTCGTGCGTTTTTTCGTTTGTATAAGTCAGCCAGCAGGAATCCTGCTCGATCTGCACACTCTCCGGATCCGTCGAAAAAGAGAACGGAACGACCCGCTTATCTCCGAACTGCTCCTCCATTTTGGAAAAATCAATGCTTCTTTTGTCCATTCTTGCAGGAGTCCCCGTCTTAAAGCGGCGCATCGAAACGCCCATTTTTTCAAGGCTTTCCGTCAGATAATTTGCCGCCTGCAGACCGTTCGGGCCGGTATGGGTGATCGCCTCCCCGCACAGACAGCGGGCGTTCAGATACGTTCCCGTACACAAGATGACCGCCTTCGCCTCGTATACCGCCCCCGTAAAAATCCGCACGCCCGTGATCTTCTTACGGCTGCCGCCGTCCGCCCTGCGCTCCTTTTCTTCATATAAAAGCTCGCACACCTCCGCCTGCTTGATCGTCAGATGCTCCTGATTTTCCAGCACCATCCGCATCGCACGGCTGTATTCCGCCTTATCCGCCTGCGCCCGCAGCGAATGGACTGCCGGCCCCTTGGAGCCGTTGAGCATTTTGGACTGAATAAATGTTTTATCAATATTTTTGCCCATTTCCCCGCCCAGGGCGTCCACTTCCCGCACCAGATGCCCTTTGGAAGAGCCGCCGATATTGGGATTGCACGGCATGAGCGCGATGCTGTCTACGCTTACCGTAAAAATGACCGTTTCCAGTCCCATCCGCGCGCAGGCAAGCGCAGCCTCGCAGCCCGCGTGCCCCGCGCCAATCACGCACACATCCACTTTTTCTCTGATTTGTGCCATTTATTTTTTACCTCCGTCACTTTCCCATGCAGAATTTTGAGAAGATTTCGTTTACCAGATCGTCCCCGACCTCTTCCCCGATAATATATCCAAGCGATGTGTATGCGCTCATCAGGTCGATCGAATAAAAATCCTCCGGCATCCCGTCCTGCAGGCTCTTCCGAACCATTTTCAGGCTGTCGCAGGCGTTCTGCACCGCTTCCTTATGCCTCATATTCGTCAGCACAACCTCGTTGTCCGAAGGGAGCTTTCCATGGAAAAACATCTCCTCCAGCGTCTCCTCAAACACATCGATCCCCCTGTTTTCCTTTGCGGACGTAAAGATAACAGGAACGTCAGTTCTCCCAAATGCTTCCAGAAAATCTTTCTTCGTTAAAACCGGGACAAGATCCGATTTGTTGAATAAGACGATGACCTTCTTTTCACGCAGAAGCTCCATGATCCGCTCGTCGCTCTCGTCCAGCTTCCGGGAGCTGTCCGCCACATAAAGGACAAGGTCTGCCTCGGAGGCATATTTTTTTGCCCGCTCGACGCCGATCTTTTCCACCGTATCCTCGGTTGTGCGTATGCCCGCCGTGTCGATGATATTCAAGCTGATCCCTTTTAAGCGGATCGATTCCTCCAGCACATCCCGGGTCGTCCCGGCAACGTCCGTCACGATCGCCTTCTCCTCTCCCACGAGCCGGTTCAAAAGGGACGACTTCCCGGCATTCGGTTTTCCGACAATGACCGTATTGATCCCCTCTTTGCGCAAACGTCCGTCCTCCGCGGACTCTAAAAGCTTCTCCATCCTTCCGAGAAGTTCCCCGACCACTTTTCCAAGCTTTTCCGGATAGCCTTCCGTGCTGATATGCTCCGGATCGTCCAGCGCCGACTCGATAAACGCAATTTCGTACAATATTGCCGCACGAAGGCATCTGATTTCTTCCGCGACGGAACCGCGGAGCTGGCGCACGGACGATTTTAACGCGAAGCTGTTTTTTGCCTGGATCAGATCCATTACCGCCTCCGCTTCCGACAGGTCGATCCGCCCGTTTAAGAACGCGCGCTTCGTAAATTCTCCCGGCTCCGCCATCCGCGCTCCCGCACGAAGCAGCGCTTCCAGCACCCTGCGCAAAAGCAGTACGCCGCCGTGACAGTTAAATTCCACCGTATCCTCCGTCGTATAGCTTCTGGGCGCACGCATCAAAGAAACCATCGCCTCATCGATGATCTCGCCGTTTTCTTCTACAAAACCGTAATGGATCGTGTGGCTCTCCCACTCTTTCATCGTGTGCTTCCCGGCTTTATTGACAAATACCCGGTCTGAAATTTCCACTGCCTCCGGCCCGCTCACGCGGATGATCCCGATACCCGAATCCGAAAGCGCCGTCGCGATCGCTGCGACCGTATCTGATCTCATCAACTTCTCGTCCACCTTTCCCGTTACAAACAATCAAAATCGCACTTTTCTCACATTCCATTGTCATGAATTATAGCATCCTTTTCCCAGACCGTCATTCTTTTTTTCAAAAGTACATAACAAAAAAGCCCCCCGCAGCGGATCATTGCCGCCTTGCGGGGAGCCTTCCCTCAGCTGCGCTTACGCGCGCTCTTCTCTTTTTTTCAGGGTAACGACTACATGGCGGTAAGGCTCTTCGCCCTCGCTGTGGGTCGTCACATATTTGTCGTTCTGCAGCGCAGCGTGGATGATCCGTCTTTCATAAGGATTCATCGGCTCCAACGCCACCGGACGTCTGCTGCGTTTTACCTTGTACGCGATGTTCTTCGCAAGGTTTTCAAGCGTCTCCCTGCGTCTCTTGCGGTAGTTTTCCGTATCTACCTTAACGCGGATGTACTCTTCCGCCTCCTTGTTTACCACGAGGGAAACAAGATACTGCAAAGAATCCAGCGTCTGACCGCGCTTTCCGATCAGGATGCCCATTTCGTCGCCGTTTAAGTTGATGTCGAGCTGCTTGTCCAGCTCGTTGTAAACGGCTTCGATCACCACGTTTAAGTTCATCGCGGCAAATACTTCATTTAAAAATCCGACAGCCTTATCTTCGACCGTGAGCTTTACACGCGCCTGAATCACTGCCGGCTTCGCATTGAATCCAAGGAAACCGGTGGAACCCTCTTCCAAAACTTCATATTCCAGCTTGTCGCTCGTCACTAAAAACTGCTGGCATGCAGCGGTCACTGCATCACTGACTGTTTTTGCCGAAAATCTTTGGAACTCCATGCTTACCCCTCCTATTTTTTGTTGTTCTTCTCGTTGTAATCCCTCACCATGTTCGCCTTAGCCGCAAGACTGCCGGGCTTTGCCGCATTCTTGTTGTAATACTCCGTTGCCTTGCGCATTGCCTCTTCCTTCTGCTCCTGTGTCATCGCAGGCGCTTTGGAACGGCTCTGTGCCGGAACGCTGGGCTTCACATTTCTGGTGTTCATTGTCGCGTAGCTGTTTAGCTTTTCAGGATCGATGCCCTGCTTGCGCAGCTTCTCATGATACTTTTCCGTATTCTTCTTGATCTCTGCGTCAATATCCATATGGTCGATGTGCTTGTTGATGAGCACCTGCTGTATGCTTCTTACAACCGAACCTGCCACCCAGTAAAGGCCCATGCCGGCAGGCATCGTATAACAGAATACCGCAGACATGATCGGCATTACATTGTTCATGACCTTCATGGAAGCCGCCATGCTGTTGTTCTCAGAACCGGTATCCGCCTGAGGCATCAGCTTTACGTTCAGCCACTGTGTAACAGCGGATAAAACGGGGATTGCAAAACCTGCCGCAACCATCAGCCATGCGCCTGCCGCGATCGCCTCGCTTACCATAAAGGAAGGCGTATTTCCCATGTTGAGTCCGAGGAAGTTGTTGTAGCGCTCCATCTGCCCCGCCGTTTCCATGATCAGATCGGACAGGCTGGGAAAATGCTCCGCCAGCTTTGTCCACTCCGCGGAAGACGCCTTGTTCAGAATATCAATGAAAGTATTCTGGATGTACTGCATGTTTCCGGAAGTAAACGCCTCGTTCTGGAACTGGGACGCGTACATGGCTCCCTGCGTGAAATTCTGCACATTGCTCATGTACTCCACGCTGCCCGCCGTGTTTGCCAGCTTTTCAACCAGGGGATAAAAAGCGTCCTTAACCTGTGACACATATGCCGGAATATTGTTAAATACCCGGTACATGGCAAACAGGATCGGCATCTGGATCAAAAGCTGCACGCAGCTTCCCGTCGGGGAAACGCCGTACTTTGCATAGACAGCCTTCGTCTCCTGATTCATTGCCAGCATGGAATCATTGTCCTTTTTGCCCTGATAACGCTTCTGGATCGCCTGCAGCTCCGGGTTCATCTTCGCGCTCAGCTTCGAGAACTTCTGCTGCTTGATCGTCAGCGGCGTCAAAATTGCATAAATTACAATGGTAAACAGGATGATCGCCAGACCGATATTGGGAATGTTGATCTGGTCAAGCACCCAGAATATGCCGTTCATGATCCATCCGAGCACCTTTGCGATCGGTCCTAAGATGGCGCCGTCATACTGTGTCAATAATATCGCATTCAATAATAATTCCTCCTGCCTTTTGATTCCGGTTTACGGGACCGGATCATACCCTCCCTTGGAAAAAGGATTGCATCTCAAAATCCTCCAGACGGCAAGCAGGCCTCCCTTAAGGGCTCCGTATTTCTCCACCGCTTCCAGTCCGTATTCCGAACAGGTTGGAAAATATGGGCATTTGGTCCTTTTTAAAGGAGACAGATACCGCCGGTAGAATTTAATTGCTGCGATCAGAATAGTTTTCATCATAATTGTTCCGATTGCTCTGCTTCATGCTGCTCCTCAGCGGGACGCTTCTTCTGAGCCTCCCCGCAGGTGATATGATGAAGCCTTCCAAGATGTAATACTGCGCTCTCCATCTGTGCAAAAGGAATGGAGGCCGCAGAAGCCCGCGCTGTGATTACTATATTTAAACCACTATTAAATATATCCTCATGTAATCGATAGCTTTCTTTCACGAGCCTTTTTACGCGATGCCTTACAACGCTGTTGCCGACCTTTTTGCTCACTGAGATTCCGAGAAGGTTTTCCTCTTGATCATTCTCCAATACATACATTACCAGATACTTGTTGGCGCGGGAAACGCCTTTTTTGTAAACCTCCTGGAACTGCCGGTTTTTTCTCAACGACTGCGTAAATTTCATGAATTCTCTCCATGCGTGTTATTTTACAGAATCATCTTTTGCAACGGGAATTTTTCCGTAAAATAAGGAAAATAGGCCACAAAACTGTGACCTATGCGGATAATCTCTTTCTTCCTTTTGCTCTTCTGGCTGCTAATACCTTTCTGCCGCCAGCACTGCTCATTCTCGCTCTGAAACCGTGAACCTTAGAGCGCTGTCTCTTCTTAGGCTGAAATGTCATCTTCATGAAAGCTCCACCTCCCTTTCAGACCCTCTTCCATATAAGGGCATATTTATGACATGTATCGGAAAATATCGCTATCATTATATAAGGTCAACCCCTATAAGTCAAGCAATTTCAGGATTTTGAAGAAATTTTTGTCCCCATATAATTTTCCACAAAAAAAATGCAAAAAATCGTGACTTTCCACAATACAATATCTTGTTGCCGGAAAAAATTTTTTTCCACAACATATAGATTCTCCACATTTGTGGATTTCACAATCCACACTTCCACAGATTAACATAACCTTATCCACAAAATGTGCATAACTTGTGGATAACTTCAAAATTATCCTCATTAACCTCAGAAAAAGCCTTTAATAATCAATGTGAATATGTGAATTCCACTTATCCACACAATCCTCATGTTTATCCACCTAACTAAAGTTCATTCTGAGGATATCCACAGCTTTTGTGGACAGTCCTTGGTGAATAATTAACATTTGCCATTTTCCTTCATTTCGTTTATGATAGAATAGAATAAGTCTCAAAGGGGATTTTATACCCTTTTTCGGGTTTATAACGCAACTGTCCACAGATGAGGAGGCATTCTTATGCATTTTATTGGGGAAAACTGGGAGATGATCAAGCAGACAATCCACACCGAATATGATCTTACCAACATTTCTTATAATACATGGATTGAACCCCTGCAGTTTTCTGACGTGAAGGATGATACTGTCTACATTCAGATACCTACCGGGCAGGCTCACGCCTTAAACTATATCTCCAACAAGTACAGCAATTACTTTAAGGTAACGATTTCCGAGATGATGGACCACGATTACGACGTTGCCTTCATTTTAGAGAAAGAAAAGGCGGCAGACAGCGATACCGACCTTAAGTCGCCTGCCTCCAACATTTATAATATCAACTATGAACAGGCGAATTTAAACCCCAAGTACAAATTTGATACCTTTGTCGTGGGAAACAACAACAAATTCGCCCATTCCGCCTGCCTCGCAGTCGCGGAATCTCCGGGAAATGCCTACAATCCGCTGTTCATCTACGGCGGTGCAGGTCTGGGCAAGACGCACCTGATGCACTCCATCGGCCACTTCATATTAGAACAGAATCCCAATATGAAGGTGCTTTACGTCACTTCCGAATCCTTTACAAACGAAGTGATCGAGTCCATCCGAAGCGGTAACGCGACCGCCATGACCAAGCTGCGTGAGAAGTACCGGACGGTAGACGTGCTCATGATCGACGACGTGCAGTTTATAATAGGAAAAGAGAGTACGCAGGAGGAGTTTTTCCATACCTTCAACGTGCTGCATTCTGCGGGCAAACAGATCGTTTTGTCCTCCGATAAGCCGCCGAAGGAGATGGAAACGCTGGAAGAGCGCTTCCGTTCCCGCTTCGACTGGGGGCTGATCGCGGATATTCAGCCGCCTGATTACGAAACCCGTATGGCAATCCTGCGCAAAAACGCGGAATATTACAACCGTCCCGTTGACGACGAGATTTTTAAGTACATCGCTACCAATATCAAGAGCAATATCCGTGAGCTGGAAGGCGCTTTTAACCGCATCATCGCCAAATCCAAGATTGAAAACCAGTCTGAGATCACGATGGAGCTGGCAGAGGACGCCTTAAAGGACATTATCAACCCGGATAAGCCAAAGGAGATCACGCCGGAGCTTATCATCGACGTGGTTGCAGAACATTTCGGCGTTTCCCCGGCGGACATTACGTCCAAAAAGCGCAACTCCGAATTCGTCCAGCCCCGTCAGGTTGTCATGTACTTATGCCGCAAGCTGACCGATACCTCGTACGTCAATATCGGCAAGCTACTCGGCAAAAAAGACCACACTACAATTATCCACGGTGTGAATAAAATTGAGGATGAGTTGAAATCCAACGAAGAATTGAACAGCAAGATCGAGACGATCAAAAAGAAGATATGTGTATAACTTCATCCTTTCCACATGGTTATCCAAGGGTTTTACACAAGTTACCCGTTCCAATTTTCCCTTATAAATAGTATAATGGGAGGGGTTATCCACATATCAACAGCCCTTATTAAGAAAGATTACGAACTTTAATATTTATTTCTTTGTTCACGCGCCTGCGGCGCTTTGCCGCCGGGGACGGCTCCACATACCTTCAGACTGTGGATAAGTGGATTAAGAATGGTTTTTGAAGAAGGGAGTTTTTCACAATATGAAATTTATCTGTTCCAAATCTGAACTGTTAAACGGTCTTTCCGTCGTTTCCAAAGCCGTACCGAGCAAAACGACGATGACGATCCTTGAATGTATCCTCGTTGACTGTACGCAGGGAGCCATCAAACTGACTGCCAACGATATGGAGCTGGGTATCGAAACGACCGTTGCCGGCATGATCGAAGAACCGGGCGTAATTGCCCTTGATGCCAAGATTTTTCTGGAAATCGTCAGAAAGCTGCCAGACAACAATATTACGATCACCTCTGACAATAATTTCCAGACCGTGATCACCTGCGAAAAGGCGAAATTCAATATCTCCGGCAAATCCGGAGAAGATTTTTCCTATCTGCCGGATATTGAGAGAAACGATTCCATCGTCGTTTCCCAGTTCACGTTAAAAGAAGTGATCAGACAGACGATTTTTTCCATTGCGGATAATGACAACAACCGCCTGATGACGGGAGAACTGTTTGAGATCAACGGAGATGAGTTAAAGGTTGTTTCCCTGGACGGACACCGTATTTCCATCCGCAAGATCCAGCTGAAAAACTCCTACAATCCGAAAAAAGTTGTCATTCCGGGCAAGACGCTGAACGAAATCAGTAAGATTTTATCCGGGGAAACGGACAGGGACGTGTCCATTTTCTTTACAGACAACCACGTTGTATTCGAGTTTGATTCCACGACCGTCGTTTCCAGACTGATCGAAGGGGAATATTTCCGCATCGACCAGATGCTTTCCAGCGATTACGAAACAAAGGTGACGATCAACAAAAAAGAATTTTTAAGCTGTATCGACCGTGCGACGCTGCTTGTAAAAGAGGGCGAAAAGAAGCCGATCATTATCAATATTACGGATGGTTCCATGGAATTAAAGATCAATTCCGCGATCGGAAGCATGAACGAGCAGATCGACATCGAAAAAGCGGGAAAGGATCTGATGATCGGGTTCAATCCCAGATTTCTGATCGACGCGCTGCGCGTCATCGACGACGAGCAGATCACGATCTATCTGGTAAACCCCAAGGCGCCGTGCTTTATCCGCAACGATGAGAACAGCTATATTTACCTGATCCTTCCGGTGAACTTTACGGCGGCGTGACAGGCTGTGGATAACAGGCTTTTTCTATCGTGACTGTGGATAACGGCAAAAAAGGAGCGAATATGCAGACATTTGAGATCAGGGACGAATTTATCAAGCTGGGGCAGGCGCTGAAAGCGGCGGGCTTTGTGGAGTCCGGCGTGGACGCGAAGTTCGCGGTTCAGGACGGGCTTGTAAAAGTAAACGGAAAAACGGAAACCGCGCGCGGCAAGAAGCTTGTGGACGGAGACGTGGTGGAATACGACGGGCAGAAGCTCACGATTAAATCTATGCTGTCCGAATAGGAATCATCGAAATTATGATTATTAAATCACTGGAATTATCAAATTTCCGGAATTACGGTTTTTTGAACCTTGAATTTGACAAAGGGACGAACATTCTGTACGGGGATAACGCGCAGGGAAAGACGAATATTCTTGAGGCGATCTATCTTTGCGCCACGACCAAGTCCCACAGGGGGACAAAGGACCGGGATATTGTCAACTTTTGTCAGGAAGAAGCGCATATCCGGGCGTATCTGGAAAAAAAGGAAGAGGAGATCCGCATCGATATGCACCTTAGGAAAAACAAATCCAAGGGAATTGCCATCGACGGGACGCGGATCAAAAAGGCGGCGGAGCTTTTAGGGATCATGAACGCAGTGTTTTTTTCCCCGGAGGATCTGGCGATCATCAAAAACGGTCCTGCGGAGCGCCGCCGGTTCATGGACATGGAGCTGTGCCAGCTGGACGCGTCCTACCTTTACAACCTAAACCAGTATAACCGGATCGTGAACCAGCGCAACAAGCTCCTTAAGGATATTGGGAATGACTCGTCAATGCGAGATATACTGTCCGTGTGGGACGAACAGCTTGCGGATTTCGGGGAAAAGATCGTTGAAAGGCGCGTTCTTTTTGCGCAGCAGTTAAACGGGATCATCGCCGGGATTCATCAGAAGCTTTCCGGCGGCAGGGAGCATTTAAGCATCGTTTACGAACCGGACGCCGCGCCCGGAGAGCTTGCGGAGAAGCTGGCGCGGTGTCAGGAACGCGATATACGCCTGAAAATGACGTCAGCGGGGCCGCACAGGGACGATTTTTCATTTGTGGCAGACGGCATCGACATCCGTAAATTCGGCTCTCAGGGGCAGCAGAGGACGGCTGCGCTGTCTTTAAAGCTTTCGGAGATCGAGCTTGTCAAAAGGGTGACGAACGACACGCCGGTGCTGTTATTGGACGACGTGCTTTCCGAGCTGGACAGCAACAGGCAGAATTATCTGTTAAACAGCATCGGGGACATCCAGACGATCATTACCTGTACGGGGCTGGATGATTTTGTGAATAACCGTTTTGAGATCAACAGGGTGTTTAAGGTGTCAAACGGGACGGTAGAAACAGGAAGCAGGCGGGAAGTCTGTTCTTCCGAAAACAAGGAGGAATTATAAATGAGCGTTGAATACGGAGCAGATCAGATTCAGATTCTGGAAGGTCTGGAAGCGGTTCGCAAGCGTCCGGGCATGTATATCGGTTCCACCTCTTCCAGAGGTCTGCATCATCTCGTTTACGAGATCGTGGACAATGCGGTGGACGAAGCGCTGGCGGGCTACTGCGACCATATCGAGATCATCATCAACAAGGACAATTCCGTGACTGTCATCGACAACGGGCGCGGCATTCCGGTCGGTATCAACCATAAGGCGGGCATTCCCGCCGTGGAAGTGGTATTTACGATCCTGCATGCGGGCGGCAAATTCGGCGGCGGCGGATACAAGGTTTCCGGCGGCCTGCACGGCGTGGGCGCATCGGTCGTAAACGCGCTGTCCGACTGGCTGGAGGTTGAGATCTGTCAGGGCGGAAAAGTTTATAAGCAGCGCTATGAGCGCGGCCATGTGTGCTACCCGTTAAAGGAGATCGGAACATGCGACCTTTCAAAGACCGGTACGAAGGTAACATTTAAGCCGGACGCGACGATTTTTACGGAGACGACGGTATATGAGTTTGATATTTTAAAAACGCGCCTGCGTGAAATGGCGTTTCTGACAAAGGGGCTGAAAATTTCCCTGACGGACGACAGGGGCGAGGAGCCTTATACAAAGATATTCCATTACGAGGGCGGCATCCAGGAGTTCGTCACCTACTTAAACGGCAGCAAGATCCCGCTTTACGACAAGGTGATGTACTTTGAGGGCAGCAAAAACAACGTATACGTGGAGGTTGCGATGCAGCATAACGACTCTTACAACGAGAGCGTTTTCTCCTTCGTAAACAACATCAATACGCCCGAAGGCGGCACGCATCTGGTGGGCTTCCGCAACGCCCTCACAAAGACGTTTAACGACTATGCAAGAAGCAACAAGCTGTTAAAGGAAAACGAGCCGAACTTATCCGGCGACGACATCCGAGAGGGTCTGACAGCGATCATCAGCGTCAAGATTGAAGATCCCCAGTTTGAGGGGCAGACGAAGCAGAAGCTTGGCAACTCCGAAGCAAGGGGCGCGGTGGACGGCGTTGTGAGCGAGCAGCTGACGTATTTTCTGGAGCAGAACCCGTCCGTCGCAAAGACGATCCTCGAAAAATCCATTCTGGCGCAGCGCGCCCGCGAGGCGGCGAGAAAGGCACGGGATCTGACGAGAAGAAAGACGGCGCTGGAAAATACGGCGCTGCCCGGCAAGCTGGCGGACTGCTCCGACAAGGATCCGAAAAACTGCGAGATCTACATCGTAGAGGGCGATTCCGCCGGAGGCTCCGCGAAAAAGGCGAGAAGCCGCGCGACGCAGGCGATCCTTCCCCTGCGCGGCAAGATCCTGAACGTGGAAAAGGCGCGTCTGGACAAGATTTTTTCCAATAATGAGATCAAGGCGATGATCACGGCGTTCGGAACGGGCATTCACGACGATTTTGATATTTCCAAGCTGCGCTACCACAAGATCGTTATTATGACCGATGCCGACGTGGACGGCGCGCATATTGCGACGCTGATGCTGACGTTTATTTACCGGTTTATGCCGGAGCTGATCAAGCAGGGACACGTTTATCTGGCGAAGCCCCCGCTGTATAAGCTGGAAAAAAATAAAAAGGTCTGGTATGCGTACAGCGACGAGGAGCTGGCGGAGATCATCAACGAGGTGGGACGCGACCAGAACAACAAGATCCAGCGCTATAAGGGTCTGGGCGAGATGGATGCGGAGCAGCTCTGGGAGACGACGATGGATCCGGAACGCCGTATTCTGTTAAAGGTCTGCATGGACGAGGAAACGGAATCCGAGGTGGATCTGACCTTTACGACGCTGATGGGCGATCAGGTGGAGCCCCGCCGCAAATTTATCGAGGAAAATGCTAAATTCGTAAAGAATCTGGATATTTAAGCAGGAAGGACAGAGCATGGAAGACAATATTTTTGACAAGATAGAAGAAGTCGATCTGAAAAAGAAGATGGAGGAATCCTACATCGACTATGCCATGAGCGTCATTGCCGCCCGTGCGCTTCCCGATGTGCGCGACGGCTTAAAGCCGGTGCAAAGGCGCGTCCTCTACTCCATGATCGAGTTAAACAACGGCCCTGACAAGCCGCACCGTAAGTGCGCCCGTATCGTCGGCGATACGATGGGTAAATACCATCCCCACGGCGACAGCTCCATTTACGGCGCGCTGGTCAATATGGCGCAGGAATGGAACACCCGTTACCCGCTGGTGGACGGCCACGGAAACTTCGGTTCTGAGGACGGCGACGGCCCTGCGGCGATGCGTTACACGGAAGCGCGTCTGTCCAAGATCTCGATGGAGATGCTGGCGGACATCAACAAGGATACGGTGGATTTTGAGCCGAACTTCGACGAGACGGAAAAAGAACCTGTGGTTCTGCCGTCCCGTTATCCGAACCTGCTCGTAAACGGCACGTCCGGCATCGCGGTCGGCATGGCGACCAACATCCCGCCCCACAATCTCAGGGAGATCGTGGATGCGGTCGTAAAGATCATGGACAACCGGATTTTAGAGGATCGCGACACCCAGATCGAGGAGCTGTTAAGCATCGTCAAAGCGCCCGATTTTCCGACGGGAGGGCTTATTCTCGGGACCCGCGGCGCGGAGGAGGCGTACCGCACCGGACGCGGCAAGATCCGCGTGCGCGCGGTGACCAACATCGAGACGCTGCCAAACGGCAAGAGCCAGATCATCGTGACGGAGCTTCCCTACATGGTCAACAAGGCGAAGCTGATCGAGAAGATCGCGGATCTGCACAAGGATAAAAAGATCGACGGCATTACCGATCTGCGCGACGAATCCAACCGCGAGGGAACCCGCGTCGTGATTGAGCTGCGCCGGGACGCAAATGCAAACGTGATTTTAAACCAGCTTTATAAGCATACCCAGATGCAGGATACGTTCGGCGTGATCATGCTGGCGCTTGTAAACGGCGAGCCGAAGGTATTGAGCCTTTTGGAGATGCTCAAATGCTATATCGCGCATCAGGAAGAGGTCGTGACGAGAAGGACGAAATACGACCTGAACAAAGCCGAGGAGCGCGACCATATTTTACAGGGTCTGCTCATCGCGCAGGATAATATCGACGAGGTAATCCACATCATCAGAAGCAGCCAGACGCCGCAGATCTCCAAGGAGCGCCTGATCGAGCGTTTCGGTCTGACGGAGGTTCAGGCACAGGCGATCATCGATATGCGTCTGCGCGCGCTGACCGGTCTGGAGCGCGAGAAGCTGGAGGCGGAGCATCAGGAGCTGCTGATCCGCATCGCGGAATTAAAGGCGATCCTTGCCGATGAAAAGAGGCTTTTGGGCGTGATCAAGGAAGAGCTGCTTATCATCCGTGAAAAATACGGCGACGACAGAAGAAGCAAGATCGGCTATGACGAATTTGACATTTCCATGGAGGATATGATCCCCAGGGAAAATACGATCATCGCCATGACAAATCTTGGCTATATCAAGCGCATGACCGTCGATAACTTCAAGTCCCAGAACAGGGGCGGCAAGGGCATCAAGGGGATGCAGACGATCGAAGAGGATTTCATTGCGGATCTTCTGATGACAACGACGCACCATTATGTGATGTTTTTTACAAACTTCGGACGGGTGTACCGCTTAAAGGCGTATGAGATTCCGGAGGCGGGCAGGACGGCGCGCGGGACAGCGATCATCAACCTTTTGCAGCTTGCGCCGGAGGAGAAGATTTCCGCGATCATTCCGGTTAAGGAATACGAGGAAAATGAAAATCTCTTCATGGTAACGAGAAAGGGCATCGTGAAAAAGACGCCTATTCTGGAATACAGCAACGTCCGCAAAAACGGTCTGGCGGCGATCAATCTGCGCGAGGACGACGAGCTGATCGAGGTAAAGGTTACAAAGGCGGACAGCGAGATCTTCCTCGTGACAAAATACGGCATGTGCATCCGGTTTAAGGAAACCGACGTCAGAAGCACAGGACGTACCTCCATGGGCGTAATCGGCATGACGCTGACCGACAACGACGAGGTCGTGGGCATGCAGCTTGACCATCAGGGCGATTCGCTTCTGATCGTTTCCGAAAACGGCATGGGCAAGCGCACCGATATGGAAGAGTTTACCGTGCAGCACCGCGGCGGCAAGGGCGTAAAATGCTACAAGGTAACGGATAAGACGGGCTATGTGATCGGCGTGAAGGCGGTTACAGACGAAAATGAGATCATGATGATCACAACCGAAGGCATCATCATCCAGATCCGCATGGAAGAGGTTTCCCAGCTTGGCAGGATTACCTCCGGCGTGAAGCTGATCAATCTGGACGAGGGAGTGACCGTAGCGCAGATCGCAAAGGTACGTGAGAAGGTATCTGACGGAAATCAGGAGTTCGATGACGTGGATGAAGCTGCGGAGGAAATCGAAGCAGAAGAACAGGCGGAAGAGGCACAGGAGCATGTGACCATGCCTGAGGAAACGGAAGAGGACGAATAAAGACAGATAAATAAAAGATGTGTGGGCAGGTCATGCCTAACGGGAAAAACCTCAGACACCGGCTTTAAAAAGGCTGGTGGCTGAGGTTTTTTGTGGATGCTCAGGGATTTTCCTGTCTGCTGAAAGCAATATTTTTCCGGACATCGTTTGAAATATCATCGTGAAAACCGGTTTGGCGCCGGATATGGGACAAGAGCATCCGGGCGCGTTCTTCGACTGCTCCGGCGATCCTTTCAGAACGGACGGAATCCACAAAAGCGGAACCGGAAAAAGTTTCCCGGACAATGTCGCCAAGACCGGAGAGCTGCTTTTCATCGAGCCATGAAAAATCTGTGACCAGCTTTAGCTGCTCCTCATGGGTCGTTTTAAAGGGCTTGCATCCGGATTTTGAAGTAGCCCGTATCAGCGGAGTGGGAGTTTCAAACCAAAGGGAAGAGCCTGTATCAAAAACGGGCGCGGCCCCGATATATTCCAGAGTATCTGCACGGCGGACTGCGCCGAAATTTCCCTGATGACGGTCTTCATTGACAAGAAGGTAGTCGATCGTGATCTGTTGGGATACGGAGCGCCCGGCATCTTTCAGACCGAGCGTACGGCAGCATTCCATATAGTGTGTAAACAAAGAAATATGGTTTGGCTTCCGGAAGGTATGCATGAGATACCATGCCGGAATATATTCCGTATCCGGCGTAATAAAATCTTCACATATGCTATAGGGCAGGCCGTCCAGCATTCGCAATTCATAGCGCACATGCGGAATGCCAAGACGCTCCATAATCCGCGATGCGATTACTTCGTTATAAGGTTCCTGATGAAGCGTACCGCTTCCGCCCTTTACAAGGTATCTTTTTTGGTTTTCAATGATCCATTTTTTACGGAGCCATCCGTCGGAAGTATTGTCCGGGGACAGCAGGCTGAGCTTTGCAGGGGTACCTCCTCCGAAAAGAATGTCCCCAACATCCTCCGAAAAAGGATTTTCATAAAAATTAACGTCCGCCCATTTCATCAGGGTATCGGCAGGTCTGATCCAGTAAGCATCTGACAGGCTTAAACCGAAACATTTTTCAAGGAGCTTCTGGGGAGCCGAAATGTGAAGCTCGTCCAGAAGATGACGGATGCCGGAGCGGCTGGCGGGAATGGAGCGCCCAATCCACCAGTCGTTGAGCGCGGAACGGTCTGCAATGCCGCGCCGTACCGGGATGCCGACGGGAAGATGCTCTTTGCAAAAAAGCGTCCCGACAGATGCAATCGCCCCGGTTGTCTGATCGAGAGTGAGCTGTATGACATTTGTGTCCTGATGCATCAGGATGTATTCTTTGTAGTCCTGCGCCATGTTGGGTACCTCCCTGTAGTATTGGGGTAAGTATAGCATTTTTCGGAAGGGATATGCAAATAAACGTTGAAAAAAATTAAGGGTGCTGCTCTTTTGTGGTACCGCCTGCCTGAAATGAGACAGGGAGAAGCGTCAGGCTGGGAATGAGTTTTTTTTCTTTTGCAAGGACAAGATCTACACATGTTTTGGCAAGTTCAGGAATCGGCTGACAGATGCTCGATACAAAAAGTCCCTGATTAGGATCTCCAAATTTGTAAATGCCGTCAAAACCAATCAGTTGGACATCATCCGGTACATTATATCCATATTTTTGAAGGATATTTGCAGTAGAGAGGGCATTTAAGTCAGTATTTACAAAAATGCCGTCAAAGTCCAGTGCTCCGCTTTGGTTCCTGTGGGAGAGAATAAAATCGGTAATGGATTTTTCTAGATCAGTTCCGCTTTTTTCAACGAGCATGATCGGCTGGAGATGCCTGAGCTCGCAAGCATGAAGATAGCCGTTGAGGCGTTTATCAGCTTCGCCAGGATAAGGGGAATTGAAGGTAATAAAGGCAGGTTTCCGGCAGCCGAATTCCAGTAATTTTTCGACAGCAAGCATTCCGCCGGAAAAGTTATCACATGCTACGCGCGGAGTAAAGTTGTTGCTGTAGATACGGTCAAAGGAAACGAGGGGGAGCGTGCGGGGAACATATGCTCCGATATCATTATAGGTAAGGGCAATTACGCCGTCAGATTGATTCTGACACGCCATATTAAGATAATTGATTTCTTTGTCAAGGATGCCTTCAGAGCAGCATAAAACCATAAAGTGCCCGTTTTCATAAAGGCAGCGTTCAATGTGATGTGCCAGAGCGGCATAAAAAGGATTTAAGGCGTCTGGGATGATAAGGGTAACCGTATTTGATTTCTGGACTTTTAATCCACGGGCATAGGTGTTTACCTCATAATGGAGTTTTTGGATAGCGGCTTCGACTTTTTTACGATATTCTTCGCCGACAGGGATGCCATTGATAACTTTGGAAACCGTTCCGAGGGCAACTCCGGCTTCACGTGCCACATCTTTCATGGTAGGGGCGTTATTTTTATTCATATAAATCCTCCGCAAGAGATGATTGATCCAACTTTTTATATAGTAAGTTATTTCAATAATCCAGAAAATAGATTTTTAAAATTAATTGATGTTGTGTTTTTTCGATGCTATGGATTGCTTCACATTTCATGATTTTATCATCAATTGCTCTTATTATATTCTTTGATGTGAAACGTTACAATTATAAAAAATATACAAAATAGATATTGTAAAATTATATATTTTTAATAAAATAGAATTATTGCACAAAAATATCGAAAAATAGTGTTGACAGCAATGCATTTGAGCAGTATTATCAGTTCAAAAGAGTGAAACGTTTCACGAAAAGATAGTTGCGCATAAAAAAATAATAATTTTTTTAAACACAGATGAAACGTTATACGACAAATGAACGGATCATCAGGAAGGATGGAAAGGAGAAAACAGTGAAGAAAAAAGAGAAAAAAATGAAAAACGGATGCGCTGAAATCCAAATGTCTGTATCGGATAAAATCAGATATGTAAAACTAAACTGGCAGTTATATGTTGTTTTTCTTTTGCCCGCATTATTGCTTACAGTGATTTTTAAATATATTCCGATGGGCGGCGTGCTTTTGGCATTTAAAGATTACAGCGCCATGCAGGGAGTATTGGGGAGCCCGTGGGTAGGATTTAAGTATTTTGAACGTTTTTTATCCTCTCCGGATTTTATGAGGTATCTGATGAATACCTTGAAAGTCAGCCTTTATGGACTGTTATGGGGATTTCCGGTACCAATCATTCTGGCGCTTTTGCTTAACAGGATCAGAAGGGCGGGGGTAAAAAAGAATATTCAGCTTTTGATTTATGCGCCGAATTTTATTTCTGTAATTGTTCTATGCGGTATGGTGCGCATCTTTCTGTCTCCGGTGGGACCTGTGAATCAGCTCCTAGGAACAGATTATAATTTTATGACAATGCCGGAAGCATTCCGGACAATTTATATCGCAAGCGGTATCTGGCAGGGAGCCGGGTGGGCGTCGATCCTTTATACAGCAGCTTTGGCAAATGCAAGTCAGGAATTGACGGAAGCAGCCATTATTGATGGAGCAAATATTTTCCAGCAGATTAAAAATGTAGATCTTCCCGCAATTAAAAATATTATTGTGATTCAGTTTATTTTGCAGGCGGGAAATATTATGAGTATTGGGTTTGAAAAGGCGTATGCGCTGCAGACAGATCTGAACCTTCCTGCATCTGAAATTCTGGCAACCTATGTGTATAAGATAGGGCTTTTGAACGGAGATTACGGATTTTCAACCGCTGTAGGATTATTTAATTCCATGATCAATGTGATCTTGCTGCTGTTTGTAAATAAAGTTGTCGAAAAATTAAATGACGGTCAGGGATTATAGGAGGCAGGCAATGAAAAAAACAAAATTTATGCGGCGTTCAGCCGCCGACAAAATAATTTTGTCAGCAGGGTATCTTTTGCTGGGGGTTTTTGTCCTCCTGATCGTGGTTCCGTTGGTTTATGTTGTGGTGGCTTCCTTTATGGATCCGACAACACTGAATAATGAGGGAATTACATTTGACTTCAGCAAATGGACATTTATGGGGTATGAAAGAGTTCTTTCCAACAATATGCTGTGGAGAGGATTTGGAAATGCGGTTTTGTATTCTGTAAGTTTTACGATTATTTCAGTATTGGTTACAGTGCTGGCAGCCTATCCGATGTCGCGTCCGAATCTGGTCGGCAAGAAATTTTTTAATGCGCTGTTTATTGTTACGATGTTCTTTAACGGCGGTCTTATTCCAACCTATTTGTTAATCAGCAATCTGAATATGCTGGATACAATATGGGCGATTATTTTGCCGAATGCTTTTAATGTATGGAATATGATTCTGGCACGGACTTATTACCAGTCTATTCCGGGAGAATTAAGGGAGGCTTCGGCAGTAGACGGCGCTTCGGATGTGGTGCATTTTTTCAAAATACTCGCGCCTGTATGTAAGCCGATCGTAGCAGTGCTGGCTTTATATCAGTTTGTAGGAATGTGGAATGGGTACTTTGATGCGATGATCTACTTAAACGATGCGGATAAGCAGCCTTTGCAGCTTGTTCTGCGTTCGATCCTCATTCAGAATACTCCTGAGGCGGGAATGATTGCAGATATCCAGAGCCGTGCGGAAATGACAAAGCTGGCAGAGCTTTTAAAATATTCAACGATTGTAGTAAGCAGTATTCCGCTGTTGGCAATGTATCCTTTTTTCCAGAAATATTTTGATAAAGGAATCATGGTCGGTTCCGTGAAAGGATGACTGACCTGAAAATAAAAAATAAAAGGAGAAAAAAGTTATGAAAAGCAAAGCAATGAAAAAGTTTCTGGCATTAATGTTGACTGCGGCTACGGCATTGTCCATGACGGCGTGCGGCGGTTCTTCGGCTGGAGAAGCAAATGTATCAGGATTGGATGAAAACGGAAATGTAAGGGAAATTAATTTTCCGCTGGAGGAGACGGCAGAGATGTCCTTTATTACAAGCGCTCCTGCAAATTCTACACAGAATCCAAATGAAAGAGAAATTTTTAAGCGTATGGAAGAGCAGACCAACGTACATATCGAGTGGACATGCTTTGTAGAGGATCAGTTTAATGATAAGAAAAATCTGGCGATGTCTCAGGCAAAAAGCCTTCCGGATGGGCTGTTCAATGCCGGAATGTCTAACTATGATCTGCTTCGTTATGCAAAACAGGGGGTAATTATTCCGGTTGAAGATTTGATCGAGAATTACATGCCGAATCTGCAGGCTGTTTTTGAAAAGTATCCGGAATATAAAACGATGTGTACTGCACCGGATGGTCACATTTATTCCTTCCCGTGGATTGAGCAGCTGGGCGAGGGAAAGGAAGCGATTCAATCCATTGGAGGAATGCCTTTTATCAATAAAAAGTGGTTGGATGAGTTGAATCTGGAAGTTCCGACAACGACAGAAGAGCTGGAAGAGGTCTTAAAAGTATTTAAGGAAAAAGATCCTGCCGGGAATGGGCAGACTATTCCAATGTCATTTATCGTCAATGGAGGAAATGAAGACCTCGGATTTTTGATGGGGGCATTTGGAGAGGGATATGGCGATGTACCGGATCACATTGCGGTTACAAATGATAAAAAAGTGATTTGGACAGCCGTTCAGGAAGGATATAAAGAGGCGATTGAATGGCTTCATGAAATGTATGAGGAAGGACTTATGGATCCTGAAGCGTTTACGCAGGATTGGGGAACATTTGTATCGAAGGGAAAAGCTGACAGATATGGATTGTTCTTTACATGGGATGCCGCTAATATCGGTTCCAATCTGGAGGATTATATTCCGCTTCCGGCTCTTGCAGGTCCTGACGGGACAAAGAGCGCCTGCCGTCAGAGCGGTTCTGCAACAAGTGGTTTTGATAGGGGAAGATGTGTTCTTACAAGTAATTGCCGTGATACTGCCCTGGCTGCAAAATGGATTGATCAGATGTATGCGCCTCTTCAGTCACCTCAAAATAACTGGGGAACATATGGAGAAGAGGGAAAGTTTAATATTTTTGAAATGTCTGAAAACAGCGAAGGCGAGCCGATGTTAAAACATATGAAATTGGGAACAGAATCTCCCGTTGAAGTACGTCAGAATCAGTCTGTTAATGGTCCTTTGGCAGTTTTGAATGATTATTATGATGTATATGTAACATGCCCGGATGATGCCCAGTATCGTTTGGATTGGATTAAAGAGATTTATGTGCCGGATATGATTGAGGAATATGTATACCCGAATGTGTTTATGAGTCAGGAAGATACTGATGCGATCAATCAGTACGAGACAGATTTGACGCAGTATACAAACCAGATGAAGGCGGAATGGATTATGAACGGCGGCATTGAAGAAGGATGGGATGCGTATTTGAATAAGCTTGAAGAGTATGGACTTTCTAAATATCTGGAAATTAAACAAAAGTATTTAGACGCATATTATGCAGATATGCAGTGAGGTAGCAAATGGCAGTTTATAGTGAAAAGTTAGAAAAAGCCAGAAAATATGAAGTAGAAAATTCTGCGGACATTTTCAATACAGAAAAACCTTCCTTCCACATAACCCCTCCGGTCGGATGGATCAATGACCCTAACGGATTTTCCTGTTACAAGGGTGAATATCACCTGTTTTATCAGTACCATCCGTACAGTACGCACTGGGGGCCGATGCACTGGGGGCATGTGAAATCGAAAGATCTGATTACATGGGAACAGCTTCCATGCGCGCTTGCGCCGGATGAGGAATATGACGGGCAGGGCTGTTTTTCAGGAACGGCTATACAGGACGGCGACAGGCATGTGCTGATCTATACGAGCGTTGTGGATAAAGAGCAGCAGGACGGTACACACCTGATCAGGCAGACACAGAGCATCGCGGTCGGAGATGGGGAAAACTATGAAAAGCTTATCTGCAATCCGGTAATCAAGGCAGATTGCCTGCCGGAGGGAAGTTCTCCCGTGGATTTCCGTGATCCGAAGATATGGAAGGAAGGGGATAGGTTTTATGCTGTTGTGGGAAGTCTTGCCGGAGACGGCAGCGGACAGCTTGCCTTGTTTTCGGCAGATAGTGTGGATGACTGGAGATTTGAAAAAATTCTGGATGCCAGCAGAAATGAATATGGAAAAATGTGGGAGTGTCCGGATTTCTTTGAGCTGGACGGCAGGCAGGTACTGATTGTATCACCGCAGTTTATGGAGAGCAGAGATCTGGAAATCCATGGCGGCAACAATGTTTTGTACTTTGTCGGAGATTACGACAGGGAAAAGATGGAATTTCATCGCGGAGAAGGATTTCAGGTGGATTACGGTCTTGATTTTTATGCGCCGGAGACGACGGAAGGTCCGGACGGGCGCAGAATCATGATCGGATGGCTGCAGAGCTGGGATAATTATCTGACGCCGGAGCAGCAGAAATGGTCGGGAATGATGACGATTCCGAGGGAGCTTTCCGTACAAGATGGAAAACTGATCCAGCGTCCTGTGCGCGAGCTTGAAAATTATTATGGAAAATCTGTTCAGGAAAGAAGCGTACATGTAAGCGGCGGAAGCTTTGTACCCGGAAGGGATGCAAAGAAATATGCAGGAGATGCGGCAGAGGGCGCGGGGCAAATGGCAATGGAGATCGCCGGGGTGCGCGGTCGCCAGTTCGACATGACGGTTGAGGTGGAAAGCGGTTCTTATGAACGCTTTGAAATCGACGTGGCATGTGGAAACGGGCATAAGACCATGATTTATTATGAGCCGGAAGCAAGCGTGCTGACATTTGACAGGACATATAGCGGGCATAACCGTGACACGCTTTGCTCACGCAGCGCTTATGTGAAGCCTCAGAATGGAAAAATAAAGCTGAGGGTGGTAATGGACAGGATGGCACTTGAAATATTTGCAAATGATGGGGAACAGGCTCTGACAAGCCTTGTTTATACGGAAAATGACGCGGACAGGATTGTATTCTCATCAAAGAAGGAAGCGGTATTTACAGTACAGTTCTATGAATTGGTAAAAAAATAACCCCCCTGTTCACGGAAGGTAAAAAAACGTCATGGAAATCGGTATGATAAAGATTTCCATGACGTTTTTACTTACCAGAACCTATTCTTCCGCAAATGCCGCGGGCTGTCCGTCGTCCTGTTTATAAACCTTGCAGGCAACGAATGCAACCGCCAGAACCATCACGAGTACGAGCGGCTCGATCGCCCATACAGGCATAAAGGAGGACGCCACGATCGTAACGGTATCCACGATAAAGTGGAACAGAAGCGCCAGTCCGAGGAACAGCTTTTTGCCGGTCTTGACAGCGGCAAATACAAGGACGGAAAGCGCGATATGCAGGGCAATCGCCTGAACCCGTTCCAGCCCTGCCATGTAAAACTGATAGGAGGGCAGCTCCCAGAGGACAGCGAGGCTCTGCGCGGCGGGCGTCTGCGCTTCGGCTTCCATGGAAGCGATGGACGCCGCCATTGTGCCGTTATTGATCATTGTCGAAAGGACCAGATTATTCATGTAGCTTAAGCCTACGATGAAGATCGCCTCGATGCTGCCGTGGCCCGCGCCGAACATCAGCGCGTCTTTGCGGTCAAGCTGGCATTTTAAAAAGCGTTTCATCACAATGAAGCGTCCGAATTCTTCAAATACGGCGGCAGCAAGCCCGCCGTAAAGGGCATACAGCCAGATGTTTTCGTTCAGAAGCGTTCCCGTCATGGAAAAAACGACGGAGTGCAGGATCTGCTCGAGCACCATAGAGGACAGGAAAAAGGTTGCGCAGCCGGCGAAGAAAAAGGACGGACGGATCCTTGCTTTTTTCCAGAACAGGAAAAACAGCGCCACCGGAAGTCCGAATGCAAGAATGGTGGAAAAAACCATTCCCGCAATGCTGGCAGCAGGTACAGTAGAAAGTTGTGTCATAATAACCTCGTTTCTGTGCAGAAGCACATTTTATTGTGGGTAAAAGCGGTTTGGGGCAAAAATGCCCGCGCCGTTTTTGTGCGCGTATCCGCACGCGCTTTTCAGAGCAGGGAATTTTTCAAAAGAGCCTGGGGAGGACGCCCGACGATCAGCTGCCCGTTATTTACATAGCCCTCTTCCCGGTCTTTGAGCACGTCGGTCAGACAGCTGCGCAGATAGGAAATCCTTTCGGCGCAGGATGGATCCAGAATGCGGTCGGTCAGCTCGCCAGGGTCGCTGTCCAGATCAAAATACTGCTCCTGTCCGGTCTGGGAATACCAGACATATTTGTCATGCTCCGTCACGATAAAGTGATTGGACGCATCGCCGTAGGAATGTTCGCCGTGCAGCCATTCCCGGATGCAGGCGTTGGGATCTGCCGCGAGCGGCAGCATGCTTTTGCCGTCTGTCTCATCGGGAACGGGAGCGCCGGCAATGTCAAGCAGCGTCGGCATCACGTCGCGCAGCTCCACGACGCGGCGGCAGACCTGCCCGGGCTTTGCGCCGGTCAGCTCCTGCGGGCCGGAAAGGATCATCGGAATATGGCTGCTTCCTTCATAGGGGAGGGATTTCCGGAAGTGTTCATGGTCGCCCAGCTCTTCGCCGTGATCGGACGTAAACAGGATCACGGTATCCTCCATGAGATGCTGTTCTGTCAGCTCCTGAAGAAGCCTGCCGATCTGATGGTCCAGATGGGTAATGCAGGCATAATAGCCGATCTGTGCCTGACGGAGCAGCTCCGGATCGGCAGGGCCTGTCGCGGAATCATAGATTCTTCCAAGGCGTTCAAAATCCGGTGTGTTTTCCCAGCTTCCGATGTGGGGCGGCGTCAGCTCTTTATCTTTATAAAGATCAAAATAATACTGAGGCGCATCAAACGGCGGGTGCGGGCGCAGATAGGACGCCATCAGAAAAAACGGCTTGTCCCTGTCCCTGCGGCGCAGAAAATCAATGGCGCGGGTGCTGACCCAGTTGGTAGGGTGGAGCATTTCGTCATAGATCCACGGACGCGCCGCCCAGGAATTGCATTCCATGCCGGTGTCGGTAACATCTGCGGAAATGCCTTTTTCATTTTTGAGCCAGTAAAAATAGTCGTCCGCAATCTTCTGCGATTCATACCACGGCGTATCGGGGGAGCGGTAGGCGTGGAGATAGCCGTCATGCAGCTCCACATTGTGAAAGCCCATCAGATTACGCAGCGGATGGACGTGCATTTTTCCGACGCATTGGGTGTAATAGCCGGCCTTTGCAAGCTCGCCCGCCATCGTATGCGGATAGCGGAACGGAACCAGATCCAGATAGCCGACGCGGCCATGCTTTTCCTGCGAAAGTCCGGTGTGGAGGGCGGCGCGCGCCGGAATGCAGCTCGGGCAGGAGGAATACGCATTTTCAAAAAGCGTCCCCTTTGCGGCAAGCGTGTCCAGATACGGCGTTTTGACGTCGGGATGGCCTGCAATGCCGAGGCAGTCGCCCCGGAGCTGGTCGGTCATGATCAGCACGATATTCGGTTGTTTTTTTCCCATATTGTGATCCTCTCTTTTTGAAAAACCCCTTTGGCAGCGGATGGTACGGGGCGTTGTAAGGCGCATTTTGTAAAGAACGATGCGCCGTATGACGGAAGCCGCAATCCGCATGGGTGTGCGCCAAGGCGCACGCTGGTTTAACTATATCACAGATTGGGAAAGTTTTCATCTGTAGGGAGATTCATTTTTCAAAAAGCTCATAGAGGGCGTGCATGGCATCGTCCATGTGTCGTTTTTTCTGATCTGGGATGGAATTATAGAAGTCAATGATCGGATTCAGTTCGATGGTGCGTCCGGTCAGAATATAAGTCGGGTCGAGGTCAAAATTAGAACAAATATCCATGAGGACATCCAGCGACATATTCGTTCGTCCATGCTCGATATTTTTATAATGGGTCTGGGAAATATCAAGGATTTCAGCGGCTTTTTCCTGTGTGAGATCCAGAGCTTCCCTCTTCTGGCGGATTCTCATGCCGATGTCCTGAAGTTGCTTGTCCGTAATCATGTCCGGCTCCTTTATGGATAAAAAAATGATAGTCTGGTTGTGTTTATCTTACCCTTTTGGGAAGAAAACTATGAGTAACTAAAAAAGTATGATTTATGAATAAATAGAAATTAAAAGTGACTGTTTTAGGGAAAATAGTTGTTTGCGGAGTAAATCGCAAGGGACAGGGGAGGATATTTGAAGGGGAAGCGGGTATTTTTGGCGGACTCTGATTGAGCTTGCAGTGGAGTTACGGTATAATGAGGGTACGCTGGATTTTGAAACAACTATAGAGGATTTGGATATTTCATGCAGGAGAAATGGAGGGATGTTATGAGATTGTACCATGGCAGTCCGAATAAAGTCATAGTACCTCAGTATGGGCTTGGTGAGGAAAAACATGATTATGGAAAAGGTTTTTATCTTACGGAAAATGTGGAGCTTGCCAAAGAATGGGCTGTTTGCAGACCGGATGAAACAAATGGATGGGTTCATCAGTATGAACTGGATACTACAGATTTAAAAATACTGGATTTTCAGCAGAATAATGTACTTTCGTGGCTGGCAGAACTGATGAAGCACAGGGATGCTTCTGACTCAAAGCGTTACAAGGTCTTAAGCTAATATTACAAGGTTGAACTAACAATATATATTCTTTGCCTTGAATGTTGAAAATATCACCATTAGACAAAGGGTAATGTAAACTGTTTTGAATATTATCTTTGATGTAAAGTTCTTTGTGTCTTAAGTCTAATACTTGAGTTTTATCAAAAGGGGTTTCACCGCCAGTCTTAATACTTTCTATTTGTCTAATTTTTTTTAGGCATTGATTTATTTTTGTCCTACGTGCATTAGATACTAAAGTACTTAATGCATTGTATGAAGTGATTATATCTGATACTCTAATTAAAGTATCCATTTCCCAGACACCTTCCTTTCTTGAACTCTTTTGAATAATATGATTAAATGATTCTGGAGCAAGTTGAATAATTTCATTAATAGCATTTTTAAAAGAATTTCCTAATATATTTGCAGCCTCTTTTTTAAGAACCTCTACTTCGTTTATTAATAATGTATTTCTAATACCTTCAGCTAATCCAGGCAAATAGGAATCGTTTTGAAATCTTTTTTTAGAAATAGTATAAAACTTTTCTTTGTCTAAATGATGAGTTTTGCAATATTCACACCTTTTATCATATTCATCATTTATACTGAATAGATGAGAAAATATACCACAATATAGAAATTTACAAACAGTTGAGTCTTGAAGCAACTCAAAGGCTAAATCTCTTCCATCTCTATTATCAGGTAAAGGAGCATGCTTAAACTCGATGTCAAAAAGGAATAATATTTTGGCATTATTGCTTAATTCATGAATTATAGAACTTTTTTGAACAATCCATTCAGAAGGAGCAAGTAATTCTATCTTATCTTTTAAAATCGTTTTAAGTCTTAATGGAGCTACTGAATTTGATAATTCTTCAAGATTATTCTCAAAACGTAATATTTTTAGGTATAATTCTCTTTTTTCTTCATCACTCTTATCATCCCATAATTTTGTGATTTCTTTCTCAAAAACAGCTTCTGGGAGTTCCCAATTTAGAAAATCTAATTCACATGGTTTATTATTGTAATGGGCTTTTAATTTACCGACAAAAGCTTCTTTTAATTCATTAATAGAGCATCGATCATCAACATACACTATTTTTTTTATTCCTAGCTTATCTAGAAAATTCAATATAGCAGTTTTTGCTTGTGCTTCACATTTACAGTTAATTTCAACAGAACTAACTTTTTGTTCACTTGTATTCATTGATAATATTTGAAAAGTTTATAGCAAAAATATATTTTCTTCCATGTTCATTTCTGAAAGGTTCCAGAGCTATTGTGCATTTGGAAGAATCTAATAATTGTTGGATGATAAATAGTCCAAGTCCTCTACCTTCTCCTTTAGGTTTAGTTGTTACAAATGGCTCAAACAACATATTTTCAATGGCAGGGGATATCCCATAACCATTGTCGTAAAAATATATCCAAGGTGATTCTATTTTTATTGTGATTGAAGGCTTGCAATTGGGATCGTTACCTTTTAATTTAATTAACCAATATTCCGAATTTGAAATTAAATTGTCAATTATTTGAACAATTTTCCCCCGATTAATAGATATTGAGAAATCATCTTCCAGAAAAATGGTAAAATCAATGCTGTTTTTCTGTAATCTATTTTTGTAATATTCACTTTCTTCTTTAAAAAAAAGTGAGAGTTTTATTTCTGATTTCTTCTCTCTATTGTAC